>JAAROH010007737.1_pt1 | contig 41491 bp, 38 predicted proteins | sample 7248631 | NCBI WGS metagenome assembly JAAROH01 (sample SAMN09772309, study PRJNA484901) | compost metagenome | isolation source: Vermicomposting unit | place: India | reverse complement strand
TTTCAGCAATGGGGGAAGCGTTTGAAAGACGATCCTGATGCGACAAGGCTTTTCCGTTTGAGAAGCGAGGTGGGTAAGCGACCTGCTCCCTTAAATCACCGGCCTCTGAGAGACCTTGTTTAATCTGTTCAACAGTCAAGTTGAAAGAATTGGTCCTTGCGGAGAGGATCTAAATCTGCCATCCCGCCGGATTGCTTGACAAAGGATAGCGCATTTTTCGGCGGCTTGGTCTATGCAACACCTAGGAAGGGCGATGTTGCCGTTTTCCTGGGTGTTTTTTGTTTAGTTGAATGGCTGTTGTGTCACTGTGCGGGGGATGTTCGGCTTGCGCAACGGGCGGGAGTTGGCTTATGATGGAGAAAAGATGACATATCACCGTGGTTTGGCGATCAAGCAATTGGTGAATGACCGATTGGGTGACGCATGGCCAGACGGTTGGTGATGAGCGGACGATCTTCGTTTGCGGAAGTTGGTTTTTTCGACGGCTGGCCGCCGTGTTAGATTGGGCAAGGTGATGAATGGGGGAGCGATGAATGGGGATTTCAGCGAACGTGATCAAAGTTAGAAATGTCATCATTGGCGGCGACAAACCATGCCTTTGCGCGCCGGTTGTCGGGGCGGATGCAGAGCAGGTGCTGCGCGAGGTGGAGGAGGTTTGCCAAAAGAAGCCCGATCTGATCGAATGGCGGGCCGATTTTTTTCATCACATCGGCGATCAAGAGCGCGTGTTGGCCGTAGTGAACGAGCTGCGGCATGTGGCGGGAGACATTCCCGTTTTGTTTACCATCCGTTCGGAGCGGGAAGGAGGGCAGCCGATTTCGCTTGATGAGAAGGAAAAGCGGCAATTAATGAAAGCCGTGTGTGAAAGCGGAGCCATCGATCTTATTGACTGCGAATTCGCTTACGGGGAGCGCATCGCCGACGTGCGCCGCGTCGCTCATGATTGCGGGGTGCGGCTTGTTGTCTCGAGCCACCATTTCGATGGTACGCCTCCGGAAGAGGTGCTGGTGGACATGATGCGTCGAGCCGCGCAGAGCGGTGCGGATATAGCGAAAGTGGCGGTCATGCCGTCGTCGCCGGAAGATGTGCTTGTATTGCTCGAGGCGACGCAGCGGGCACGGCGGGAGCTTTCCATTCCCCTCATTACGATGTCGATGGGTGGGTTAGGCGCGATGACGCGGCTTGTCGGATGGCTGTTTGGTTCGGCGGTTACGTTCGCCGTCGGCCAACAAAGCTCCGCTCCAGGGCAAATCCCGATCGAAGACGTGCGGGCGGTGCTGTCGGTATTGCAAAAATATAGCCGTTGATTTGTTGTTACATACGGGAAGACGATGAGTTGCTGGCTGAAGGAGAAAGGGGAGTTCATCGTGAACAGGCAAACCGCCATCCCGCTCCGCGAGCGGAACATCATATTGATCGGCTTTATGGGGGCGGGAAAAACGACGATCGGGCAGCTGGTGGCGAAAAAGCTGTACCGCGATTTTATCGATGTCGACGCGGAAATCGAGCGGCGGCACGGGATGTCGATTTCGGAGATTTTCGCGCAAAAAGGGGAAGCGTACTTTCGCAAGGTGGAGCGCGAGATAATCATCGATTTATGCACGAAGACAAGGTTGAAAATTTTATCGCTTGGCGGCGGCGCGTATTTGCAGGAGGAGGTGCGGCGCGCCTGCCTCGCTCATGGGATCGTCTTTTTCCTTGACTTGTCATGGGATCAATGGAAAGAAGAGCGCCTGCCGCTCATTGTCGACAGCCGGCCGGTGCTGAAAAACAAAACATTGGAAGAGGTGGAGCAGCTGTTTTTCCAGCGGCAGTCGGCTTACGCCCTCCATCATTCCCGCGTGGTGCTGAATGAGCTTGAAGCCGAACAGGCGGCCGAGCAAATCGTTGGCTCGATCAAATGGACGTGGGATGTATATGAACCGAATCGATAGATGGTCATGACGAAAAGGCAGGCTCTTGTCGGGAGCTTGCCTTTTCGTGTTGGATGGCCGCGGCAAGAGCCGGTGGCGGAGCGGGAATCTGACGGTAATGATGCAGGCCGACTTCGTGCCTCGGTTGGATGGCTGCATCGAAAGCTGGTGACGGAGCGGGAGAGGCCGGCGTTGTCATCGCGGTTTTTCCAATAAGTGGGGTTGGCGGGCCCGGTCAAAGCGGTTCGCGGGCCAGATCCGCTTGTCCTCACCTTGCGTTCAGTCTCGCATCCTTGATCGGCAAGGGTGTGGATGTGAGTGATGGACGGACTCGTTTTCAGAAGCCGTCAGAGAGGCTTGTTTCGTGTTGGGGATCGGACATGGGGGCGCGTTCTGCGAGTGGGGGAGGACGAACGGCCCAGCGTTTCTTTTCTTTTTTGGGCAGAAATGCCTGTTTGTGCTTGCTGGACAAGCGCTCCTTTTGTTATAAGGAAGATACCGGGTGTGAGGGAGAGTGGGGAGATGGAGAAAAGGGCGTTCCGCTGGCTTTATGTGTATATTGTCTTGGTGGTGCTGCTTCTGTCGGCGCCGTATTGGCTTTGGTGGCTGAAGCCGGAAACGGAGCTTGAGCTGCTCATTGTCGATGACACGGTGCCGGATCGGTCGTACCGCGAGCACCAAGGGCTTGTTTGGCTGCTCCGGGCGCAAGAGTACGTGCACCGGAACGGTGAGACGTATGATGCGGCGCGCGATTATGTCGGATTTGTGCCAAAGGGCGGCGGGGCATACGAAGTGCGCCCACTTCCGAACACGATGGATGGCTATGATGCCGTGTATGTCGCCGACGGGGAGCGCTCATTTTCATTCCCGGCGCTGGAAGGGAATGTGCTGCCGGCTCGGCAGTTTTACACGTACACGTGGCCGACGTGGGAGACGCCGCGCTACCACGAGCGGCTGAAGCCGTCGTATGAAGCGATGAAAGCGGCGTTTTCCGGCGCAGACATCGCCAAGCGACAAGGAAACGAATAAGAAGCACGCCCCGCAACATTGGCCGCTGTTTGACATAACGATGATCGATCAAGGCGGTTGTCTGTCCAAGAATTTGGCAAGCACGAGACAAAAGCCCAACCGGCCGTCAAGCAAAAAACATGCTGGCGGCCGGCGGGCTTGTTTCTTTTTCAGTTTTCAGGAGATTTCGTTTTGTTCAGCCCGGGAACGGAGTTTTCGTTCATGTTGGAGAGTTTTGCGGGCGAGGAAGTCAACCGTTTCCTGCGTTTCCGACCATTCAAGGCGCCAATAGTTCATTTTCGTTTCCAAGCGCTCAAATCGAGCATCCGTGCGCTTTTCCAAATCCAAAAGTTTTTGGTGCAACCGGCCTTCCGCCTCTCGAATTTTGGCATACAGCCGATTTTCGGTATCCTGAATCTCGGCGCGCAATCGATCTTCCATTTCCTTCATTTGTTGACGGAGTTGATCGGAATGCAAGTCAAGCGCCTTTAGAATTTGCTGCACGATCGTTTCGCCTTCCATGAGTTTCACCTCCTTTACTCTGATCATAGCACATGGCCGGCATCGGGAAAATGAAAATCTAGTCCACTCGTTTCATTTTTTCACCAAACTTTCACCAACATTATGTAACGTAACCATAGAAGACGGGTGATGATAAGAAGCATGTTGTATCACCCCCCTTGTTTTTCAAATGAAGAGACCTTGGGTGGGATCGGCTTCTCGTTCCATGTCATCTGGCGTCGGTTAAGGGGCATCGCTGCGGTTCCCCTTAGTAGAAAAAAAGAAAACGAGAGAAAGGGAGCGTTCATGAAGAAAAAACAATGGAAATTGGATGGATGGATCATTGCAATCATAGCTTGGTCGGCTTTTTTGCATCTCTATCAAATAGGAAACAGCGGTTCTAACGTCTATTACACGGCAGCGGCGAAAAGCATGGCGGCAAGCTGGAAGGCGTTTTTCTTTGCCGCCCTCGACCCGGAGGGATTTATTACCGTTGATAAGCCCCCAGTCGCTCTTTGGTTGCAGGCGCTCAGCGTGAAACTGTTTGGCGTTAGTGATTGGAGTGTTTTGCTTCCGGAAGCGGTGGCGGGGATCGCGTCTACATGGATGATTTATGTCATCGTCCGGCCGTGGGCCGGACAGACAGCGGCGCGGTGGGCAAGTTTCGCCTTTTCTTGCACCCCGGCGTTCGTCGCTGTGGCGCGGACGAACAATATCGATGCCGTTTTGGTGTTCACATTGCTCTTTGCGACTTGGATGCTGATGAAGGCGGTGATGACGCAACGATGGACGTGGCTGGTTGGCAGTTTTGCGGTCGTCGGCATCGGATTCAATATGAAAATGTTGCAGGCGTACATGGTGCTCCCGGCGTTTTACTTATTTTACTGGCTCGCTGGGCGGGGGCCGTGGAAAAAACGGGCCGGGCATTTACTGGTGGCGACGATCGTGCTGCTTTCGGTTTCGCTTTCGTATGCGGCTGCGGCAGCGCTGATTCCTGCTGAAAAGCGTCCGTATATCGGGGGCAGTCAGACGAATTCTGTGTTAGAGTTGGCGCTCGGATATAACGGAATTGAGCGGTTGACCGGGGAAGCTGGACCTGGTGGCGGAAAGGGGAGGGCGGATGTTAATGGCAACGCGCAGCCACCTGTTGATGACAGGGCGCCGTTCAACGACAAAGCGGGAACGGCGTTTCCGGATGGGTCAGGAGGGGCGCCGCCAACGGTGGGCAGTCAACTGCAAAGTCCGCCATCTGTGCCTAGAGGTGGGATGGGTGGCATTGGTGGCGGCGAGATTGGTGACCCGGGCGTCTTTCGTTTGTTTCAGCTGCCGCTTGCTGGGCAGGCGAGCTGGCTGTTGCCGTTTGCGGCTGTTGTAGCGATCGGTTTGGGAATAGACGTATGGCGACGCCGGCAGATAACCGCGTTTCATCAATTCTTGCTCTTTTGGTTCGCCTGGCTTGGTCCGATGCTCGTATTTTTTAGCATTGCCGGATTTTATCACCGCTATTATTTAAGTATGCTGGCGCCGGCTATAGCGGTATTAGTGGGGGCAGGTGGAGCGATGTTGGCGTCCAGCGAACGGTGGACGAGATGGTTGTTCCCGGCCGCCCTAGTGGCGACGTATGCGTTTGAAGGATGGACAGCTTGGCAGTACCGTAGCTCGTTCTCCCCAGTATGGCCGCTCGCTGTCGGATTTTACGGACTTGCAATGGTTTGCCTTTGGTTCGCGATGGAAGGCCGCGAGCATGGGAGGCGGATCGTCTATCGAGCGGCGCTCATTGGCGTGCTGGCATTGCCGGCCTATTGGTCGCTGACGCCAGTGCTATATGGGACAAACAGCACCATTCCATACGCTGGACCAGATTTACAACGAGATAGAGGCGCGCCCATGCCGACAGCCGCGATGCCGGATGGACAAGAGGAGCGTTCGCTGAGAGGAGAGATGGGCCAACCTGGCGATGGAGCGGGGCGGTGGCAAACTTCGCGCTCGTTGACAGCGTTAGTGTCGTATTTGGAGCAGCATGCGGGTAAAGCCAAATATTTAGCGGCCACCATCCGCGCGACCGAAGCGGCGGAGTTGATGCTTCACACCGATCGAGCGGTGATGGCGATGGGCGGATTCGGCGGAACGGATCCCGTACTAACGCCGAAGAAGCTAGAGGAAATGGCTCGCAACGGTGAGGTGAAGTATTTTCTCCTTTCCGGTGAAGGGCGAGGAAATCAGGAGCTTGTTCAATGGATTCAAACACATTGCAAAGAAGTTCCATTTTCAGAATGGAGTGGCGGAGAAAAGGCCTTAAACGGTGGAATGGAGCGCAGAGAAATGACGCTCTACGTATACAACGGATAAAAGGTTCGAGAAAAACAGCCGACATCCATCGCTGTTTTCATTGGTAGAAAAGCGTTTTTTATGGGATTCTCCATTAAAATAATTGAAGCTGATTCAAGCCGATCATTGGCGGGTGATCAGCTTCGTAGCCGAGGAAATTCATAGAGGAAAACGCAAAGCAGCCGGTGGCAAAATTGGCGAGGGTGTTCGTAGCTGAAGAAAACTATAGAGGAAGCAAGGAGGGAAATCGATGGCGACCTATTCTGTCATTATTCCTGTCTATAATGAAGCGCTCGTGATCTGTGAGACGTACCGACGGCTGAAAACAGTGATGGAGCAAACGGGTGAGCCGTATGAATTGTTGTTTGTGAATGACGGCAGCACCGATGGGACGCTCGATATCTTGAGGGAACTGGCGGTGAAAGATGAAACGGTGAAGTACATTGACTTCTCCCGCAATTTCGGCCATCAAATCGCGATTACAGCAGGAATGGATTACGCCTCTGGCCAAGCTGTTATCATCATTGACGCCGACTTGCAAGATCCTCCTGAACTGATTTGGGACATGATCGCGCGATGGAAAGAAGGGTATGATGTTGTCTATGCCCGGCGCGTCAAGCGGAAGGGGGAGACGTTGTTCAAGCGATGGACAGCGTATGTGTTTTACCGCTTGCTGCGGGCGGCGACCGAGATCGACATTCCCACTGATACCGGCGATTTTCGTCTCATTGACCGGAAAGTGTGCAATCAGTTACGCTATATGAGGGAGCGAAATCGTTTTGTCCGCGGGCTTGTCAGCTGGGTCGGTTTTCGACACATAGCGGTGGAATACGAGCGAGAGCCGCGGCTGGCTGGGGAGACAAAGTATCCACTGAAAAAGATGATTCGTTTTTCGTTAGACGGCATTACGTCTTTTTCGCATAAGCCGCTCAAATTGGCGAGCTGGCTTGGGTTTGCTTTGTCGGCGGCAAGTGCAGTCGGCATGATGGCGGTGTTGTACTTGAAGTGGTTCACCCATTCGACCGTGGCCGGATGGGCATCGCTGTTGATGGTCATGTTGTTTTGCAACGGAGTGACGATGACGATGCTTGGGATTACCGGTGAATACATCGGCCGCATTTACGATGAAGTGAAAGAGCGGCCTCTGTATATTGTCAATGAAACATGGGGAGTCGGAACGAGACATGAACGAAAGCCTTCCTACATTCCGTAAAGAAAAACAAGCCATATGGCGGTTTGCCGTCGTCGGGGTGGGCAATACGGCGGTCGACTTCGCTGTCTTTTTTCTGCTCACCGCCGCAGGCGTTCCTGCGGCTGCGGCGCAAGTCGCTTCTTACGGCGCCGGAGTGGCAAACAGCTACGTTTGGAACCGGCGCTGGACGTTTCAAATGAAGCAAAGGGCGAATATCGGGGAACTGCTTCGGTTTCTTGCCGTCAACGGGCTGTCGCTCGGAGTGTCGCTTGTCGTCTTGTTGGCGGCCGAACGGCTCGGCCCGCTTTGGCTCGCGAAAGGTGCGGCCACGGTCATGGGCATGGCGGTGAATTTCATCGGCAGCCGCTGTTGGGTGTTTGCGGCACCGCGAAGCGAACGTTGACAGAAAGCGCGGACGGAGAATAACGAAAACGACCCGAAAGCCATAGGCGGTCCGGGTCGTTTTCTGGTTAGGAGGAACTGTAAAGGAAAACGATATTTTCCCAAGTGTACTGCTTTTCAGAAAAAAGAATAAAGGTGTTTCCAAATCGGGAAGCGAGGCAGTCGACCATTGTTTCAAGGGCAATGATGCCCGGCGCAGCCAAGACGCCGACGAGCGCCGCTGCCGCTCCCGCCTCAGACAAGAAAATGTGCGATTCGGCTTCCAATATCACCTCATCCCCCGGGCGGCAATGCGTCAAGATGGCGACTTGGTTTCCTTGCGTGCCGCTTGTGACGAACAAGGCGTCTTCTTTTCCAAGCATTTTGGCCGCCAACGCTTCTAAACGGTTGACGGTCGGATCTTCGCTGTATACGTCGTCACCGACTTCGGCTTCTGACATCCGCCCGGCGCATTTCTAGCGTCGGTTTGGTCACGGTATCGCTGCGAAAATCAATGAACAGCATCGTGCCCCCCCTTCTTTCCTGATCGTTGTGTGCATCGAAAGGACAGGAGTGCAGGGGGTCCCGCTTCCCGTCCATGGCTACACGGTTCGAATTTGCCCTGTCCCGTACACGAGCGATTTCGTTGTCGTGATGGCCACAAGCCCCATCGGCCCGCGGGCGTGCAGCTTTTGCGTGCTGATGCCGATTTCTGCCCCGTAGCCGAACTGTTCGCCATCCGTGAAGCGGGTGGACGCGTTATGGTACAACACCGCCGCGTCGACCGCTTGGAAAAAGCAGCGGACGTGCGCCTCGTTTTCGGTGATGATCGCTTCCGAATGTTTCGTCCCGTAGCGGCGGATATGCTCGATTGCTTCATCGACATCGGCGACGAGTTTCACGGCTAAAATCGGCGCCAAATATTCCGTATACCAGTCTTCTTCCGTCGCTTCGACGACAAACGGATGCATAGCGGCAAGGCGGCGGTCGCCGCGCAGTTCGACGCCGCGAGCGTGAAGCGCCTCAAGCAGCTCGCCGGCGTGCGGCCACTGTTCGTGAATGAGCACCGTTTCGACGGCGTTGCAGACGGACGGACGCTGCAGTTTGGCGTTTACGACGATATCGATTGCCATCAGCCGCTCGGCTGATTCGTCGATGAAAATATGGCAGTTGCCGACACCGGTCTCGAGCACCGGCACGGTGGCGTTTTCGACGACCGAGCGGATCAACCCCGCTCCGCCGCGCGGAATGAGGACATCAAGATACTCATTGAGGCGGAACATGCGCTGGGCCGTTTCCCGGCTCGTGTCTTCGAGCAGCTCAATGGCGGTTTCCGGGATGGCCGTTGTGCGAAGCGCCTCTTTCATGACGGCCACAAGCGCTTTGTTGGAATGAAGCGCCGATGAGCTGCCGCGGAGCAAGACGGCATTGCCCGTTTTTAGGCAAAGGCTGGCGGCATCGACCGTCACGTTCGGGCGCGCCTCATACACCATGCCGATCACCCCAAGCGGCACGCGCACCGTTTGAATGCGAAGCCCGTTCGGCCGCGTCCATTCGGCAACGATTTCCCCGACCGGGTCAGGCAATGAAGCGACTTGGCGGACGCCGCCGATGATTTGATCGATCCGTTCATTCGTGAGCTGCAGCCGGTCAAGCAAAGCCGGCGCCAGCCCTTGCGCGCGGCCGGCGGCCATATCGTTTTCGTTTGCCGCCAAAATGACGGCCCGTTCGCGGTCGAGGGCTTGGGCGATCTGTTCCAATGCCGCGTTTTTTTCTTCGGTAGACAGCATGGCTAACGTGTGTGCCGCCGTTTTCAACCGTTCGGCTTTTTCCAGCAGTTCGTTCATCTTTGGACACGCTCCTTTCGCAAAGTGACCCAATTGTCGCGGTGGATGACTTCCGGGCGGTGAAGGTAAGAGTATTGCCGGGCCTCTTCGCTCGGCCGCCCTTTCACTTTTTTCAAATCGGCGGCGGCGTAATACACTTGGCCGCGGCCGATGGTAATGCCTTTTTCATTGACGACGTCGACGACATCCATCGCATGGAAGTCGCCGGAAACGGCCGTGACGCCGGCGGGAAGCAAGCTTTTCCCGCGCACAAGCAGCGCTTCCTCGGCGCCGCTGTCAACGGTGATCGTGCCGGAAACGGGGGCGTGATAGGCGATCCATTGCTTGCGCATTTGCATTGGTTTCGGAAACGGAACGCCGATGTACGTACCGTCCCCTTTTCCAGCCAAAATATCGGCGAGCTTTTCTTTGCCGCTTCCCGTGCCGATGAAGACGCTGACACCGAACGAGAGCGCTTTTCGGGCGGCCAACAGCTTTGAGCGCATGCCGCCGGTGCCGACCGCTGAGCCGCTGTCGCCGGCTGAGGCGAGCATCTCGCTTGTAATCTCCGGCAAAAAGGCGTACTTTTTCGCCTGTGGGTTCGTTTTCGGATTGGCGTCGTACAGCCCGTTGATGTCGGTGAGCAAAACGAGCGCATCGGCGTGCAAAAAGCCGGCGACCAAGGCGGAAAGCATGTCATTGTCGCCAAACGTCAGCTCCTCAGCGGAAACCGGATCGTTTTCGTTAATGATCGGCACGGCGCCGTGCTCAAGCAATGTCGTGATCGTCGTAAACAAGTTGCGGAACCGCTCGCGGCTGTAAAAATCGCTGCGTGTCAACAACAATTGGGCGGCGGTGAAGCCGAATCGGGCGAACGCCGAACTGTACGCCTGCATGAGCAGGCTTTGTCCGACGGCGGCGGCCGCCTGTTTGCCGGCGAGCGTCGTCGGCCGCGCCGGGTAGCCTAACGGTCCGAACCCGGCCGCGACCGCCCCCGAAGTGATGAGAATGACGTCATGGCCAAGCTGTTTCAGGTGCGCCATGGCTTCGACGTGATCATGAAGTTTGTCAAGGCATAGGCCGCCTTTTGGATCGGTGAGCGAGCTGCTTCCGATTTTGACGACGACGCGCTGCCGTTTCATGGCGTTCCCTCCTTTGCGTGTTTTGCCGCTGTCGATGCCATTGTTGTTTGCCGCCCGTTGGAAAGGCGGCCAACAAAAAAACGCTTTTCCTCCTTTGGCAAAAGGACGGAAAAGCGTTCCGCGGTACCACCTTTTTTGGCGCACAAAGCGCCCACCTCTGGCCTATAACGCAGGCATGCGGCTTATGTTTGCATAAGCGGCCGTCTAGGGCAGGTTCAACCGGCTTCCCGCGAGGAACCTTCCAGCCTATGGGTTCCACTCTCTGGCGCGTTCCCTCGGTTTACTAGTCCCGTGCCGTTCCCGTCGATCCATTGTCATCGTCCAGAACGATAGATAGTTTGTAAGAAATTATGCCGGCAAATTCGGCTGTTGTCAAGAGAGAAGGAAACGGAACGATCAACGCAGCGCAAACCGTCTTTATTTCCCAGCGAACGCCGGCGATGGTACGAACAGCATTTTCACCAGCTTTTCCGGTCTGTTTGGCGAGGCGATCGGGATACAGCCGCTTTCGCTGGCGCAAAGGAATGGCGAACGGCCGGAGCTTGGCTGGGAAGCGGCGCTGCCGCTGACTTGGACTGCAGGCAGCCAATGAAAACGTATTCAAAATAAAGATAATTGTCTTTCTATTAGAAAAAGTGGTACAATACTAGCAACCTAGCACTTTGTACGATGGAGGGACAACAGATGAAAAAACGGCGCAGCGACATGATCAAAAAAGGGTTTGACCGCGCTCCGCATCGGAGTTTGCTGCGGGCAGCTGGCGTGAAAGACGAAGATTTTGACAAACCGTTCATTGCCGTGGTCAACTCGTACATCGACATCATTCCGGGACACGTCCATTTGCAAGAGTTTGGAAAAATTGTAAAAGAAGCGATTCGCGAGGCGGGCGGCGTCCCGTTTGAAATGAATACGATCGGCGTTGATGACGGCATTGCGATGGGCCATATCGGGATGCGCTATTCGCTTCCGAGCCGGGAAATCATCGCGGATTCGATTGAAACGGTCATTTCCGCGCACTGGTTTGACGGTATGGTGTGCATTCCCAACTGTGACAAGATTACGCCGGGGATGATGATGGCAGCGATGCGGCTCAACATCCCGACGATTTTCGTCAGCGGCGGGCCGATGAAAGCCGGTGTCACGAAAGATGGGCGCAAAATCTCGCTTTCGTCCGTGTTTGAAGGCGTCGGCGCGTATTTGGGTGGAACGCTCGATGAAAAAGGGTTGGAAGAGCTCGAACGCTACGGCTGTCCGACGTGCGGGTCGTGTTCCGGCATGTTTACCGCCAACTCGATGAACTGTTTGGCTGAAGCGCTTGGGTTGGCTTTGCCGGGCAACGGCACGATTTTGGCGGTCGACCCGGCGCGCAAAGAGCTCGTCCGCCGCTCAGCGAAGCAGCTCATGTATTTGATTGAGCATGATATTAAGCCGCGCGACATCGTGACGGAAAAAGCGATTGACAACGCGTTCGCGCTCGATATGGCGCTCGGCGGCTCGACGAACACGGTGCTGCATACGCTCGCGATCGCCAATGAAGCGGGCATTGACTACTCGCTCGAGCGGATCAACGAAATCGCCGCCCGCGTGCCGCACTTGGCGAAGCTCGCACCGGCCTCCGATATTCATTACATTGAAGATTTGCACGAAGCCGGCGGCGTCTCGGCGGTGCTGAATGAATTGGCGAAAAAAGAAGGGACGCTGCATTTGGATACGCTGACCGTCACCGGCAAGACGCTAGGTGAAAACATCGCCGGCTGTGAAGTGAAAAACGATGACGTCATTCGGCCGATTGACAACCCGTATTCGGAAACGGGCGGCCTCGCCATTTTGTTCGGCAACTTGGCTCCGGACGGCGCCGTCATTAAAACGGGTGCGGTTCAAGGCGGCATTACCCGCCATGAAGGCCCGGCGATCGTCTTTGATTCGCAGGAAGAGGCACTGGAAGGCATCGCCAGCGGCAAAATCCAACCGGGTCATGTCGTCGTCATCCGCTATGAAGGGCCAAAAGGCGGCCCAGGCATGCCGGAAATGCTGGCGCCAACATCGCAAATTGTCGGCATGGGGCTTGGCACCAAGGTGGCGCTTGTGACCGACGGCCGCTTCTCCGGCGCCTCGCGCGGCCTGTCGGTCGGGCATGTGTCTCCGGAAGCGGCGGAAGGCGGCCCAATCGCCTTCATCCAAGACGGCGACATCATTGAAATTGACACAGTGAAACGGACGATCAACGTCAAGCTGTCCGACGAAGAGCTCGAACGCCGAAAAGCGAACTGGAAAGGCTTTGAACCGAAAGTGAAAACCGGGTACCTCGCCCGCTACTCGAAACATGTCACCTCGGCGAGCACGGGGGGGATTATGAAAATTTAGTAGTTTGTCGTATGGATGAATCGAAATCCGTTCACGCAACGCTTCCGAGGATGATGACAATGGAGTGGTTTGCCGTATACCGCGTTCGCTTGATAAAGCGCGGCAAGATGTCGAGGAGATGATGAAAATTTAGCAGTTTGTCGACTAGCAGAGGCGGAAGCGCACATGATCACGAAGGGGATTCAGCCGTTGACGGATCCCCTTTTTTATTTTGTCGCGCCGATTTCACGATATGAAAAGCGTATTCGACTAAATATGAAGCATGGGGGCGTCGTGAACGTTTTTCTGCGCGGACTTCCGCCGCAAACGGCAAGTGTTCGGGAGAAAGCGGGGCGCCTGTTTCTGCTTGCCTTTGTCTGAAACGAAGGACCAAAAGCGGCTGCTTTTTCTTGGCGGATGAAGGTAAAAACGATATTGACATTTTATAATATTTAGACTATTTTAAAATTAGGTATAATATTTTATATATGTTACGTTAATATAACGTTATATATTTTTACATTTTTGAAAGCGCTTTAAAAACTATTCAACTCACTTGGTCATGTGGCTGAATAGTTACAAAAAAGAGGGGGAAAGAGGGGGGCGGAAACGATGATTTTGCATGGCATCGAGACGGCTGCACGCTGGGAGCTTGAGGCGCTCCAGCTCGAGCGGCTGCGGGTGACGGCAGAGCGGGTGTATGCGCGGGTGCCGTTTTATCGGCAACGGTTTGAGGAATGCGGAGTGAAGCCGGAGGACATCCGCACGCTTGAGGATGTGCGCAAACTCCCGTTTACGACAAAGCGGGATTTGCGGGACCATTATCCGTTTGGTCTGCTCGCGGTCGATCTTTCCCAATGCGTCCGTGTGCACGCTTCAAGCGGCACAAGCGGCAAACCGACGGTGGTCGCTTACACGAAGAAGGACATTGAGCACTGGGCCGATATTGTGGCGCGGGCGATTGTCATCGCGGGCGGAAAACCGGGGGATGTGATTCACAACGCTTATGGATACGGGCTGTTTACGGGCGGGCTCGGGCTGCATTATGGCAGCGAGCGGCTTGGCGCCGTGACGGTGCCGGTATCCGGGGGTAACACCGACCGGCAAGTGATGATCATTGAAGATTTTCAGCCGACCGTCATTTGCGCCACGCCGTCCTATGTATTGAACATTGCCGAGCGGATGAAAGAGCTGGGCAAAGACCCGCGGCAAACATCGCTCAAATACGGCATCTTCGGGGCGGAACCGTGGTCCGAGGAAATGCGGCGCACGCTTGAAGAAACGTTTGATATGAAGGCGTGCGACATTTACGGGCTGAGTGAAGTGATCGGCCCGGGGGTGGCGATGGAATGCCACGAAGCGCAAAACGGCCTCCATATCGCCGAGGACCATTTCCTCGTGGAAGTGATCGACCCGAACACGCTCGAGCCGGTGGCGGAAGGGGAAGAAGGAGAGTTGGTGTTTACGAGCTTGATGAAAGAGGCGTTTCCGGTCATCCGCTACCGGACGGGCGATATCGCTTCCGTGACGAGAGAGCGGTGTGCTTGCGGGCGGACGACGGCGCGCATGTCGCGGGTCAAGGGGCGGGTTGATGATATGATCATCATCCGCGGCGTCAACGTGTTCCCGTCGGAAATTGAACACCATCTGCTTCGTGTCTCGGAACTGGCTCCGCACTATCAGCTGCACCGTCTCCGAAACGGACATTTGGAAGCGGTGGAATTGCATGCCGAAGTGACCGAGCAATTTTACGGTGAGATAGGCGGAAAGTTGCAAGGGGAAGCGGTCGACCGACTCATCCACCGCATTCAAGCGCTGCTGAAAACACACTGCCTCATTTCGATTGACGTTCATCTCCATCCTCCAAAAACGCTCCCGCGCTCGGAAGGAAAAGCGGTGCGTGTCGTTGACCGGCGCGGACAAGAGCATGCGGTGTAACGATTGAAAAAATAGTTGCTAATTTTATAACGTTAAAATATAATAACGTTAAATAAACGTTATATATTAAAATTTTTACAGGAGGAGGAAGGATGGCAGCGATGATGACGTTCACCCGCCTGTCAGATGAGGAGAAATACGAACGGTTTATGCAGCGCATCGAGGCGGGGGAAAAGATCGAAGCCGATGACTGGATGCCGGATGAATATCGAATGACGCTCATCAAGCTGATTGCGATGCATGCGGTGAGCGAAATTATGGGAGCGCTTCCGGAAAAAGAATGGGTGCCGAAAGCGCCGTCGCTGCGCCGGAAGCTTGGCATCATGGCGAAGGTGCAGGACGAGATGGGGCACGGCCAGCTGCTGCTGCGGGTGGCGGAAGATTTGCTGGCGCCGCTTGGGAAAACGCGGGAAGATATGATCGAAGATTTATTGAACGAACGGTTGAAGTTTCATAATGTGTTTCATATGCCGGCGCCGACATGGGCGGACGCCGGGCTGATCGGGTGGCTTGTCGACGGGGCGGCGATTATGACGCAGACGAACATGCTGGATGCCTCATACGGACCGTACGCACGGGCGCTGAAGCGCATTTGCGCCGAGGAAGTGTTTCACGCCCAGCACGGCGAGTCGATCATTTTGGCGCTCGCCGAAGGGACGAAGGAGCAGAAGGAGATGCTGCAAGAGGCGCTCAACCGTTGGTGGGAGGCGTTGCTCATGTTTTTCGGCCCGCCGACGGCCGACACGACGGGAACCTCGAAGCAAGACATCACGATCAAATACCGCATCCGCACGAAAACGAATGAACAGCTGCGCCAAGACTTCTTTACGAAATATGTGCCGCGCATTGGGGCGCTTGGTCTGAAGATTCCGGATGAGACAATGCGTTTTGACAAAGAGAAGGGCCAATGGATTTACCGGCAGCCGGACTGGGAGAAGTTTAAACAAATCATTCGCAACAACGGTCCAAAATCGCAAGAGCGGCTGGAGCTGCGGCGGACGGCATACAAGCAAAACGCCTGGGTGCGCGAGGCGCTCAGTGCGGTGCGGACGGCCGGATGAGGAGGGATGGCCATGGCGGGGAAAGAACAAGGGTTTTATCAAGTGTTTGAGGTGTTCAGCCGCAAAGCGCCGGATGCACCGATGCAGCATCAATTCAGTCTGCTTGCCCCCAATGAGGAGATCGCGCTCGTGATGGCGCAGGAAAACTTTATGCGCCGTGAGCCGGTCGCTGACCTTTGGGTCGTAAAGCGGGACTATATCCGGCGGATGAGTGAAGACGAAAAAGCAGCGCTCAAGCGGCTTGACAACAAAGATTACCGGCTGACGCGGGGATATGGGGATTTGAAAAAGCGGTGGCGCAAATACGAACAACAGGCGTTGGACGAAAAAGAAATTTTGTCATGGAAAGGCGAGATTCAACGATGAGTGAAAAGCATGTCGATGCGAACGGCCGGGAGGCGTTGACGGAGCTGTTGTTCCAGCTGGCCGACGATGACTTTTTGCTTGCCTACCGCGGCTCGGAATGGCTCGGCCTGGCGCCGCATATTGAGGAGGACATCGCGTTTTCTTCCATCAGTCAGGACACGATGGGCCATGCGGCCATGTATTATCAGCTGCTTGAAGATCTTGGCTGTGGATCAGCCGACGAACTGGCGCACGCCCGCCCGGCTTCGGCCCGGCGCAATGCGGTTTTGCTCGAACGGGCGAACGGCCCGGGGCATTATTTGCGTGAGCCTCGCTATGATTGGGCGTTCACCGTTGTTCGCCACTATTTTTATACGCAGGCGAAGCGCGTCCGTCTCGAATCGCTGACCAAAAGCAGCTATGCCCCGCTCGCGGAAGTAGCGGCGAAAATTCAAGTGGAGCTGCACTACCATTTGCTTCATTGGCATACGTGGTTTGTCCAGCTGACGAATGCCCCTGGGGAAGCGCGGACGCGAATGACCAAAGCCATTCAAGACGTGGCCGCTGATTTTGCCGGTGTGTTGACGCTCGGAGCGAAAGGAACGGACATGGTGCGGTGGGGGCTGATTGATGAGGAAAAGGTGCTGACCGAAAACACCATTGCCGCGCTGGCGCCGGCGTTTGCCGAAGTGGGGCTTGAGTGGCCGATGCCGTTTGGCATGAAGCATGGCAACGGCCGCAACGGCGAACATACGCCCGATTTGGACGAAGCGCTGGCGACGTTGTCAGAAGTATACCGCGCCGTCCCGCATGCGATATGGTAATGCCGGAGCCGCTGTTTGCCAACATGCGGCGTTGGGCGTGACGCCTCTTGATGTGTTTGTTCAAGGAGCAAAACGGTGCACTAGGCAACCGAAGCGGGAAAGCGGCAGCGGGTTGGAAAATGTGAGGGAGAGCCATGACAAATGAAGAGGTTTGGAAAGCGTTAGAAACGGTGAAAGACCCAGAGATTCATTCGATTAGCATTGTCGAGCTTGGGATGGTGGAACAGGTTGACGTTCGGGATGAAGCGGTCTCGGTCTGTCTGCTGCCGACGTTTCTCGGCTGTCCGGCGCTTGATATCATCCGCACGCGGGTGGAGGAAGCGGTGAAGCAAGCAGGGGCTTCAGCGGTGACGGTTGAGTTTCTCCGCCATCCGCCGTGGACGTCCGATCGGATCAGCGAAGCCGGACGGGAGCGGCTGAAGCAGTTTGGCATCGCTCCGCCGCCGCGGCAAATGCCGTCAGGGGCGTGGCAAGTCGAGTGCCCGTATTGCGGGACGGAGCGGACCATCATGGAAAATTTGTTCGGCCCGACCGCCTGCCGCAGCATTTTCTACTGCAAACAATGCAAAAATCCGTTTGAGGCGATGAAGCCGGTATTGATTTCGGGATAAGAAAAGGGAAAGGAGACGTTCGTGATGTTTAAAATGATTGCCTTGTACAAACAGCCGAAAGATAAGGAACAGTTTGACGCCCATTATTATGGAACGCATGTGCCGCTGACGGAAAAAATTCCTGGCCTCCGAAAAATCGAGGTGACGAAAATTACGGGGACGCCGATGGGGACGGAAAGCGAGTATTATTTGTTGTGTGAAATGTATTACGACAGCCAAGAGGCGTTCCAAGAGGCGATGAAAACGAAAGAAGCGAAGGCATCGGCCAAAGATGTCATGTCATTTGCCGGCGATCTCGTCACCTTTATGGTCGGTGAGGAAGTGGAACATGAGTGAGTGGACGTTCCTTGCGGTGCGGCAAGAGGGAGCGGTTGGCGTCATTGAACTGGCCCGCCCTGATGTGTTGAATGCGCTCAGCCGTCAGATGGTGGCGGAAATCGTCGCTGCCGTCGAATCGTTCGACCGGGATGAAGCCGTGCGTGTCATTGTGCTCACCGGGCGCGGGCGGGCGTTCGCCGCTGGGGCCGATATTCAAGAGATGGCGGACGATGACCCCATTCGTCTTGAGTGGCTGAACCAGTTTGCCGATTGGGATCGTCTGTCCCTCGTGAAAACGCCGATGATTGCCGCTGTCAACGGCTTAGCGCTCGGCGGCGGCTTCGAGCTGGCGCTGTCATGCGATTGGATCATCGCTTCGGCCGCAGCGGAATTCGGTTTTCCAGAAGTCAACCTCGGCGTCATGCCAGGAGCGGGAGGCACGCAGCGGCTGACGAAGCTCATTGGGCCGAAGCGGGCGCTCGAGTGGCTTTGGACCGGGGCGCGCATGTCGGCGAAAGAAGCCGAGCAGCTAGGGATTGTCACCCGTGTCGTCAGCCCAGAGCTTTTAATGGAAGAAACGATGCGGTTGGCCGGGCGTCTCGCTGAACAGCCGCCTTTGGCTCTTCGGCTGATCAAAGAGGCGGTGCAAAAAGCGGTCGACTATCCGCTGTATGAAGGCATGCAATTTGAGCGGAAAAACTTTTACCTATTGTTCGCCTCGGAAGACCAAAAAGAAGGAATGGCGGCCTTCCTCGAAAAACGAAAGCCGCGCTTCCAAGGAAAATAAGGGGGGCGTCCGATGTACGAAACGATCCGTTATGAAGTGAAGGGGCAAGTCGCCTGGCTGACGCTCAACCGCCCGGATCAGCTCAATGCGTTTACGGAACAAATGAATGCAGAAGTGACAAAGGCGCTGAAGCAAGCAGGAGCGGATCAAAACGTCCGCTGTGTGGTGATCACCGGCGCCGGCCGAGCGTTTTGCGCCGGCGAAGACTTGAGCGGCGTGACGGAAGAAATGGACCATGGCGACGTGTTGCGCACCCGATACGCGCCGATGATGAAAGCGCTCCATCATCTGGAAAAGCCGATTGTCGCCGCGGTGAACGGAGCGGCGGCCGGCGCGGGCATGAGCTTGGCGCTGGCGTGTGATTTCCGGCTTCTCTCGGAAAAGGCGAGTTTCGCTCCCGCGTTTATTCACGTCGGTCTTGTGCCGGATGCGGGGCATCTGTACTATTTGCCGCGCCTCATCGGGCGGGCAAAGGCGCTTGAGCTTGCGGTGCTCGGGGAAAAAGTGGCTGCCGAGGAAGCCGTTGCTCTTGGGCTGGCCACCAAGGTGATTCCGCTCTCGTCTTGGGAAGAGGAAGTCAAGCAGTTTGCCGAGCGGCTGGCGGCCATGCCGACGAAGGCGATTGGACTGATCAAACGACTGCTTCGCGAAAGCCAAGAAGCGACGTTTGACCGCTACCTCGAACGGGAAGCGGAATGCCAGCGCATCGCGGGATTGACATCCGACCACCGCGAAGGCGTTAAGGCATTTTTTGAGAAACAGAAACCGATTTTCCAAGGAAACTAAGCAAGGGGGAAAAAACGATGGCGACTGTCAAGCAAAAGAAAATGGAACCGATGCCGACGAAACGCGATTTCTATCATTTGATTATCAATGGGGAGCGGGTCGAAAGCGCCGCGGGCGAAACGTTGGTCGTCACCAATCCGGCCACGGGCGAACCGGTCGCTCGCGTCGCCAAAGGGACGCGCGAGGATGCCGAGCGTGCGGTGCAGGCGGCGCGGCAAGCGTTTGACCGCGGGAAATGGCGTCATTTTCCGGTGCAAAAACGGGCGCGCATCTTATACCAAATTGCGTCCATCATGCGCGAACGTTTCAATGAATTGGTGGAGTTGGAAATTTTGAATACCGGCAAAGCGTTGTCGGCGGCTCAAGGGCAAGTGATGCAGGCGATTGAAGACTTTGAATTTTTCGCTGGGGCGATCATTGGGCACCGCGGGGCGGTCAACCCGATGCCGGGGGCGTTTCACAACTATACAGAAAAGGAGCCTGTCGGCGTGTGCGCCCAAATTATTCCTTGGAACTATCCGCTCATGATGGCAGCTTGGAAAATTGCGCCAGCCATTGCCGCGGGATGCTCGGTTGTCGTCAAACCAGCGTCGCTGACGCCGCTCACCTGCCTTGTGCTGGCGGAAATTTGCCATGAGGCTGGCGTGCCGGAAGGGGTCGTCAATGTGGTGACAGGCGCCGGAGCGGAAGTTGGGGACGATTTGGTCGAACATCCGCTTGTCGACAAAGTGGCGTTTACCGGATCGACGCCGGTCGGCAAGGAAATTATGGAGAAAGCGGCGAAAACATTAAAACGGGTGACGCTCGAGCTGGGTGGCAAATCGCCGAGCCTTGTGTTTGCGGACGCTGATTTGGAAGCCGCTGTCGCCGGCTCATTGTTCGGCATTTTCTACAACAGCGGCCAATCGTGCGAGGCGCGCTCCCGCTTGTATGTGCATGAAAGCATCTATGATGAGTTTATGGAAGCGTTCGTGGCCAAAACGAAACAGCTGAAGCTCGGTGATCCGTTTGATGCCGGCACGCATGTGGGAGCGATCATCAGCCGCGGTCAGCTCGAAGTGATCGATGAGTATGTGCAGTCCGCGGTCGCTGATGGAGCGACGATCGCCGCCGGCGGAAAAGAGGCGGTCGTGGCCGGCTTTGAAAACGGTTACTGGTATGAACCGACGATTTTGACGAACGTGAACCAGCAAATGAAAGCGGTTCGCGAAGAAATTTTTGGACCGGTTGTCGTCGTGATGAAATTCCGCGATGAAGCCGAAGCCATTGAATTGGCGAACGACAGCGACTATGGACTGGCCGCCGCGATTTGGACAAAAGATCATGGCCGCGCTGTTCGCGTAGCCAAACAGCTGCGTTCCGGTATTGTCATGGTCAACAGCCCATTCTCCGCTTTCCCAGGCACGCCGTTTGGCGGCTACAAACAGTCCGGATTTGGGCGCGAGCTGTCTATCGAGGCGCTTGATTTGTACACCGAAACGAAAAGCGTGCTGTCATATTATGGTCCGCGTCCGCTTAATCCGTTTGGCGTCTAAGGCTTTTCATCGTTTGGCGTTCGTCACAATGCGCGAGCGTGTCGCGTTCTTGGAAGCAGCGTGCAGTTTGTCGCCCTTGCAGGCAAAGGCCGGTTAGGGCGGGCGATGGAGAGACACGTCCGTCCGATTGATGCGTTTCCATTTTTGGTGGCGGGCGGCCATGAGACAGATCTGTCCGGCTATCGAGCACCCCGTCGCTCGTGATGGGGTGCCCATTCATTTGACGGCGTTCACTGCTTGGCGAAAGGCACACCGGCTTGAGGCATCCGCCATGATATGCGAGAGCAGGAGAGGGGGAAGACGATGATCGAACGCCTTGTTGTCGTCGGCAGCGGCGTGATGGGGAGAGGCATTGCCTATGTCGGCGCTGTCGGCGGATTCCAGACGATAGTAGTGGACATTCAGCAAGAACAGTTGAAGAGCGCCCAGAAAGAGATTGCTTCGTTGTTCGAACAAGCCGTTGCTCGCGGGAAATTGACCGACAGCGAGCGGCAAGAAGCCGAGGCGCGCCTGTCGTATTCACTTGATTTGGCGTCCGCTGTGCGTGATGCCGATTTGGTGATCGAGGCGGTGCCGGAAAAGCTTGAACGGAAAAAACAAGTGTTCGAGACGATGGACGCCCATGCGCCGGCGTCGTGCTATTTTGCGACGAATACGTCCACCATGAGTCCGACCGAAATCGGTTCGTTTACGAAGCGGCCGGAGCGGGTGATCGCCATGCACTTTTTCAATCCGGTCCATAAAATGAAGCTGGTGGAAATCATCCGTGGCCTTGAGACGAGCGACGAGACGGCGCAAGTGGCGAAAGAAGTGGCCAAGCGAATGGGGAAAGAGACCGTTGTCGTCAATGAATTTCCGGGATTCGTCACCAGCCGGATCAGCGCCCTTGTCGGCAATGAAGCGTTTTACATGCTGCAAGAAGGGGTCGGGACGCCGGAAGAGATCGACAAGGCGATCAAGCTCGGCCTCAATTTCCCGATGGGGCCGTTTGAGCTCGCAGATTTAGTCGGGCTTGATACGCGACTGAACAACTTAAACTATTTGCACGAAAAACTTGGAGAAAAATACCGCCCGGCGCCGCTTTTGGAGCAATACGTCAAAGCGGGGCGGCTCGGCCGCAAAACCGGCCGCGGCGTCTATGACTATACGAATCGGGAAGACAGCTAATCCGCGAGAAAAGGAAGGGAGAAAACATGGGCAGAGAAGTCGTGATTGTCGATGCCGTGCGCACCCCGATCGGCCGCTATAAAGGGGCGTTGAAAGACGTGCGGCCGGACGATTTGGCCGCCGTTGTCATCCGGGCGCTCATGGAACGCAACCCGAACGTGCCGCCGGAACAAATCGATGATGTCGTATTTGGAAACGCGAACCAGGCGGGGGAAGACAATCGCAACGTCGCTCGTATGGCGGCGCTGTTGGCCGGGCTGCCGATGGAGGTGGCGGGGGTGACGGTCAATCGGCTGTGCGGTTCGGGGCTTGATGCGGTCAATTATGCGGCGCGGGCGATTTTGGCCAATGAGGCGGACATTGTGATCGCGGGCGGCGTGGAAAGCATGACGCGCGCTCCGTTTGTGATGGCCAAACCGTCAAGCGATTTTCCGCGCGGCAATATAGAGATGTACGACACGACGATCGGCTGGCGCTTTATCAACCCGAAGATGCACGAAATGTACGGCACCGACAGCATGCCGCAAACGGCGGAACATGTGGCGAAGCGATTCGGCATTGCGCGCGAGGCGCAAGATGAGTTTGCTTACGAAAGCCAAATGAAAGCGAAACAAGCGCTCGAAACGAATCGGTTTGCCGATGAACTCGTGCCGGTCGTTTACGACGATCGGAAAGGTAACCGGATCGTTGTTGACAAGGATGAACATCCGCGCCCGGATACGACGTTGGAGAAGCTGGCCAAGCTGCCGCCGCTGTTTGAAAACGGCACCGTAACGGCTGGCAATTCCTCGGGCATTAATGACGGGGCGGCGGCGCTGTTGTTGATGAGTGCCGATAAAGCGAAAGCGCTCGGTTTAAAGCCGTTAGCCAAATACGTAACGTCCGCTGTCGCCGGCGTGGAACCGGCGGTGATGGGAATCGGCCCGATTTTTGCGACGCGCAAAGCGCTGCGGCGCGCCGGGCTGTCCATCGATGACATTGGGCTTGTCGAGCTGAACGAGGCGTTTGCCTCGCAAGCGCTGGCATGCATCCAGCAGCTTGAGCTTGATCGGGCGAAAGTGAACGTCAACGGGGGGGCGATTGCGCTTGGTCATCCGCTTGGCGCGAGCGGCGCCCGCATTTTGACGACATTGATTTACGAAATGCGAAAACGCGGCGTCACCTATGGCTTGGCGACGATGTGCATCGGCGTCGGCCAAGGAATCGCGACGATAGTGAAAAACGCCGATGAACGGTGAGAGCGCCTTGCCTTGGTTCGGCGGAAAGGCTGGTTATGTTCAGACGACCCGTCATCCAGCCAGCTCAAATGATGCCTACCTAAGTTAGATGAAGCTACCGAAGCTGTGGCTGCATGTTTTTATCTCATCGAGAGCTGCCTGCCTTTTTAGTGGTGCGGCTCTTTTTTTATTCCTTTTGTTTTTTCGTCCGTCTTGCCAGCGTGATAAAAGTTTGTTACGATTATAGTTCGAAAACAAGATAAAGGGAGTTTCGTCGGATGAATACGCGCTCACTCATTTTTACGATTTACGGCGACTACATCCGCCATTACGGCGGTGAAATTTGGATCGGCAGCTTGATCCGCCTTCTTCGCGAGTTCGGCCATAACGACCAGGCGGTGCGGGCAGCGGTGTCGCGCATGAGCAAACAAGGCTGGATTCGCGCGGAAAAACGCGGCAACAAAAGCTACTATTCGCTCACGGAGCGCGGCGTCAAGCGGATGGAAGAAGCGGCGCGGCGCATTTACAAAACGCGTCCCGAGCATTGGGACGGGAAATGGCGCATTCTCATCTATACCATTCCTGAGGATAAGCGGCATTTGCGCGATGAACTGCGAAAGGAGCTTGTTTGGAGCGGATTCGGCACGATTTCCAACAGCTGCTGGATTTCACCGAATAATTTAGAGCAACAAGTGTACGACTTGATCGACAAGTATGACATCCGCCCGTATGTCGACTTCTTTCTTGCCGAATACGATGGACCGCATACGAATAAGCAACTTGTGGAAAAGTGCTGGAACTTAGAAGAGATCAACCAAAAATACGAGCAGTTTATTGCGGTCTACAGTCAAAAATACGTCATTGACAAACATAAAATCGAGCGCGGCGAAATGTCGGACGCGGAATGTTTTGTCGAGCGGACGAAGCTCGTCCATGAATACCGAAAGTTTTTGTTCATCGACCCCAGCTTGCCAGAAGAGCTGTTGCCGAATGAGTGGATGGGAAGCCATGCGTCCGCCTTGTTCAGCGATTATTACCAACAACTCGCAGCACCAGCCAGCCGTTTTTTTGAAGCGGTGTTTCAAGAAGGAGCGGAGCTTGGCAAAAAGGAAGAGGAAGAGATATCGGTGGACTGAACCGGGATGTACGGCGCAACGCTGTGCATCCCGGTTGCCGTTTATGGAATGTTTGGTATGGGACTGTGGCAGAGGAAAGTGGCTGCTGAATGAACATTGTCGGTTTGCCCGGGCATCAATCGTTGCAGGTTTTTCATTGTGGGCGTCGTATTGAATGATGACGAAATGACAAAATGCCCAGTTATATTGGGAAGGAAACATGCAATTGATGTTACACTCAAATCGTTCTCATCTTCGAAAAAATGTGGTATTATGTATATCATATAACGCATTTTTTACGGAGTGTGAATATAATGAATGATGTTTGCCGTTTGCTTGGCCTTCGTTATCCGATCATTCAAGGCGGGATGGGCAACATCAGCAACGCGGAACTGGCGAGCGCCGTATCGGAGGCGGGGGGGCTTGGAACGATCGGAGCCGGAACGATGCCGCCCGCTGAGGTGGAGGCGCTGATTATCGAAACGAAGCGGCGCACGAGCCGGCCATTTGCCGTGAACATCCCATTGCAGGTGACGCCGCACGCCGCGGAGATCGCCGAGCTTGTCATCAAACATCAAGTGCCGGTCGTTTCGCTTTCCGCCGGCAATCCGGCGCCATGGATTCCACGCTTTGCCGAAGATGGCATCAAGGTGATCGTCGTTGTTGCCTCGGTCCAGCAGGCGAAAAAAGCGGAAGCGGCAGGCGCCGATTTAATCGTCGCTGAAGGATATGAAGCGGCAGGGATTAACTCGCCGCTCGAGCTGACGACGATGACGCTCATCCCGCAAGTCGCCAGCGCTGTCCGCGTTCCGGTCATTGCTGCCGGTGGCATCGGCGATGGGCGCGGGCTGCTTGCCGCGCTGGCTCTCGGCGCCCAAGGGGTGCAGCTCGGCACAAGGCTGGTGGCCACGAAAGAAGCGCCGTTTCATGAAGCGTATAAACAGCGGCTTGTCGAGGCAAAGGAAAATGAAACGGTGATTGTCGGCCGCTCAGTCGGGCGCATTCGCCGCGTCATGCGCACGCCATATGCCAAGAAGCTGCTCGCGTATGAACAGCAAGGCATGCCGCTCGAGCAGTTTCAAGAATATACATCGGAGGAGCGCCATCGCCGCGGCGCGCTTTCTGGTGATTTTCAGGAAGGATTTATCAACGCGGGGCAAATCGCTGGCCTCATCGATGACGTGCCAACGGTGGCCGAGCTGTTTGAACAAATGATGACGGAAGCCAAAACGCAGTGGCAATCATTATCCAAACTATTTCGCTGATCGAACGAAGACGCCTGTCAAGTGGCGTCTTTTTTTGGCGATGAAAAATTGGTTGACAGAGGATTGACACTAACAATGAACATCGTTACTATAAAAATAGTATTACGTTATTTTAACGTGATAATATTTTTTGTTATATTAACTTGAAAACGCTTTCAAGCAGTAAAGCAAAGGAGAGAGGAAGAAGTGAATATCATGTTGTCTGCAAATGAATCACAAACTTTGGACCTGTTTTTTCAAATGCGTGAACATGAACAGGTGGTGTTTTGTCTCGATGAAGCGACCGGTCTAAGGGCGATCATTGCCATTCATAGCACGGCTCTTGGGCCGGCGCTCGGCGGCTGTCGGATGTATCCGTATGCCACGACGGAAGAAGCGCTCGCCGATGCGCTTCGGCTGTCAAAAGGGATGACGTATAAATGCTTGGCTGCCGATGTCGATTTTGGCGGCGGCAAGGCGGTGATCATCGGCGACCCGCGCAAAGACAAATCGCCGGAATTGTTTCGCGCTTTCGGTCAGTTCGTTGCATCATTAGGCGGCCGGTTTTACACGGGCACGGATATGGGGACGACGCCGGACGATTTCGTGCACGCGCTGAAAGAGACGAATTGTATTGTCGGCGTTCCAGAAGCGTATGGCGGAAGCGGAGACTCATCGGTGCCGACCGCCGCGGGCGTTGTTTACGGCATTCAGGCGACGAACGATGTGGTGTTCGGCAGCAAGCACTTGCATGGCAAAACGTATGCAGTGCAAGGACTCGGAAAAGTCGGAAAAAAAGTGGCGCTTCGTTTGCTTGAAGAAGGGGCGGATCTGTATGTGTGCGATTTGAACGAAGCGGCAGTGGAAGAGGTCGTAGCGTACGGCAAGCAAATCGGGGCGTCCGTCAAACCGGTAAACGGAACGGATATTTATCGCATCGAAGCCGATGTGTTCGTCCCATGCGCATTTGGCGGCGTCATCAACGATGAAACGATCGCCGAGCTGCGAGTGAAAGCGGTCGTTGGCTCGGCAAACAATCAGTTGGCTGACAAACGCCACGCCCGCATGTTGAAAGAAAAAGGCATCGTGTATGCCCCTGATTATATCGTCAACGCCGGCGGGCTCATTCAAGTGGCCGATGAACTGTATGGAGCGAACAAAGAGCGGGTGCTTTCGAAAACGAAGGCGATTTACGATACGTTGCTCGTCATTTATGCGCGGGCCGAATCAGAAGGAATGACAACGATCGAAGCAGCCGACCAATTTTGTGAAGAGCGGCTCGAAAAACGCAAACGCCGCAATCACTTCTTTACACATCAAAAGCGACCCAAATGGGTTGTTCGTCACTAAACGAATCATTAGTTCATTTTGTTGATTTATTTATCTGAAAATATATACTATACCAATTTAAAAGTTTATTCAGATAATGATTGATTGAAAATAAAGGAATGGGGAGGATCTATTCATGAACATAGCCATCAGACGCTTGACCATCCCGCTCATTCTTGGAGTTTTGGTGTTCTCAGGCTGTGAGGGAGAAAAGGAGGTGGCGACGAACGGTGTGAAAGAAAACGGAAAGCAGAAAACGTTTACGATTGGCGTCACCCAAATCATTCAACATCCGTCGCTGGACGCCGCCTTCAATGGATTTAAAAAGGCGCTTGAAGACGGGGGATTGAAAGAGGGAAAAAATGTTCGGTACCATATTCAAAATGCCCAAGGTGACATGAACAACAGCCAAACGATCGCGAATAACTTTGTATCGGACGGAGTTGACCTCATTTTTGCCAACTCGACTCCGAGTGCGCAAAGTGCGCTCAATGCCACGAAAGACATTCCAATTGTGTTTACATCTGTGACCGATCCGGTCGGCGCCGGTTTAGTTCCATCGATGGACAAGGCAGGGGAAAACATCACGGGAACAACGGACAGCCATCCCGATGCGATTGGCAAAACGATTCAATTCATCGATGAGCAAACGGATGCGAAAACCGTTGGGCTTATTTATAACGCAGGCGAACAAAACTCAGTGGCGCAAATTGAAAAAGTGAAGGAAGCGGCGAAACATACGGATTTGAAGTTGGTGGAAGCCTCCGTTTCGACCACAGCCGAGGTGAAACAGGCGGCAGAGTCGTTAGTTGGCAAGGCAGATGTGTTTTACATCGTGACGGACAACACCGTTGTATCTGCCATTGAATCGGTTGTCAGCGTTGCTAATGAGAAAAAAATCCCTGTTTTTACGGGGGAGCTCGATTCATTAAAACGAGGCTGCTTTGCGGCGTACGGGTTTGATTACTACGATATCGGCTATCAAGCGGGGCAAATGGCAGTCGCCATTTTAAAAGGAGAAGCCAAACCGTCAGCGATCAAACCAGAATATCCAAAAAAATTAAAATTGGTGATCAATAAACAAGCAGCGGAAAAGCAAGGAATCAAACTGAAGTCTGAATGGGAACAAATGGCAGAATACATCGAATGAAAGGATGAACGATTTTGTTGACGGCAATGACAGGAGCGGTGGAATCAGGGCTGATTTATGCCATCGTGGCATTAGGCGTCTATTTATCGTTTCGTATTTTAGACTTTCCGGATTTAACGGTGGACGGCAGCTTTGTGACCGGGGCTGCGGTGGCGGCGACGTTGATCGTCAATGGGGCTGATCCATTTATGGCGACGTGTCTGGCCCTTTTCGTTGGATTCGCTGCAGGGTGTATGACCGGGCTTCTTCATACGGCGGGGAAAATCAATCCGCTTTTGTCGGGCATTTTAATGATGATCGCGCTGTACTCAATCAATCTTCGTATCATGGGACGTTCGAATGTACCTCTTTTAAATCAAAAGACCGTCTTTACAACCATTCAAGAATGGGGGACAACGTTCGGACTTGACTCGGCCGCAGCGAAAACATGGGGGATTCTCCTGTCGATGACGTTGCTTGCTCTTTTGTTTAAATGGTTCACAGACTGGTTTTTGCAGACGGAAATGGGGCTTGCGATTCGGGCGACGGGCGATAATCCGCGCATGATTCGCAGTCTGTCGGCGAACACCAACTCGCTCATTGTCTTCGGGTTGGGCCTTTCCAATGCCATGGTCGCGTTCTCGGGGGCGCTGGTTGCCCAGTACGGCGGGTTTGCCGATGTCGGGATGGGAATTGGCATGATCATTATCGGTCTGGCTTCTGTGATTATCGGCGAAGCGGTATTTGGAACGAAAACGATCGCGCGAGCCACGCTTGCCGTGATTGGTGGAGCGATCATGTACCGCATTGTCGTGAGTCTCGCTTTGCGCGTCCAATTTCTCGAGACAGGGGATGTGAAGCTCATTACGGCATGCATTGTCATTTTGGCGCTCGTTGTCCCGCAAATGGCTCGTCAACAAAAAGAGAAAAAACGCAAAGAAGAAAAAAGACGGAATCGGGCGCAGGTGATGGCCGTGGCCGCAACAGGAAAGGGTGAGGCGGATGTTGCAGTTAAAAGGGATTTATAAAGTGTTTCACGAAGGAACGCCTGATGAAAAGATCGCGCTCCAAAACATTCATTTAACGCTTCGAAAAGGCGATTTTGTCACTGTGATCGGCAGCAACGGAGCAGGCAAATCGACCTTGATGAATGTAATTTCAGGGGTATTGTTTCCTGATGAAGGAACGATTTGGATTGACGGTCAAGATGTCACCATGATGCCGGAATACGTCCGCTCCCGCTATATCGGAAGGGTGTTTCAAGATCCGATGGCCGGAACGGCGCCAAACATGACGATCGAGGAGAATTTGGCGATGGCGTATACACGCAATCAAAAGCGCACGCTCCGCCGCGGAGTGACGAAAAAACGGCGCGATGAGTTTCGCGAGTTACTCTCCACCCTTCATCTCGGTTTAGAAAACCGCCTTCAGGCGAAAGTCGGCTTGCTCTCGGGCGGAGAGCGGCAGGCGTTGTCTTTGCTGATGGCGACGTTTACCGAACCTGCCATTTTGCTGCTCGATGAACATACAGCGGCCCTCGATCCGGCCAGGGCGGAGCTGATTACCAACTTAACAAAAGAGATTGTGGAGCGATATCGATTGACGACCTTGATGATCACCCATCATATGCAGCAAGCCATCGATTTAGGAAACCGGCTCATCATGATGGATAAAGGGCAGATCATTTTGGAAGTGGATGAGAATGAAAAGAAACGCTTAACGGTAGAAAAGTTGCTCGCGGAATTCCAACGCATTCGCGGGGAACAGCTCGTGAGCGATCGTGCGGTATTGAGCTGATGGATCGGCCATTCGACACCATGGAGAGGAGGAATAGGATATGGAACTCGATTTTCCGATGGTGCAACTATTGAATGAAGAAGGAGCGATCGTGCAGCCTGAATATCGTGAACAAATCACGAAAGAATTGACGATGTCGATGTATCGCCATCTGCTTCGCACGAGAATGGTTGACCGAAAATGTGTCAGCCTGCAGCGGCAAGGGCGCATTGGGACGTACGTGCCGTACGAAGGGCAAGAGGCGTGTCAAGTCGGAAGCGCGCTTGCCCTCGACGACGGCGATTGGATGTTTCCGACTTACCGCGATCATGGAGCGATGATGACGTTCGGCCGTTCCTTAACGCAAACGCTTTTATACTGGAAAGGTCGGACGGAAGGGTGTGTTCCACCTGAAGGGAAAAAAATCGTTCCGCCGAGCGTTCCTATTGCTACGCAACTCCCTCATGCAGCGGGGGCGGCGTGTGCTGAAAAATGGAAGGGGACGAAAAATGCGGTGATTGTGTACTTTGGTGATGGGGCGACATCGGAAGGAGATTTCCATGAGGGATTGAATTTCGCGAGCGTTTTCCACGCGCCCGTCGTCTTTTTCAACCAAAACAACCAATATGCGATTTCCGTTCCGATTACCCGTCAGATGAAGACAAAAACGATCGCGCAAAAAGCGTTGGCGTACGATATTCCCGGCCTTCGCATCGATGGAAATGACGTGTTTGCTGTGTATTTCAAAACAACTGAGGCGCTCGAGCGGGCGAGAAATGGAGGGGGGCCAACGTTAATTGAAGCAGTGACATGGCGTTATGGCGCCCATACGACGTCCGATGACCCGTCCAGATATCGCGATCAGGAGGAAAGCAAGAAACGGCGTGAAACAACCGATCCAATCAAGCGGGTCGAGCGCTTCATGCAGCGGGAAGGGTGGTGGGATGAAGAATGGGTGAATCAAGTGCAAGAGGAAGTGAACGCCGAAATCGAGCAGGCGGTTGTGGAAATGGAACGTTACCCAAAAGCGAATGTGTCGGACATGTTTGATTTTGTGTTCGCCCAACCGACATGGACGATTGCCGAGCAGAAAGAAGCGTATCTTCAGTGGAAACGGGGGATGGAAAGATGATCACCAAAGCAGGCGTCAAATCGCTCACCATCGTGCAAGCGGTCAATGATGCGCTTCGCACCATGCTCAAAGAGCGTGAAGATGTCATTCTGCTTGGGGAAGACATCGGGAAAAATGGCGGCGTGTTTCGCGCGACCGAAGGATTGCTGGAGGAATTTGGCGAGGAGAGGGTGGTGGACACGCCGCTAAGCGAAGCCGGATTTACGGGTGCGGCGATTGGAATGGCGCTCAATGGATTTCGTCCTGTCGTCGAAATTCAGTTTTTAGGTTTTATCTATCCAGCCTATGAACAAATCATGACCCATGCGGCGCGCATGCGTGCGCGGACAAGAGGGCATTTTACCGTGCCCTTGGTCATTCGCGCCCCGTACGGCGCGGGCGTGCGAGCCCCGGAAATTCATTCGGACAGCACGGAAGCGCTGTTTACCCATATGCCGGGAATCAAGGTCGTCTGTCCCGCGTCGCCGTATGACGCCAAAGGGCTGCTCATCGCCGCGATTGAAGACCCGGACCCTGTCCTCTTCTTAGAACCGATGCGCAGCTATCGCGCGTTTCGCGAAGACGTTCCGGAAGGAAAATATACGGTTGAAATCGGCAAAGGAAAAAAACGGCGGGAAGGGGACGACGTGACCGTCATTGCGTGGGGGGCCATGGTGCCCGTTGCGATGAAGGCGGCGGAAGAAGCGGAGAAAAAAGGGATTTATGCCGATGTCATCGACTTGCGTACGCTTTATCCGCTTGACAAGGACCTCATCGCCGAGTCGGTGCAAAAGACAGGGAGAACCGTGATCGTTCAGGAAGCGCATGCAACAGGTGGATTGGCTAATGATGTTCTTGCTGTCATCAACGATACTTCGTTTTTCTATCAAAAAGCGCCGGTCGAACGGGTGACGGGATTTGACGTTCCGGTGCCGTTTTTCGCTTATGAAGACGATTATTTGCCAACGCCAGCGCGCGTTTTGCATGCCATTGAAAAAGTGATGAACTTCTGAAAATGGAAGCAAAACCGCGTGATGAGTGTGGAAGTTGATTGTGCAAAACGCGGATGAATCATAAACGAAGAGCCATGCCCTCTGGCTGGCTCTTTTTCTTTTAACGATAAGGTGTACAGACAGATGGCTGTGAATATCGTTTTTTGTGCAACCAGCTGTGTTATGGCGTTATTGCCGATGATTGGCCAGCTGTTCGCGATACTCTTTTCCTTTTTGAACGTATGTATCAATCGACAGCTGGATGAGCTCAAGGTCTTTGTCCGTCAGCTCACGCACTACTTTTCCAGGGGAGCCGATGACGAGCGAGCGGGGTGGAATCTTTTTGCCGGATGGAATCAATGTGTTGGCGCCGATGATGCATTCTTCGCCGATTTCGGCTCCATCTAAAATCGTCGATCCCATCCCGATGATCGAGCGCCGGCGGATCGTGCAGCCGTGAAGGATTACATTATGCCCGACCGTCACTTCATCTTCCACAACGAGCGGCGATCCTTCGTACAAATGGCATGTTGTATTGTCTTGAATGCTCGTCCGTGCGCCGATCGTAATCGGCCCTTCATCGCCGCGCAACACGGCGTTAAACCAAATCGTCGATTCCGGCCCGATGGTGACGTCTCCAATCAAATAGGCGCCGGGAGCGATGAATGCAGTTTCATGAACATTCGGACGTTTTCCGTTATACGGATACAGCATCTCCACATCCCCTTCCGTTGGTGATCGGTATGGCAATAAGTATAACACGTTTCGTACGAGAACGGAAGCTTTCCTAAAACCAGATGCCACGTCTCGCTTATAGGTAACATCCTTTCTTATGCTACCAATTAGGATTTAGAATGCGGTGGAAGCAAGAAAAAAGATAGACGGTGTTGTTTAGGAAATCATGGTTCCTTGTCATTGATGATACATGGATCCACGAGGATTGAAAAAAAGCGTTTCCTTGAACGAAAAAAAAGAAACGGGAAAAATCCTTCCGATACCTTTATTTTAAAATAATAGTATTTTTTTAATTTTGTTGGTTTAGCAATGAATGTTTGAGTAAATATCATACAAAAAAATTTTGACAATATAAACATAATGAATTATTATTATTAAAGAATTTATAGAAGGGGTAGGTTAGTTGTGATGGTATCTCTTGATAAAAAAGAAATCGCTTCCAGTGTTCCTCAACGGGGGTTTTTTGGTCACCCGAAAGGACTATTTACGCTCTTTTTTACTGAGTTTTGGGAGCGTTTTTCGTACTATGGCATGCGCGCCATTTTAGTGTATTACATGTATTATGAAGTGTCGAAAGGCGGGTTGGGGCTCGATGAGCATCTAGCGCTCGCGATCATGTCGATTTACGGGGCGCTTGTGTACATGTCGGGAATCATTGGCGGCTGGCTTGCCGACCGTGTATTCGGTACATCGCGCGCGGTCTTTTACGGCGGCCTTCTCATTATGGCTGGCCATATCGCGTTGGCCGTTCCGGGCGGGGCGGTGGCGCTGTTTGTGTCGATGGCGCTCATCGTTCTTGGCACCGGGTTGTTAAAGCCGAACGTCTCGAGCATTGTCGGCGATATGTACAAGCCTGGCGATGATCGCCGCGACGCCGGGTTCAGCATTTTTTACATGGGCATCAACCTCGGGGGGTTTTTGGCTCCGCTTGTTGTTGGCACAGTGGGGATGAAATACAACTTCCATCTCGGTTTTGGGCTCGCTGCTGTCGGTATGTTTCTTGGGCTAGTTGTGTTTGTGGCGACAAGAAGGAAAAACCTCGGGTTGGCCGGGACGTATGTCCCCAACCCGCTGACGCCAGAAGAAAAGAAAAAAACGGCGGCGGTCGTCGCGGGCGCAGCGGTCGTGATTGCTGTGCTGCTCGCGATTTTGATTCCCAACGGTTGGTTTACGGTGGAAACGTTTATTTCCCTTGTCGGTATTTTAGGCATTATCATCCCGATCGTCTATTTTGTCGTGATGTATCGCAGCCCGAAAACGACGGCCGAAGAGCGGTCGCGCGTCATCGCCTACATTCCGCTGTTTGTCGCTTCGGCGATGTTTTGGGCCATCCAGGAACAAGGGTCGACCATTTTGGCGAACTATGCAGATAAACGGACGCAGTTGGATGTCGCTGGCATTCATCTCTCGCCAGCTTGGTTTCAGTCGCTCAACCCGTTGTTCATTATCATCTTCGCGCCGGTGTTCGCTTGGATGTGGGTGAAGCTCGGCAAACGGCAGCCGACGATCCCGCAAAAATTCGCTCTTGGCCTGTTGTTTGCCGGCCTGTCGTTTATCGTTATCCTCGTGCCTGGGCATTTGAGCGGTGGTGAGCTCGTCCATCCGATTTGGCTTGTGTTGAGCTATTTCATCGTCGTGCTCGGCGAGCTTTGCTTGTCGCCGGTCGGTCTGTCGGCGACGACGAAACTCGCCCCGGCGGCGTTTTCGGCGCAAACGATGAGCCTTTGGTTTTTGTCAAACGCGGCGGCGCAAGCGATCAACGCCCAGCTCGTCCGCTTTTACACGCCAGAGAATGAAACGGCGTACTTTGGCACGATCGGCGGGGCGGCGCTCGTTTTAAGCTTGATCTTATTCGCCCTTGCGCCAAGCATCCAGCGGTTGATGAGAGGGGTCCGATAATTGGGCGGATGGTTGCCGCTGTTTAGGAAGACAATCGTATTTAAAGACAAGACGCTCTGCGTTGGCAGGGCGTCTTTTTTATCGCCCTCAACATAAGTCCCAGTGACAGCTTAATGAACCGTGTGCCGTAGAACGAGAGGGGGAACTTTGAAGTGGTAACGTGGGGGATTTCATTACGAAATATTTACATAAATCAAAACGTACGTTCAGACTGTATTTACAAAAATGGATTACGATGGAATAGAAAACGGAAAAAGAGGGGGAAGGCAATGGCGTTTCTTGAGCTTATTGACGTGACGAAATCGTATGATGGCAAAAAGCAGGTTGTGGAGAATGTGAGTGTGGCGATTGAATCAGGAGAGTTTTTTGTGCTTGTCGGCCCATCGGGATGCGGTAAAAGCACGCTGCTGCGGCTTATTGCTGGCCTTGAATCGCTGACGTCCGGTTACATATTGATCGACGGGCAGGTAGCGAACGATTGGCCGCCTCATGCGCGCCGATTGTCGCTGGTTTTTCAAAACTATGCGTTATATCCGCATTTGACCGTCGAGCAAAACATGCGCATCGTTTTGCAGGCGCAAAAGGTGCCGAAAGAAGAGCAAAGGCACCGTTGTCTAGAAGCGGCGGAAATGCTCGGGCTGACGGATGTATTGGGACGAAAACCGCGGGAACTGTCGGGTGGACAGCGCCAGCGCGTCGCTTTAGGACGGGCGATTGTAGCGAGAACGCCGCTTTGCTTAATGGACGAACCGCTCTCCAATTTGGATGCGAAACTGCGAGCGACCATGCGCGTTGAGCTCCGCCGTTTGCAGCGGCAGCTCGGCATGACGGTGATTTACGTCACCCATGACCAAACCGAGGCCATGACGATGGCGGATCGGGTCATGATTTTGCGGGCTGGGCATCCGCAGCAAGTTGGCGCCCCGCTTGACATATACAATCATCCGGCCAATACGTTCGTGGCTTCGTTTGTTGGAACGCCGCCTATGAACTTGGCAGAGGCGCACGTGCTTGAACATTCGCTTCTTTTGCAAAACGAGCGCCCCGTTCGCTTGATGCGCCGCCCTTTGCCGAAGACAGAACGGGTGACGATCGGCCTTCGCCCGGAGCATATCCATCGGGTAGCGCTCGGGGACGGGCATGTAACGGCTAGCATCGTCCATGTAGAGCGGCTTGGCAGCGAAACGCTTGTAACGTTTGAATTGACGAAACAAATTCATTGGACGGCGCGTTGGAGCGGACAGGCAAATGTGGCTGTCGGCGAAGTGGCGTCATTTTCGTTTGATGAACATGCCCTCCACTTTTTCGATGGCCACAGCAAGCGGATCGGACCGCCGACGAGAATAGAAGAGGAGGCATTTGAGCGATGAATGACCGGGTTTCATCCCCCATGCCATCAGCATGGCCCGTTCCAACCCAGCCGATGGTGCGGCGGACGGCGATGAAGGCATGGATGGAAGGGATGGTCTATCTTTTGCCTTCCTTGCTGTTGTTTGGCGTCTTTCTGTTCTATCCGTTGGCAAGAACGTTGTACTTAAGCATGTTTTCTACGAATTACCAAGGAGCTCCCATCCGTTTTGTAGGTTGGGCGCATTTTGCCGCCCTTTTTCAAGATGAATCGTTTTGGCACAGTGTAAAGACGACGTTTTTCTTTGCCGCCCTTACCGTTCCGACAACGGTCGTCATTGCTTTCTGCCTAGCGCTGCTCGTCCATGAAAAGCGGAAAGGAATCGGGATCTTTCGAACATTGTTCGCTTCGACGATGGGAATGAGCGTGGCCGTAGCTTCTATTATTTGGATGTTTATGTACAACCCAGCCATCGGGATCATGAACCGCTTGTTGTCTGCGCTTGGCTTTCCCGCTGTTTCGTGGCTGCTTGATCCCGATACGGCGTTGTATGCGGTGGCGGTCGCAACGGTATGGATGAATATTGGTTTCACCTTTTTGTTGTTGTTGGCCGGCCTGCAAAACATCGATCCGTCCTTGTACGAAAGCGCGCGCATCGCTGGACTTAGCTATTGGCGCCAATTATGGACGGTGAGCGTGCCGCTGTTATCGCCGACTTTGTTTTTTGTCACGACCGTCTCGCTCATCCAAGCGCTGCAAACGTTCGGACAAATCGACTTCTTAACGAAAGGCGGGCCGGTGGATGCCACCAATGTGTTCGTGTATGCCATTTACCGGGAGGCGTTCGTCAACTATCAGTTCGGTTTCGCCAGCGCCCAGGCGATCGTACTGTTTGTCATCATCGCCGCGATTACGTTTTTGCAGTTTCGGTTTGCCGAGAGGAAGGTGCATTATCAATGAAAACGGTCCGGCTTGTTGCTTATTATGGGGGGCTATGCATATGTTCAGCGCTTCTTTTATTTCCGATGGTCTATGCTCTGTTGATGAGCTTTATGGATAAAGCCGATATCTTTGCTGGGCGCCTGTGGCCTGAGCGGTGGGAGTGGACCAACTATCAAGCGGCGTTCGAACAGGCGCCGCTCGGGTCGTATTTGCTCAACAGTTTGTTTGTTGCTTCCGTGATCACGATCGGTCGCCTGATCGTTTCGAGCTTGGCTGCTTTCGCTTTTGTGTTTCTCCGCTTTCCCGGCCGCGATGCCTGGTTTTACATTTGCATTGCAACGATGCTTGTTCCGTGGGAGGCGACGGTCATTCCGAATTTTTTAACGGTCCAGCAGCTCGGTTGGACGAACCATTATTTCGGATTAACGATTCCCTTTTGGGCGATGGCGTTTGGCATCTTTTTATTGAGGCAACAGTTTCGCCAAATTCCTTACGAGCTGTATGAGGCGGCTCGTCTGTCCGGCATCGGGAATTTCCGCTTTTTTTGTCGCATTGCATTGCCGCTTTCCAAAACCGGCTTGGTGACACTGGCGGTTTATAGTTTTTTGGATGCTTGGAACATGTACTTATGGCCGCTGCTTGTCACGAGCGATGATCGCGTCCGCACTGTGCAGATCGGGCTGAAGCAGCTGCAGACGCAAGAAATGGCGAACAGTTGGGGCGTCGTCATGGCAGCGGCCGTTGTGGCGATGCTGCCGACATTGGTACTGTTGTTTGTCGGCCAGAAGCAGTTGCGTAAAGGATTGATGCAAGGGGCCATCCAATAACGGGGGAGGAGAACAACGTGAAAAATGTTTTGCTTGGATTACTACTCGCTTTCGTATCGATCATCGCTGGATGTTCAAGTGTGGATTCCAAGGGGGAGACCGCCAATCGAAAAACGGAAGTGGTGTTTTGGCACTCGATGAGCGGGGATTTGCAGCCGGTGTTAGAGGAAATTGTCAACGATTTTAATCAAACTCATTCAGACATTGAGGTCAAACCTGTGTTTCAAGGTACATATGAAGAAGCATTGACGAAATGGAACGCGGTGGCCGGAACGAAAGAAGCGCCGACGATCATGCAGACGTTTGAAGTCGGGACGAAGCATATGATCGACAGCGGGCAAATCGTTCCGGTGCAAACATGGATCGACAAGGACCAGTACGACGTTTCGCAATGGGAGAAAAACATTGTTCGTTATTATACAGTCAACGGGCGAATTTACTCCATGCCGTTCAACTCATCGACGCCGGTGCTAATTTACAATAAGGATGCGTTCCGAAAAGCGGGGCTCGATCCCGAAAAACCACCGCTCACTTACAGTGAACTGAAAGAAGCGGCGAAAAAGCTGACAAAGAAAAGCGGAAAGGAAACAAAACAATATGGATTCTCGATGTTGAACTACGGCTGGTTTTTTGAAGAGATGATCGCCGTGCAAGGCGGATTGTATGTCAACCATGACAACGGCAGAAGCGCGGATGCCACCGAAGCGGTGTTTCATGGACAGGAAGGAAGACGAGTGTTTGAGCTGATCCGCGATATGTATCGGGACGGCACGTTTTATAACGCCGGGCAAAATTGGGACGATATGCGCGCGGCGTTTCAAGCAGGAAAAATAGCTATGTATTTGGATTCATCGGCCGGCCTCAAGTCGCTAATCGACAACTCACCGTTTTCGGTCGGGGTTTCGTATTTGCCCGTTCCGGACGGGATTGAGCGCCAAGGGGTGGTCATCGGCGGCGCTTCTCTTTGGATGATGAAAGGAAGCAGCGAGAAGGAGCAGAAAGCGGCTTGGGAGTTCATGAAATACGTAACCAGTCCTTCCGTTCAAGCCAAGTGGCACGTGCGCACAGGGTATTTTGCTATCAATCCCGCCGCCTACGATGAACCGCTCGTTAAAGAAGAGTGGAAAAAGTACCCACAATTGAAAGTGGCTGTTGACCAGCTCCATGAAACGAAGCCGACAGCGGCGACTCAAGGGGCGCTCATAACGGTATTTCCGGAATCGCGCCAACACGTAGTAAAGGCGATGGAGCAGCTATATGAAGGGGTAGATCCGCAAGAGGCGCTCGATCAGGCGGCCAAGGAGACGAATCGGGTATTGCAAAAAACCAATTGATCGAATAGTCATATGGAGATGCAAACAAAGCCACACAACATTTACCGGTGTGGCTTTGTTTATCGTCCGAATTTGTTCTTTTGCTGGCCAAAGGCTGGATGGACTGTCGAAACAACCATCGCAGCCCAAGCGATGGACCGAGCCCGGAGAGGATATGATAGCTCGCATCGTAAAGTTGGCAGCCAAACAAAAGGCGAAAGGAAGATGTTCGCTTAGACTATTGTGCTCCTGAACCGCCTTGTCGGAATTGACGAACGAGCCGCGGAAGATGTTTACTTTAGACTATTGTGCTCACCATGCCTGCTAGTTTGCCGCCTTCAACAAGTGGATTTCCTCTTCCACCCGCGCGATGCGGCCAAGTTGATAATCAAGACGCTGATGAATGAGGGAGATGTCTTCTTTGGTCGCCATGTTTCCGCGAATGTCGACGACTTCGCCGCGAAGGTTGGCAATTTCATGGCGCATGCCGTCTTGAATGCTTCGCTGCTCGAGTTGATTATCGCGGATGGCTTTGATCATCTCCGTATTTTCTTTTGTTTGCTCTTTTAGCCAGCGCAGTTCTTCTTCTTGTTTGTCCATCCGTTGTTCAAGCCGATCCATGCGCCGTTCGAGCTTGTCTACCTTTTGTTTCACGAGCTGGATTTCCTGTTTCATGGCATCCATGTCTTTTTTCATGGCATCCATATCTTTATTCATGATGTCCATGTCTTTTTTCATGGCATCCATATCTTTCTTCATGATGTCCATGTCTTTTTTCATGGTATCCATGTCTTTCTTCATGATGTCCATGTCTTTTTTCATGGTATCCATGTCTTTTTTCATGATATCCACGTCTTTTTTCAGCGTATCGACATCTTTTTTCAGCGTATCGACATCTTTTTGAAGGGTGGCGATGTTTTGCACGACCGTTTGCAAATTTTGTTTGACTCCGGTCATGTCGTGAACGAGATGCTGCACGAGTTCTGTCAATTGACGCAACAGTTGTTCCTCCATCAGAAAAGGCAACCTCCTTGATCCGATTTGGTGAGTGAAAGGGCATTTCCGACAGTGCAGTGGAAGGGATGTGTGAGGTGTGAGAGTGAGGAAGGAAATGCCTGTGAGGCCATTATATCACGAAACATGGAAGCCATCACGCAAAAAATTTGCTAGTCAGAAAGGAAAGAACGGGAAAAGTGTCGAAGGATATACAAAACGGCAAAAAGATAGGAGAAGGGATATGGACGTACAGAGAAAAAGAAAAGGTTTAGCGCTTCTCTTCGTTTCAGCGCTGCTGTTGCTCTCGTGTGACAAAGTTGATGAACATGGGGGAGATGAAGTGTTAGCAGCGCGAAAGGGGGAGGTGAACTCCGTGCCGCTGCCTAGCCCGGCTGCTAAGACGACTATAGCGCGAGCGGCAGTGAAATCCACTGTGCGGAGACCGGATGAAGTACGCATCACCATCAGCGCTGCGGGCGATGTGACGCTTGGACGTGATGAAAACTACGGTTATGCGTATTCGTTTGATGAAGAAGTGAAAAAGCATGGATTGGACTATTTTACGAAATACATTGAGCCGATCTTCAAGAAAGATGATTTTACGACCGTCAATTTGGAAACGACGCTGACGACCTCGACGCGGAAGGCAAACAAGAAATTTCGTTTTCGCGGCCACCCGAGTTATGCGAAAATCTTAACCTATGGCGGCATTGATGCGGTCAATCTCGCGAACAACCATACGTACGATTATTTGCAGCAAGGATACAAGGACACGATTGCCAGTTTAAAAAAGGAAAATATCGGTTATTTCGGTCGTACGCTCCGGTTGCTGAAAACGGTGAAAGGGGTCCAAATCGGGGCGCTCGGCTATGAAGGCTGGAGCAACACCAGCACGCTGCGCAAGCAAATCGCCAACGATATTCGCATGCTTCGGAAACAAGGAGCCGATCTCATCCTCGTTCATTTTCATTGGGGAGTGGAACGAAGCTATGTGCCAAACAGCACGCAAAAGGCGCTCGGCCGCTTTGCGATTGACAGCGGCGCCGATTTGGTCGTCGGCCATCATCCGCACGTCGTCCAGGGGATTGAAGAGTATAAAGGCAAATTCATCGTTTACAGCCTTGGCAATTTTATGTTTGGCGGAAACAAAAATCCGAGCGACAAAGATACGTTTGTCTTCCAACAAGTGTTTTCTTTTCAAAACGGCAAGCGGACGGCCAAAAAAGAAATCCGCGTCATCCCATTTCGCATCTCATCGGTGACGACAAGAAACAATTATCAGCCGATGCCGTTAACGGGAAAGGAAGCAGACCGGGTGAAACGGAAAATTGTCTCGCTGTCGGCGAAAATCAAAAAGCCGACTTGGACGGCGTACGAAGGGAAGTAAAAAAGAGGGTGTCCCAAAAGGACCGGGACTCCCTCTTTCGTCGCTATATATACGTACTGACTGCTTCCGCCGCACTATATGTTGTGCCTATCTTGAAAGAAGGCGACCTTTTGGGTCAGCCCCTT
>JAAROH010007736.1_pt1 | contig 41605 bp, 39 predicted proteins | sample 7248631 | NCBI WGS metagenome assembly JAAROH01 (sample SAMN09772309, study PRJNA484901) | compost metagenome | isolation source: Vermicomposting unit | place: India | reverse complement strand
ATTCCACCTCTTAACCACATCTTTTCTCTCTGCCTGGCTCCTACAGCACTTCCGAAAGGAGGGATGAGCTATGAAGTAAAGACATAAGCCCTTTGCCTTCCAACCTTTACTATCTTACAGGGCGATGCCCTGACTTTTTAGCCCATAGGACAAGCCTACAGTCGGTGTAAGTTCGACAGGGGGCCACCACAACAAGAACTACATAGGCGCAGCTAAAGGGCTGCAACGCCAGTGTAGGGGTAGGGGCGCTGGCACGAAAGGGGGTGAGAATATGACGAACTTAGACAGGTTTTCTCAAGGTCTTCCAGACCCAAAAGAAGCGCGAGTCGTTGGTGAATGCATCACTTGCGGCGGTGGAGTCTATGAAGAAGAACTGGTTTGGGGGACAGATGAAGGTTTGTTGCATGACAGACGCGATTGCATCAGGGAGTACATTGCTGATTTTGCAATCCAAAAGGTTGCAGGGTAATCAAAAATGACCTGCGGCAACAGGTCATAATCACTTTGATAATCGGTTACTTAAATCTTATCACGAACGCTCTTTGAAAATCAAATAGGAGGCAAAACGATGCAAGCAAATACTCGTCGCCGAATGGAAAACCATAATACATCACATCCATTATCAATTTATATAACAGTGAAACATCATTGCAAAAATGCGAATCGATGAGCATTGTTTCTTCTGCAATCGTTGCTGCTACATTGGATTTGCCGATTGACAAAAATTTAGGGTATGCCTGTATTATCCCTTACGGAAACAAAGCACAATTTCATCTGGGGTACAAAGGATACATTCAATTGGCCTTGCGGTCTGCTCAATATCGGTATATCAATGTGACTCCCATCTACGAAGGTGAACTTAAAAAGTGGAATCCTCTTACTGAAGAAATCGACATTGATTTTGAATCACGAGCCTCGGATGTCGTAATCGGATATGCAGCTTATTTCGAACTGTTAAACGGATTTAGAAAAACCGTCTACTGGACGAAAGAACAGGTTGAAAAGCATAGGAAAAGATTCAGTAAATCGGATTTTGGGTGGAAAAACGATTGGGATGCTATGGCCATGAAAACTGTGCTTAAATCCCTTTTGTCTAAGTGGGGCATCTTATCTGTCGAAATGCAGAAGGCTGTTGTAGAAGATAAGGATGAGCGTGAGCTAAAGGACGTTACTAGCGAGTCACATGCCGACATGATAGAAGTCGAAGGGATGACAGTAGGTGGAGTCTTAATCTAATAACCAAAAAAGCGTAGCCAATAGTTACGCTTTTTTCTTTGGTAGAAAACATATGGAGGTGTGTAAGTTGTATCGATTTTATTTTGGAACCTTATCCGTATTACTAAAAACCATATTAAATTAAATGGCCAATAGTAACACATTAGATAAAAAAGGAATAAAAAGTAACTTTTTATCTTTTATTTGTTATTATTAAGGAAACTTCTATTAGCAAAGGGAGGAGTAAAAAGTGTTAAACCATAAAAATGTAATGTTTTTATTTTTACTTTCTTTTTTGTTGCTTTCTGCATGTGCGGAAAAGGAGCAACAAACATCTGTACCAGAAATAAATGCTCCTAAACTAGAAGCTCCTAAACTAGAAGCCCCTAAACTAGAAGTTCCTAAACTAGAAGCCCCTAAGTTTGATGTACCAAAATTAAAGGCACCTGATCTCTCTGTAACATCTGATAATAAACAAATTAAAATTCGAATTCCTGATACCGTTCTCTTTGACTTTGATAAGAGTGAATTAAAGCCATCAGCAAAAGTTGTATTAAATGAGATAGGTGAAGTTTTTAAAAAGTACGAAGGAGCAAAAATAGAAATAAATGGGCATACTGATAACATAGGTGAGGAGGCATATAATAAATCACTTTCTGAACGAAGGGCAAAAGAGGTTAGCAATTATTTAAAGGAAACCTATGAAGAAGAGAACCTTCATATAAGAACAAAAGGGTATGGCGAAAGCCAACCCATTGCGCCTAATGATACTGAAGAAAACCGGCAAAAAAATCGACGTGTTGAAATTGTTATTGAGCCTAAAATGTAACAAAATAAATTACGGTAAGCATATATACAGCTTAAAGCCTGATAATAAATCACTACATAATTTCAAGTATTTAAAAAGGAATTATCATTATATATAGGGAAAAAACTGCTACAGTCAATGTAGCTGCCGGGGCAGAGTTGTTATCGTATAAATATCTTGAGAATAGAGGGTTTGCAAAATTAGAAAGAGTAAAGGATAGCGAAAAATACAAACTGGTTATTCCACCTGTAGGAATTTAATTTCTAAAACAACATGAAGAATAAATGTGCATAATTGCGAAAAGGCATCGGATAATTCCGGTGCTTTTTGTTTTATCTTAGAGATAAAACGCATAAAAAAGAGGGGCTGCCACCCCTATGCTTCCTGCGCGATATTCGTTTCTATGTAGCAATACGGACAGCGTTTAAAAGGATTATATCCTACTGACCAATCGTCCACGTCCGTATCAACGTGGTGATTGTCTCGCATTTTCTCGATGTTGCACTTGGATGTAATATTTGCGCTGACATGAACCTCTCTCTTGTAGACATTCACGATATACGTAGCCAAAGTATCACCTCCTGCTACATTCTTCGATAAGGAGTGAGGAAAAAGCTAGCGCGTACGGTATTCAGCCAGATAGCGCAGGAGAAACCAGTCCGTATCATCATCCATACATGATTCCCGTAGCGAAAGCAGACAAAATCATCGCCCTCATCCAAGCAGAATGGAAAGAGAAGGATGAACAAATGAAGCAATATCAGAAAATGTGGCAAGAAGAAAACGCGAAGCCGGACAAGTGTCAGCAGAAGCTGGACGAGTACCACAGAGCAGCAGAGGCGCTGCGTAAGGATATGAAAGAGCTTGGTGAGCTGGCTGACGAGGTGAGGAAGGCGTCAGGTAGGAAGACCGTGAATAGCTGACCATATCGAGCATTTTCTCGAAATGTTTGCGAAAATACCCTACTACCCTTTATTGGGTGGTAGGGCTTTGTATTTATAAAAGAGTGAGATACTATTTATATATAATATCTTCTCGTAAGGTTTCCACCTTTTCTAATGCTTGGGCTATATCATCTTCATCAACACCAAAATGTGCAAGAGCATCACGAAGATGTCTAACGATAGCATCGAAGTGAGCAGGCTGTATATTCATTCCTTCGTGCACCTTTGCCATAGACCCACCAGTGTATTGATTGGGTCCGCCTAATGCGAAGCTAATAAACTTCGTTTGATGTCGGCGCTGCTTTTCCATGTCCGTGTTTTTGAAAAAATGGTTCACGGTATCATCTGCTAAAACTAAATCATAGAAGTAGTCCACCACTTTAGCAATTGTCTCTTCGCCGCCAAGCCTTTCGTATAATGTGCTCATATGAACCTCCCTTTGGATAAAACAGTCAATATATATATTTTCACGAAGCGGTCTGAATCATTCACTGAATCGAGAATTTCAATTTGAAGAAAAACGACTTATCTGAATTTAACTTTTTTCATGTTTACATATGCAAAGTTATGGGATACATAATTTCTTTCCTATGCGTAACTGTAAGAATATCAAGTAAGTACCAACATCCTCCACATAGGAGCCATACCTGATGAAGTTGCAAACGGGCCTTTATATTTCTATTTGTAAATTTTTACTTTATTGTTCTATAATGAAAAGATAAGATTGTACCAGGAGGAATGAAATAAAATACAGGGAGGGGGAATATAATGAAACATGAGGAAGAAGAGAGAGAAAAAGCGGCCGGTGTCGCCTACATCGTTATTGCATATGTTGTGTGGGGATTGTTGCCGCTTTATTGGAAGTATCTTGATGATATTCCTGCTTTTGAGATTTTGGCGCATCGAATTTTCTGGTCTTTCGTATTTGTCGTCTTTCTTTTGTTTTTCTATCGGCGCTGGAATGTATTTGCAACTGCGTTTAAGAACAGAAATAACCTTCTGTTTGCTTTTTTCAGTTCCGTTTTAATTAGCGCGAACTGGTTTGTTTATATATGGGGGGTTAACAACGGGCATGTAGTTGAAGCAAGTCTGGGATATTATATTAATCCGTTGCTTAATGTGGTGCTCGGTGTGCTGGTGCTGCGCGAACGCCTGACAGGATGGCAGATAACTGCGCTGGCGCTCGCGAGCGTTGGTGTGGCGATTTTAACGGTGCAGCACGGCAGAATTCCATGGATTGCTGTCGCGCTGGCGACTACCTTTGCGCTGTATGGCCTTGTGAAGAAAAAGGCGCAGACGGAGGCGCTGGTTGGTCTAGTCCTTGAAACCGCCTTTATGGCTCCGCTTGCGCTTATGTATATTCTGTTGCTGGAAACGCGGGGAAGCGGAGCGCTTGGATATGGTTCCAGCCTTACGCTGCTGATGTTGGTTGGCACGGGCGTTGTGACGGCGCTGCCGCTGCTTTGGTTTGCCAAGGGTGCGCGTGTCGTGCCGCTATCAACGATCGGCTTTATTCAATATGTATCGCCTACGATTAGCTTGTTAATTGGGGTGTTTGTGTTTAAAGAAGCTTTTACTTTTGTTCATTTGGTCAGTTTTTCGCTGATTTGGAGCGCGCTTCTGTTGTATTCCTTGTCGTACACGAATGTGTTGTCCCCGCTTTCCCGCTATCGAAAGCCGGGTTCGTATTCCGGGCAATTGCGCGAAAAAAAACACTTTCACTAATGATGTGAAAGTGTTTTTTCGCGCGTTTATTTTTTACAAATAATGAGAAAAATCTTTTCATTACTTCACATAAGAAAAAGGCTGTCCCCTCTTTGTGCTCGCATACAGTAAAGCAGGGAGGGAGCGGTATAATGTGGATAAAAGATGAAAAAAGTGTACTCGGCGAGTAGGCGGTATGGGAGTTTTTTGAATTTTTGCTACGGACCGGATTGCCGCAGCGCGTCGCCGCTGCGAAGCAAGAGGAGCGGAGGGAGGAAGGAGATGGAGAAAAGGAGAAATAAGCGTAAAATTTATGTAGGGTGGTATAGGATGTGGACGTAAGATCGTTCCATTTTTTATTTATGAATGCTTATGCGACGGAGTGGGCCTCCACTCCATCCCCATTCATATGTCATAATGATCACGAAATCGACGATGCGGCCGTGGGCGGCGTAATCATGTGCACCATGCCATTCGCCTGTTTTGAGATCGGACGATTTCGGGGCGAGCGCGGTGGACACGAGCAGGCCGTTGTTATGCATAAACGCGGTCAGGCGTTCTAGAAACGCATTGTATAAATTTCGTTGCTCTGGATAAATCCGTTCGAAGTTCACGTTGATGGCGCGGTAGCCTTTTTCCTTCGCGACCCGCAGCACGTTGTTAAATAGGCGGTTTTCCAGTGTGCGATTGGTAAAAATGGCGCTTGTAATCTCTGCTCTGAAGTTTCCCTCTGCAAAGTTCGTAATGACCATCATCGGCGCCACATTATTTTGCAGCGCAGCTTGGATTACGGACGTGTCGTTTATCGGCTCCAGCGAAGCGTCGGACCTTACATGATAGCTAAAAACGGACAGATATGTAAGGTGCGGCGCTGTTTGCCGGACAATCGGGACGTCACGGTTCGGAGCACGCGGCTCAATGTAGCCATTTGTTCCGATTGTTCCGTATTTTTTGCTTACGGAAGGGATAAGCAACACTTGACCAGGCGTGAGAACGTAGGGCGGCGGCAGCGGATTGAGCGTCAGCAGCGCGTCTACGCTGACCCCATAGCGGTTGGCGATGGACCAGAGCGAGTCGCCGGGCCTAACCGTATGTCGTCTGACCCTGGTTGGAATGACAAGCGTCTGGCCGACGACGAGACGATCTGGTGTTCTCCACTCATTAACGAGCGCAATTTCCGCCGGATCGACGCCGTATGCTTGGCCGATAGACCAGAGCGAGTCGCCTGGTTTTACAACATAAATATCCAGAAAGCATCCACTCCTTATTTTTTTCATGATATATTATTCGGCAACAGCCTATTTGGTGCCATTTTTTAGCAGAAGGAGGGATTTTTATGTTGATTTCCCGCATCGCTCTGCCTTCGTCCTTGCCCGATGTAAGCGTCTACCACATTCTGTACAAGTCGGGTGATGCGGTTGTGGCCGGATATTTAGCCCGCCCAAAGGCGCCTGACATATATCCGGGGCTTGTATACTGTCGTGGAGGAATTCGCCGGGTCGGTATGGTACAAATCACATGGATTGAGCATATGGCAGCTTGCGGCTTTGTCGTATGCGCCCCTTCTTATCGCGGGAATGAGGGCGGGGAAGGACATGATGAATTCGGCGGCGCGGACCGCGAGGATGTGTATGGCGCGTTTGATTTGCTTGCACATTTGTCGTGGGTGGACAAAAAGCGCCTCGCGGTTATCGGTTTTTCCCGGGGCGCGATGGGCGCGTTTCTCGCCGCGGCGGAGATGAACTTTGTGCGTGCCGTCGTTTCCTGGGGAGGGGTGGTCGATTTGCATCTTACATACGAAGAGCGCGCAGATTTACGCCGGATGCTCAGACGAGTGGTCGGTCATCCGGTTAAGGACGCGCGCGCCTATATGGAACGTTCAGCGCTGTACCGGGCTGAAGACATCACATGTCCTGTCCTTTTTATTCAGGGAGGAAAAGACGAACAGGTAAGTCCCCGTCATGCGCGCTACATGATAGAACGGCTTGAGCGCCTCGGCAAGCCGTTTACGGCTTGGTATTATCCGCAGTATGGGCACCACTTTCCAAAGGCAGCTCATTATGGAACGATCAGTGAGGCATGCCATTGGCTGAAAGACGTATTGTCGGTCCCATGAAGGGATTACCGAATGAAAAAAATGATAAAATTTTTGAGATTTAGAAATAATATGTTTTCCACTATATGTATGTTACGATTTTAAGATCTAGGTGAATACTAACGATACCACGGTAGAAAGCTATAGGAAAAAGGAGGACACACATATGGCATTTCTCTGGTCTTTGATTGTAGGCGGGATTATCGGCTGGTTGGCAAGCCTAATTGCCGGACGTGACATCCCGGGGGGAGTTATCGGTAACATTATCGCGGGTTTTGTCGGCGCCTGGATTGGTTCAGCGCTGTTTGGTAACTGGGGGCCGGTTATTGGCGGGTTTGCGATCATTCCGGCGGTTATCGGCGCAATTATCGTGGCGTTTGTAGTTAGCTTTATTTTGCGCAGCATGGGTCGCGCTACGAAATAAACAGCTGCGCCAAGAGAAAAACAAAAGAGCCTGCATCCGAAAATTTGGATGCGGGCTTTTCTCATCTGCTTACTTTTGGGAGCGTACTTTGGTCTCCATATAATGGAACATACCTTTTGCGTTCATCTGGATATCGAACTCGAATGTTTTTAGAATTGGATCGTTTTCCGGTACGCCCATTTTGACTAATTCGTTATGGAAGTAGCGGCGTAAACGCTCAGCCACATGCTCCCAGGTCGCATGTTCCGCATATGCCTCTTCGGCGATGCGGGCATACATATTTGTCCGTTCGATATTTTCCGCAATGATGCGTTGCGCGTCCGCATGACGGCCATAATGAGTCATATATATTTGTTCTACATCCAGGTTGGCGAAGCGGCGCAACGTGGCGCTCATTGCTTCCGGGTCAAATTGTGTGGGCGACGAGCTTGGCGTATAGAAGTCAACACCGAATGTTTCTTTTAACCAAGGAAAGCTGATGCCGATGGCGTCACCGCTGAACAATCCTTTACTTACCGGATCGTACACTACAAAATGGTGGTATGCATGCCCCGGACTGTCATAAAATACGAGCGTACGATTATCGTCGATGGCAAGCTCCATTCCGTCTTCCGCGATCATCATTCGCTCTTTTGCAATAGGTATGATCGGGGTAAACAGGCGGTCAAAATCGTCGCCATACACTTGTTTCGCGCCTGCAATTAATTTCGCAGGGTTCATCATATGTTTCGCGCCGCGCGGGTGAACCACCAGCTTGGCGTTTGGCAGTTTTTCGAGCAATAGTCCGGCTCCTCCCGCATGGTCAAGATGAATATGCGTTACGATAACGTATGTAATTTGTGCGGGGGCCACACCCAGCTCTTCAAGCGCGGCGAGCACACGTGGAACGGAAACGCTTGCGCCCATTTCTACGACCGTTTTTTGCTCGCTGTCAATAAAGTAGCCGGTTGAACGACCTTGCTGCATGCGATCCACAAGTTCAATCTGGTATATATTGTCACCGAGATTTACAATATGATTTGTTTTCACTACCATATCTCCTATCATTTTGATTTTTCTAAATTTACTTTATTATAACATAAAGAGCTTGTATATAAGCAAAGTTGAAATGATCACCACAGCGACATTCGGCCTGGAAGTGGTCGTGGTGCGCGAAGGTAAATAATGAGGATACGAAGATGGTAGCCGTGGATAACTTAATAGAATGTTCTGAGAAGAGATAATTGTTCCTTTGTGTGGATGTGATAGCCGTTACACGTACTCGGAATCAAAATCGTGTCGCCGCGTCTTAGTTCCAAATTCTCGCTGTTCGTATCGGTTTCGAGCACACCGCTTCCTTCCGCCACGATCAGTATGTCTGGATTCCCTTTTTTTCCGAGTGATAGGTCACATCCCCCATTTTTAATCAAAAGTTTCTCGATCGAAAAATAAGGGCATGTCAGTAGATGTTCATGTTTCATAGTAGATGTCTTCGAGATAAAAAAGCGCTCCTGGTTCGATTGTGTTGCCAGCGGATTGGAGTTATCGTAAATCATCACATCTGCCGCTTTATCAATATGTAGCTCTCGGCTTTTTCCGTTTTTGTCCACGCGCTCCCAATCGTATACACGATATGTAATATCAGACGTTTGTTGAATTTCGATCAAAATGGTTCCGGATAGTAAAGCATGAAGAGTTTGCGCAGGGACGAAAATCAGCTCGTCTTTTGTAATCTCTTTCGTTTGCAAAAAATAGGGAACTTGTTTCTCTGCAATAGCCCGTAGATATTCTTCCTTATTCTTGAACGTATGACCGTACACGATTTTCGCATTCGGTTTATGTTCCAGGATGTACCATGCCTCGGTTTTTCCAAAGTCACTTTCGACTTCCTTCGCGTAGCAATCGTTCGGATGGATTTGGACGGATAAATCTTCACGGGCCTCAATGAATTTAATAAGCAGGGGAAAACGATCCTGTGGAGAATGGCCTAAATAGTCCTGGGGAAATTCTTCCGTTAATTGAACGAGTGTTTTTCCGGAAAGAGGTCCGTTCATGACAACGCTCATTGCATTGGGATGACTGGATAACACCCAGTATTCCCCAATAGGCTTTGAAGTGCGTACATCAAACCACTCTTTTAATTGGTTTCCACCCCAAATTCGTTCTTGTGGAATAGGAAAGAACTTGACAGGATATGCCTTCATGTTTCATCACCCTACCGATGGATTTTTGAAAAATTCAACAGTCAGGATTAGAAAGATGAAGCAAAACAGCCTAATGCGAGCATTAAGGCGGTTTTTCCTACCATGTATTGGAATTTAGGAGAGGAAAGGTATTTATATTTTTATATCTAGTATGTTTATTCAATCAATTCAACAACGAAAAAAGAAAATGAAGCACAAATAAGGCTTATTTTTTGCAAAAAAAATGGATTTGTTTCTTTTTTCTCTTGCTGACATGCAAAAAAAATGAATCGTATTCAATGGAAAACTAAGCAGGCGTAAACAAGAAAAAAATTTATATTTCAAGAAAAAAATAAATGATTTTGCAAGGAATCGACAGAAAATAGTCAAACATTAACATTGATCGCCGTTGTAAAGAATACGAATGATTTTTATATTATTGTTAGCAGCCGTTTTATATGAGTGCTAATAAGTTGCGTGAGAGAAAATTTCATAAACAGTGGTAAGGTTTTCTCTTTGTTCTCGTTTGAACGTACATACTTTATTGTTAGATTCCCATTGTTGCTAAATTTATCAGATGAACCAGCTTCCATGTAAAGTCTTTCTTCTTGCATTTTCTGCTATTTTTAAACTTTATAACATTATGTAGGAGATGATGTAGATGAAAGCATTGCTGTTGGCTGGCGGATTGGGAACGCGTCTAAGACCGTTGACGGAGAATTTGCCGAAACCGATGGCGCTGATCGGAAATCGGCCGTGGTTAGAGCATCTCATACTGCATTTGAAGAGCGAAGGAATTGCTGATTTTGTGATCGCGGTGAAGCACTATCCAGAGATGATTCGTGATTATTTAGGTGACGGAACTTCATTAGGTGTGCGCATTCAATACGCAGTCGAAGAAACGTTGCTTGGTACGGCGGGCGCGATCAAAAATGCACAGGAGTTTTTGGATGATCGTTTCCTTGTTGTGAATGCCGATATTGTTCATCAAGTGGCTATCCAGCCTTTGCTGGATTTTCATCTGGAGCACGGAGGAGCGGTCACGATCGGATTGACTGAGGTTAAAGATCCTTCGCAGTACGGCGTGGTCGAGCAGGATCCGTTTGGGCAAATTGTCCGTTTTGTGGAGAAACCGAGTAAAGAAGAGGCTCCTTCCAACCGCATCAATGCCGGTATTTATGTAATGGAAAAAACGGTGTTGGAGTGGATTCCGAAAGGGGAAGAGGTATCGATCGAAAGAGAGACGTTTCCGCTATTGATCGAAAAGGGAATGAGAGTCTACGGTAAAGTCATTGATGGTTATTGGCTCGATATGGGAACGAAAGAACGCTACCGTAAGGTTCACTGGGACCTATTGGAGCGAAAGTTCAGGCTTCCTTTGGGAGGAAAGGAAGAAGAAAATGGCATCTGGATCGGTGAAAATACGAAAATTGGGTCAGGGGTGTTGTTTGTTCCGCCGGTGCTTATTGGAAATCGTGTGAAAATTGGTGATCGCAGCGTGATCGGGCCTTATGCGGTCATAGGGGACCACTGTGAAATCGGGCAAAACGTCCGCTGCTCGGAAACGATTATGTGGAACAGATGCAGGGTTCACAATGCTACACAGTTGAAGAACTGCATTTTTGGCTACGACCTGGAGTTAGGTTCCAAGCATATTCTTTATGAGGCCGTAATGAATCGATGGGCAGGTGGATTACAAGGATGAACGGTATAGCCTATGTAAGTACGTATATTCCAAAAAGATGCGGTTTGGCAACGTATACCCACCATCTAAGGCAAAACGTGAAGGCGGCAAAAGGATGGAAAGGGTTAGATCCGGTTATCGTTATGATCGGATCTAAGGAACAATCGATGTACCAAGAGCCTGATCCAGCTCTTTGGCCTTTGTTGCGTGATAAAAAAGAAGCGTATACCAAAATGGCCAGAAAAATTAACAACAGTCATGTTTCGCTCGTCTCGCTGCAGCATGAATTCGGTATTTTCGGCGGTCATGCGGGCGAGTATATTCTTGAATTTATTGAAAACGTAAAGAAGCCGCTCGTTACTACTTTTCATACGGTTTTTCAAAAGCCGGAAGAACCCTATCGTTCCATTCAACAAGTGATCGCGCAAAGAAGCGACCGTATTGTCGTAATGAATCGAAAGGCGATTCCATATTTAGTGGACGCTTTTTCGATACCGGAAGACAAAATTGTTTTTATTCCACATGGCACTCCGGTTCCGGAACCCGAAAAAAGGGAGCAGTTCAGGGAGCAACTGCAATGGACAGGCCGAAAGGTTTTGCTTACGTTCGGACTTCTAAGCAGGGGAAAAGGAATTGAAATGCTCCTGCACACATTATCAATGGTTGTAAAAGTGGTGCCTGATATACTGTATGTCATTGTTGGTCAAACACATCCTGAGGTAAAGAAACGGGAAGGCGAATCGTATCGGCAAGAGTTGCAGGAACTGATCCGCGAAAAAGGGTTAGAGCAACACGTGCTGATGATCGATCGGTATGTAGCGGAAGAGGACTTGGTGAAGTATATAACGGCATGCGATCTCTATGTCACTCCTTATCCGGGAATGCAGCAGATTACGAGCGGAACGCTCGCCTATGCCGTAGGATTGGGACGACCTGTAGTGACAACTCCTTACACGTATGCGCAAGACCTGTTACGAGGTTATGAAGAATTGTTGGTTCCGTACAAAGATTACACCGCCTGGGCGCAAAAACTGATCCGGCTTCTTTCCAATCCAGACGAATTAAGACAATGGGAAAAAAGGATGGAGCAAATCGGGCGAACGATGCACTGGCCGCATGTGGGAGCGGAATACGCCCGCCTTTTTGCCCGGGTCGCGCAAACGGCTCAGACGCTTTCACCTCGGGGAGAAGGGCAAAGAGAGGTGAAAGAAATTGTATCCTTATACAGTTAGTTTTCGCCATCTGGAACGGATGACGGATGACACGGGGCTGTTGGAGCATAGCTTAGGAATGATTCCCCGGCGCAAAGAGGGGTATACAACCGACGATAATGCGAGGGCGTTGTGGGTTTGTCTCGAGTGGCTTCATTATTATTCGTTAATCCCCAACGAGTCGCAAAAAGAAAAGCTTTTTCATCTTATTGACCGGTACCTGGCTTTCCTGTTATGGGCACAGCGTGAGGACGGCCATTTTCATAATAACTTCGCATATGATCGGACACCGGAACCAGAACGTCCTTCCGACGATTGTCTTGGGCGAGCGCTTTGGGCAAGTGCGATTACGATCGTCAAATTAAGGCATGATCAAGAGCGCTTGCTTGCAGCTGAACAGATATTCGATAAAGGAATGGAACCATGCGCCCAGATGGCTTATCCCCGTGGATGGGCTTATGCGCTCGCAGCATGCAGCTTACTGGCAGGTAATCTCACCAAAATTAAGGAAACGCTGGAGCGCTGGGGGGCGGGAATGGAATCCGTTTTACGCTCCCGTGTAAGACTTTTTGAAAATAAATTAACGGAACTTTATCGCTGTCACGCCCGGGCTGGATGGCATTGGTTTGAACCGGTGATGACCTACAGTAATGGTGTTTTTCCGTGGGCGATGCTTCATGCTTATAACGTCACGGAAAAACAGGAAACACGCCAGATCGCCAAAGAAAGCCTTGATTTTTTGATTGAGAAAATGACCGCGCCTCAGGGGTGGATCAGACCCATTGGGAACAGGGGCTGGTGTACGGAAGAGACGAGAAGCAAGTGGGATCAACAGCCGATCGAAGTGATGAAATTGGCGCTGGCCTCAGCGCAGGCGTATCGGGTACTGGGAGATCTTATATATTGGGAAGTGCTTAACAAATGCCGTTCTTGGTTTTACGGAAATAATGACTGGCAAACGCCGCTGGTTAATTTCCAGGAAGGTAGCTGCCATGACGGTTTAACACCGAAAGGAATCAATGGAAATCAAGGTGCTGAATCGACGATCGCGTACTTGCTAACGGAGGCCAACTATTCCATTTTGAAATTGGAGGTTGAGGCAAATGTCTGTTGTGTCTGAGAATGCTGTGATGCCCGCTCACGTTTTTAGGGAATATGACATAAGAGGAAAAGCGGGAGCGGATATTGATCAGCGGTTCGCGTATCTGTTAGGCAGAGCTTTTGGCGACAAAGTGAAAAAAAGAGGAGTAAGTCAGGCCGTAGTTGCAAGGGATAACCGAACGTCTTCACCGGAATTGCATCGTGCTTTAATTAGTGGGCTTCATCGGTCAGGTTGCGAAGTGATTGATGTTGGTGAAGTGACAACCCCGATGTTTTACTACGCGTTGGAACATTTTAATATATCGTGCGGGGTAATTATCACCGCAAGTCATAATCCGGGGGACGAAAACGGATTTAAAATTGCGATGGATAAGACTACCATTTACGGAAGTGCCATTCAACAATTGAAGACGGTGATGAAGGAGCTTAACGCTTCGGAAGCGATACCGGATTCATTTGATTGGGATAAGAATTTGTTGAAACCACGCGATATTGAAACCCCTTATTTGCATATGCTGCGGGAAAAAATCAAGCTGGGGCCGAGAAAATTGAAAGTGGTTGCTGACTGTGGAAACGGAACCCCGTCGCCTTTTGTGCCGAAGGCGTTAAAGGCTTGGGGATGCGACGTCATACCGTTATATTGTGAATCTGACCCGAGCTTTCCGAATCATCATCCCGATCCGGTCGACCCGAAAAATTTGCAGGATTTAATTTCTAAAGTAAAGGAAGAACAGGCGGATCTCGGTATCGCTTTTGACGGCGATGGTGACCGCCTTGGAGTGGTGGATGAGAAAGGACACATATTATGGGGCGATCAGCTCATGATTTTGTTTTGGCGTGAAATTTTGCCGAAGTATCCTGGATGCGAAGCGCTGGTGGAAGTTAAATGTTCCCAGGGGCTGGTTGAGGAGATCGAGCGGTTGGGAGGGAAGCCGGTCTTTCACCGGACGGGACACTCCCATATTAAAGCGACGATGAAAAGAATCAACACGCCTTTTACCGGAGAAATGTCGGGACACTTGTTTTTCCGTGACGAGTACTACGGTTTTGACGACGCACTTTATGCGGCGGGAAGATTGTTACGCATTCTGTCGCACAGCGAGCGCCGTTTGTCTGATTTATTTTCGGATGTGCCCCAATATTTTTCTACCCCTGAAACGAGAGTCCCATGTGAGGAAGGGCAAAAGCAGCCGGTACTGGAGCAGGTCAAACGGCATTTCAGCGGGAAGCATGATATTATTGATGTCGACGGAGTAAGGGTTTTATTCGGAGACGGCTGGGGATTGATACGAAGTTCCAACACTCAACCGATTTTGGTGTTGCGAGCGGAAGCCGAATCAGAACAGGGTTTGAAGCGGATCAAGCAAAAAATGGAAAAGGCGCTTCATGCGGCATGTTCTGACCTTGTTATTTCTTGGTGACAGGCATAAACTGATCAAACATGAAAAAGGAGTCCTACCTTTTGATAAATCCTGTGAGCTTTAAGGGAGGACTCCTTTTTTGTTAGCAGGCCAAGTTGATTTTGTTGGATAGGCGGAAGGATTGATTTATTTTAACGGCACTTGATATTTATATTATGAGATGGTGGATTCCAAGCTTGGGATCGCTATGTTTAATGCTATGTATAGAATAAATGTACATATTTTTTATTTATATCAGCGTTTTCGGCTTTCGGGTCGTGAGATTTCTAGAATTGGAACTTTGGTACAAGGGGGTATGGAGGTGAAAGTGAAACCTTTCGCTGTTGGAGTAGATATCGGAGGAACGAAAGTGGCGATTGGAATCATCGATGCCAAGGGCTGTGTTGCCGCATCGACGATAATTCCAACGAATGTATCGATCCTTGCGACGGAAATGGTTGCACAAATTGCAGAACACATTTTACGCCTGCTTGATAAGAAGGGAATAACAATGGAACAAGTTGCAGGAATTGGCATCGGTGCCCCGGGACCTTTAGACGCAAAACAGGGTAAGTTGATTTGCCCGGTGAATTTGCCGTCTTGGGACGATTTTTGCGTAGTTGAAGAACTAAAGCGAAAAATTTCGGTTCCGGTCCTGCTTCAGAATGACGCAAATTGTGCCGCTCTTGCCGAAAATTGGGCAGGTAATGCCCAAGGGTGCGAGCATTTTATCTATTTGACCATTAGCACCGGAATTGGGGCCGGTGTAGTTATCGATAAAAAATTGGTTTCCGGCTATCGCGGGAATGCGGGCGAGGTCGGTCATATCGTGATTGATCCGGCACAGGGAAGATGCGCTTGCGGACAGAAAGGCTGCTTTGAGTGGGTTGCATCAGGAACAGCGATTGCCAGGCGCGCGTCCGAGGTGATGGGAACGAAGCTTACGACAAAAGAGGTGTTTGCCCTTTACCGAAAGAACGAACCTCGGATCGTACCTCTAATCGAGGAAGCATTTACACATATTGGCATGGGATGCGTCGCTTTAATTAATTTGTTTGATCCGGAGAGGATCGTGATCGGCGGCGGTGTAGCGGAAGTGCGATCCTCTATTTGCAGCGGTTCGAAAGTATGTGAGAAACCATACGCTAAACCCGGCGGCACGCAATACTCCGATCGTTCCAGCGCTGTTGAAAAAAGATGCGGGAATGATCGGCGCAGCCGCTTTGATACATGTAAACTTTGAAAAATGAGGAAGGCTCCGTCATTTTTTCGCGAAAGTAGGTGGGGCGGCGTGCGGCCTGGCCGTTTGGCTTCGTCATGGAAAACGGACGCGCGGGTACATTACTTTCCTTTTTCATTCAGTAAATAGCGCAGGGTGCGGACGCTAATATTTAATAGACGGGCAGCCTTTTTCTGATTGCCCAGTGTTTCACGTAGCGCTTTCGTGACAAAGGCTTTTTCAATTATTCGTTCCAGTTCTTTTATGCGTTTCATAATCGATGGGAAATCGATGTGCTCTATGCTGCTTTGCCATTGTGCAAGCAGCTCTTGTTTCCATGATTCAAGATAGTCTTCAAATGGCAGAAGCGCTTGTCCTTCGTTCCTGGGAGAAGGGGAGGAAGTTTGAGATATACGGACTGGCTTAACGATGGAAGCAGGTAAATAATCGGGAGTAATTCTTGACGTTTCTCCATCTGCCAGCGTAAGTGCGCGTGCTACCACATTGGATAGTTCTCTTATATTTCCAGGCCAGTCATACTCTTGCATCAGAGCCAGTGTTTCAGAGACGAAGAACATTTCGCCGGTTTTGTGTCGTTTGGCAAGGTATTGCACGAGATATGGAATATCTTCTCTTCGTTCGCGCAACGGCGGAATAGAAAGCTTGACTACATTCAAGCGGTAGAGTAAGTCCTCACGGAATTTTCCCTGCCTGACCGCTTCATGCAAATTGACATGAGAAGCGGCAATAATGCGTGCGTCCGTATGACGGTGCTGTTCGCTTCCGATCCGCATAAATTCCCTTGTCTCTAAGACACGCAACAGTTTAACCTGAATGGAAGGGGAAGCATCGCCAATTTCGTCGAAAAATAACGTGCCTTTGCTGGCGATCTCAAATAATCCTTTGCGTGTTTGGGTGGCGCCGGTAAAAGCGCCCTTTTCATGGCCAAACAATTCGCTTTCCAGCAATGTTTCCGTAAACGCTCCGCAGTTGACCCCGATAAAAGGTTGTTGCTGTCGTGCGCTGGCGTGATGAAGAAAGCGGGCAAGCACTTCTTTTCCTGTACCGGTTTCTCCTTCGATCAATACGGTAATATTTTTGCGCGCAATTTTGTAGGCGAGGGATAGCAAATGATGCATCTCGGTACTTTGACCGACAATAAATCCGGTTTGTTCGGCCAGGCGCAGCATTTCCGTTTGTCGCTGATTCACAGGAGAGGTGAAGAGACTGTGAATCAGCCTTTCTAGTTCATCAATATCATCGAACGGCTTCTCGATATAATCTTCCGCACCGAGTCGGATGGCTTCAAGCGCTGATTTTACCGTACCGTAACCGGTCATAATGATAACTCTGCACCCGGGCATTTTTTCCTTGATGGCTTTTAAAATATCGAGTCCGTTCGTATCTGGCAGCTTTAAGTCGACAAGAGCGGCCTGATATGGTTCGCCGGCGAGCGCTGCCATAACTTCATATGCATTGCTAGCAAATGAAAGATGGATATCTTTCCTGTGCAGTAGATAGGAAAAAAACGTTTGTACCTGTGTTTCATCGTCAACAATTAGCATTCGATTCATATCATTTCTCCTTATCATTGTTCGTTTCTTTCATAAGAGCCGGAAGAATAAGGGTAAAGCAACTTCCATGTCCAGCTTTGCTTTCCATTTCGATGGTTCCGCCGTGCGCCCGGGCGATACCAAGGCTGACGGAAAGACCGAGTCCTGTGCCTTGTTGCGCTTCCTTCGTTGTAAAGAAAGGGTGAAAAATCTCGTCTTTGTTTTCTTCTGCGATTCCGCAGCCGTTATCCCTGATGTGCAGGCATATAAACCGTTTGTCTTTTTGAACGGTTTGGATAGCGATGTTTTTTTGTTTTTTCCCGTTTGCGTTGACGGCATCTTTTGCATTGAGCAATAGATTGAGAATGATTTGTTCGATTTGCTGGATGCTTCCTTCTATAAGCGGTAAGTCCGTCTGGAGTTGTACGGTAAGCGAAATATTGCTGCGCTCAATTTGATAACGAACAAGGCTGAGCACCTGATTGACCGCGTCATTTAATGAGCATTCATAAAACATGTAGTCTTCTTGGCGGGAAAAAGTAAGAAGATTTTGAATAATGTTTTTGCATCGTTTACCGCAAATAAGAATATCGTGCAGCAATTGATTCTTGCGTGTTCCATTTTCACTTTCCCGCAATAGAAGTTGCGTATTTCCAAGAATGGCTGTGAGGGGGTTATTTAATTCGTGTGCAACACCAGCTGCCATTTCGCCGATTGCCGCCAATTTCCCGGATTGGATTAGCTGTGCTTCGATGTGTAGCTTTTTTGTTACATCTTTTATGTAAAGAATCGCTCCGTACATCTCGTTCTCTTCATTCAGAACCGGATAAGCAAATACATCACAAATGCGTTTGCCGACAAGCTGAAGTTGTTGATAGGCGGTTTGCCTCGTACGGTAGCATTCGCTTAACGGGCAAAGCGTCCATGTATGAGTCGGGGGACGAAATAATTCGTCGTATTTTTTTCCATAAATTTTGGTTTCGGGAATGCGGAGAAATTCACAAACTGCTTGATTGAAACGAAGAATACGATAATCCATGTCTACATATAATAGCAAGTCCTTCACGGCACTGAACGTTCGTTCCCATTCCCGCTTGCTTTGTAGCACCTCGTTATAGAGCCGCGAATTTTCGATGCAAACCGCTAGTTGGTCGGCCAGTTGCTGTAGAAATGTTAAATCGGAATGATTATATGTATCAGAAGATGTACCGCCAAGGTTGAGCGCGCCGATAGGACGATTTTTGCTGAATAAAGGAACAGCAAGCATTTGCACGATATTTACATTTGACAAGATTCGTTCTTCTGCATAAAGCCCTTGTTGATCCAGAGAAGGGGTGACAGTATGTAACAGCACTTTTTTTTCATGAATGGCTTTCCAGCATAATGAATCGTCCGGGGTTAATAGGGTGCCTGGTGGAATGACCACATGGTTCTGTGGATAGGCGTTGCTTAGGATAAGGCTACCGTTTTCAAACATAGAAAGGGATAGGTAGTCAAAGGAAAAGATATTTTTCAGCTTGTCCATGACATTTTTCAGCATATCGTCTATGGACATATCTACATTGAAACTTTTTACAACCTGATTAATAATTTCAAGTTGCATATTCTTCTTTTTAATTTTGCGCAGGTTCTTTTTTAATTCGGTGTAGTAGTTGCGTTTGGAAGAACGGGCGCCTGTAAGCAGCTCGATAATATCTCGCTTGTTTTCCATCATATATAACCGCCTCCTATAAAGCTTTCCGAAAGATCATTTCCAGTTCATGAATGCCGATGTCACGGGGATTGGTAACCAGGCACACGTCTTCGCTGGCCGCCTGGCTCATTGGAAGGATTAAGTCCTCAGTAAATCCGATATCAGAAAGACGTTGCGGGATGCCGATGTCTGAAGCGAGTTGCTTAACATGGTAGACCGCACGTTTCGCGGCTTCGGCCGCCGTCATATCGGTAATGTTTTGTCCCATCAAAGCGGCGATTTGTCCGAACCGCTCGGGAGCGGCCAAGAAGTTATATTCCATTACATAGGGCAAAAGAATCGCGTTTAGCTTGCCGTGCGGAAGATCGAGATACCCGCCTACCGCATGAGCCATAGCATGGACGGCGCCGAGAATCGCATTTGAAAAGGCGAGCCCCGCTTGCAGGCTGGCCATCGCCATGGCCGCTTTTGCTTCCTCGTTTGTGCGTGAAGCGGTGGAAGCTCGCAAATGCTTAGACACGAGTGAGATGGCGTTTTTAGCTTGTACATCCGTTAGCGGAGTAGCCGCCACGCTGACAAATGCTTCGATGGCATGAGTGAGTACATCCATTCCCGTTTCTGCCGTTAATTCCGCATCCTTTGTAACCAGCGTTTGTGGATCGGTAATCGCGATGTCCGGTACAAGTGACTTGGAAACAATGGTCATCTTGATTTTACGGGAAGAATCCACAATGACGGAAAACTGGGAAACTTCCGAGCCAGAACCCGCAGTCGTTGGAATCATCAGAAGCGGTGGGAGAGGTCGTTTGATTTTATCGGCTCCTTCATATTCATGAATGATCCCGCCATTCGTAGCAAGAATCGCGATCGCCTTGGCCGCATCCATTGCGCTGCCGCCTCCGATGCCAAGGACGGCATCACATTCGCTGAACTGGTAGCGCTGTACACCTTTTTCGATTTCATAGTCTTTCGGATTGGATGTAATATCATAGAATAGCTCATAGGCTAATCCGCTCGCCTGGCATACTTTGATAATCTTTTCGACCCAACCGGCAGCCATGACGCCTTCATCGCTAACAATGAATACCTTATTGGCTCCGATCCTTCGACAGCATTCTCCTGTCTGATGCAAGGAACCTCGCCCGAAGAGAATTTCCGGTGCAGCGAATTTAGAAATGTGCATGTGTCGCCCTCATTTCGAAGATTTGATACATTGTAACAAAAAATTGGCTAAAAGCGCCGAATTCTTGCTCTTTTTTCCCGCGATTTTTTGCTTCTGAAAGCGGAAGCGCATAGAAAACGCTTATGAAATATATTTTTTTGTCTATTTATACTAATCGAAAAATTTGGCATAATCTTTGCGTTAGATGAATAGTGGAAGCGAAACAGCAGGGAGGGAACTTCCGCCTTCCTTCTTTTTCTTTCCTTCATAAGTAGAATTATAGCAACGGTGCAACGAAAAAGAAAATATTTTCATGTAAAGAATTTGAAAGGAGAGAAGAAAAATGGAAAATCAAGTGTTTGGATTTTACATGCCGGCTGTGAATATAATGGGGATTGGCGCGGCAAAGGAAATCGGGGAACGTATGAAATCATACGGCAAAAAGAAAGCGCTTATCGTCACAGATGCAGGGCTTTATCAATTTGGCGTAGCCGATCAAATGGCTGCCTATGTGGAAGAAGCGGGTTTACAAGCTGCGATTTTTCCCGGAGCGGAACCAAATCCGACGGATAAAAATGTAGAAGCTGGTCTTGCCATGTACCGTGAAGAACATTGCGATTGTATCATTTCACTGGGCGGGGGAAGTTCACACGATTGCGCGAAAGGGATTGGTTTGGTTGCCGCTAATGGCGGAAGGATTCATGATTATGAAGGAGTGGATCGTTCCCAATCGCCAATGGTGCCCTTGTTTGCGGTAAACACGACTTCCGGTACGGCCAGTGAAATGACCCGCTTTTGCATCATTACCGATACATCGCGCTCGGTAAAAATGGCAATTGTAGACAAGCATGTAACGCCAACGATCTCCATTAATGACCCGATGCTGACAGTAAAAAAGCCGCCTGCTTTGACCGCGGCAACTGGGATGGATGCATTGACGCATGCGGTAGAAGCCTATGTTTCAACCGCCGCCACCCCGATTACAGACGCATGTGCGCTTCAGGCGATTCGCCTGATTAGCCGGAATTTGCGCGTAGCCGTAGCAAACGGCGAAAACCTACAGGCGCGCGAAAATATGTCGTACGCGCAGTTTTTGGCAGGCATGGCCTTCAATAACGCTTCACTTGGGTATGTGCACGCGATTGCGCATCAGTTTGGCGGTGTGTATAACTTGCCGCACGGCGTATGCAATGCGATTCTCTTGCCGCATGTCGAGCGTTTCAACTTAATTTCCCGAGCCGAGCGATTTGCCGATATCGCTGAAGCCATGGGTGAAAACATCAGCGGCCTGTCGATGCGGGAAGCGGCGGAAAAAGCAATTGAAGCGATTGAGACGCTGGCGCGCGATGTAGGCATTCCGAGAGGATTTGCCGAACTGGGTGCTAAGGAGGAAGATATCGAGCTGTTGGCCGTGAATGCGATGAAAGACGCGTGCGCATTGACCAACCCGCGCAAAGCAACGCTGGAAGATATAAAAGAAATCATTCGCGCCGCATTTTAACATGGGACAGGTCGTGCACCTTGTCCCTTCCACACAGAAGTAAAACCGCCTCCTTGCTGTTCTTTTCTGCTTACGCAAACAGGAGAAGAGCAAGGGGGCATGATAGGACGCTATTCGATCTGGATATTGTATTTCTTCATTCTGTTGTACAATGTTACACGCGAGATGCCAAGTAACTGAGCCGCAGCCGACTTGTTGCCGTATGTTGTCCGGAGCGCTTCCACCAGCTCCTCGTATTCATTTCGTCCTGTTATTTTGCGAGGAAGAGAAGCTTGAGGAACCAGTGGTGTCTGGGAGGGGAGAAACCCTTCGGGAAGATGCTCCGGCTCTATCCGTTTTTGATCCGTTAAAATAACAAGGCGCTCCATCAGATTGCGTAGCTGTCGGATGTTTCCTGGCCACGCGTATTCCAGCAGCAATACGATCGTTTTCGGTGCCAACTCTGGAAACGGTTTGCCATATTTGACTGCAAACTCCTTCAAAAACAGCTGTGCCAGTTCCGGAATATCCTCTTTTCGTTCGCGCAGCGGGGGGATAGCCACGGATATAACATTCAGTCGATAGAACAGATCCTGGCGGAACTGTCCCGCTTCCACCATTTCCTCAAGGTTGCGGTTGGTTGCGGCTACAATACGTACATTGGTCGGAATCGGTTTATGTCCTCCTACACGGTAAAACTGCCGTTCTTGCAGAACACGTAGCAGTTTCACTTGTTGATCAAGCGGAAGTTCACCGATTTCGTCAAGAAACAGCGTGCCTCCAGCAGCCATATCGATCTTTCCTTTTTTCCCTTCGTGAACCGCGCCGGTGAAGGCGCCTTTTTCATAGCCAAACAGTTCACTTTCAAACAGGGCAGCCGGAATTGCGCCACAGTTCAGCGCAACAAATGGCCCCTCTTTCCGCGGGCTTGCGCGGTGTACCGCTTCAGCAAACAATTCTTTTCCGACACCGGATTCTCCGGTGATTAACAGGGTTGCGTCAGTATGGGCCACTTTTCGGGCCAGTTCGATTGCGTGTGTGATCGCTGTGCTGCGCCCTTTAATCTTATAGAACGGATCTTCCTGCTGTTCGGCGTATCGTTCGGTTTCCAAATTGTGCAGGTGGGCAGTCGTGCTGGAAAGCTGGTCATGCAGGCGCACCACATCGCTGATGTCCTTTTCTGCAGAAATGCCGCCGATAATGCGTCCAGAAAGTATTACCGGAGATGTATTGATAAGTACGTGTGCTCCTTCGCGTGGCTGATTGTAATGACGGGAGATGGAAGAACCGTCACGAATGCTTTTGAGCAACATGATCGCGTCTTTTTTAAAATGGCGGGTAATGTGGTGGTGCAGAATGTCCTCCGACGGGATGCGATACATTGCTTCCGCCTGTTTGTTCCAGCCGATCACGTTTCCTTCCGCGTCGACAATAGTAAGCGAATCATCAACCGTATGCAGCACTCCTTCATAGAACGCGAAGCATTCGCGCAGTGCGCGGGAAAGCGCTTGTACCAGCGTTTCCGCCGAAATATATCCGACCGTTTCCCCGGCTTCGGAGATGACGTCGACATCGATGGCGTCCGGCTTGTCTGAAATTAAGTCGAACAGGCGAAGTGTTTCTTTAGCCCGAACGGAAGCGAAACGTTTGGGCAAAGTGGAAAGCGGTTGCATAAGATTATGAAGGAGCGGGTTATAAAAAGAAAAGGGATATTTTTTCATTTGTAATCACCTAGTTCATTATAATTAACAAAGTTGTATAAAATATGGACGGAAAAACCGGGATGATTTACAAAAATGTAAAGGTGGTAACAATATCATTATACAATTAAAAGAAATGAATGTACAATTTTTGGCGCATGGATGGCAGGAGAGAAGCGATCCTGGGGATACGGGAAAGACGTAGGACAGGAAGGTGAAAGATATGATCATCGAGACGGCTATGAAAAAATTTTTTCTATTTCTGTCGCAAAACAGGACGCTGAATCGGGCGGCGAAAAAGTGGGGCCTTCGCTTCGGCGCGCACCGTTTTGTAGCAGGAGAAACGATTCGTGAAGCGATCAACAAGGTAAGAGAATTGAATAAGCAGGGGCTCGTATGCACGCTTGACCATCTCGGCGAGTTTGTTTCGAGCCGAGAAGAGGCGGTGGAAGCAGCTGATTATTGTATTCGTACTCTTGATGCGATTCACGCGGCAAGAGTCAAAAGCAATCTTTCGCTAAAGCTGACTCAGCTTGGACTTGATATTGACAGAGACTTGTGCCGCGTCAATATGCAACGTATTTTGGAAAGGGCGAAGAAATACGGAAATTTTGTAAGGATCGATATGGAAGATTACAGTCATTGTCAGATAACGCTTGACTTGTTGCGTGAATTGCGCCGGGAATACAGCAATGTGGGGACCGTAATTCAGGCTTATTTATACCGGGCGGAAAAAGATGTGGAAACGCTGCGTGGTGTGCCGCTCCGGCTCGTTAAAGGTGCGTATAAAGAATCACCTGAGGTGACGTATCCGGACAAGAAAGACGTGGATGAAAATTATAAGCGTATCATTAAAGCGCATCTTTTGAGTGGAAGCCATACGGCAGTGGCCACTCACGACGATAAAATTATTGAATTTACAAAGCAGCTTGTTGCAAGGTATAACATTCCACGGCACAGATTTGAATTTCAGATGCTGTACGGCATCCGTCCCCAATCACAACTTGAACTGGTGCGCCAGGGCTATACGATGCGTGTTTATGTACCGTATGGCAATGACTGGTATGGATATTTTATGCGTCGTCTGGCCGAGCGCCCGGCTAACGTAGCCTTTGTGTTGAAAGGAATGCTGGTAAAATAATAGGGCAAAAGACTCTTTGTGTTTTCCTATCCACTTGTCTTCTACGATGAGAAACGAATGAATTTTATGGCAAAAGTCTTGAATATTTATATAAAGAGGAGGGAATAAATCATTCTAAATAACTATATTGTAGATAGATATATGCTGTTTTAGTGCTCATTTTCGTAGTATTATAATAACAGGAAAATGAGGTGGACGAATATGGGCACAGAAAATGGATGCACGATTCATAAAAAAAAGAGCAAAAAAATTAGTGATTCAGTATTCACTTTCCTTTTTGGAGATTTAGTAGAGTCGGAAAAGATTAAGTTGTATATGGATGAAGTGACACAACGTGTTTACGAAGAGAAGATGGAGCCGGATGAACTCAGAAAGAGCTTGTCGGAATTGACTGATCGTTATGTTATGGATGAAATGAATCCGGCTGACCAAGCGAGTGTGATTCGTTATATTAGCGCGTTTGCCAAAATAGAAAATAACGTAAAGGCCAATCTTCGTATCATGAGATTTAGAGAAAGGCATCGAGGGCTAGAACAGGAAGAATTGAATGAAGCGATACGGAAAATCATTTGCCAGTATCAAGGGACACAGAAGGTAATGAACGAATGGGTTAGACAGTATGCCGCCCAGAGGGGGCTTAGACCGGAATGGGTGGCGACGCCGGACTTAGAGTGGATCGACAAGGAAGAGTAACGGGGGCGCATTAAAATATGTGGCCCCTAAGTTGTGCTACATAACTATAAAAAAAGAGCCTGGAAGAAGGCTCAATTGAAAAGAGGTGTGCCCATATGCTCCTAAGCTCGGGTAAGAGGCAGTGGGACAAGACTATGCTTAGTTTTAGAATACACGCAGAATACGAATTTTGTATCATCATTTTGTTAAGATTGTGTTAAAAATTGTCCCGGCTAAATGGCCGGGACCAAAGAGAATGGGGCTGCCACAGAATGTGGCATGATTTTGGAGATCAATCCACTCATTATACTACTATAGGTATGTAAGTATTTTGTTTTGTTAGCATTAAGATTATATTAAGATTGGCACAAGTTTTTTTCATGTCCGACTAAGATAAAAAGGAGGAAATGTTATGCTTGGACAGGAGGCTGCAGCTTTGCTTTTGAAGCTGCGTGAAAAAAAACCGCTTGTACATAATATAACAAACGTAGTGGTAACAAATTTTACGGCTAATGGGTTATTGGCGCTTGGCGTTTCCCCGGTGATGGCGTACGCTCCTGAAGAAGTAGCTGATATGGCGAAGATTGCGGGTGCCCTTGTGCTGAACATGGGCACGCTCACGAGGGAAACGGTAGAGGCAATGTTGATCGCCGGAAAATCGGCCAATAAGCACGGGGTTCCGGTTGTGTTTGATCCGGTCGGAGCCGGGGCGACGCCATTTCGGACGGAAATGGCGCGTCGTATTGTCAACGAACTTGATATTGCCATTATTCGCGGCAATGCAGCGGAGATTGCCAATGTAATCGGCGAGTCATGGGAGATTAAAGGTGTGGATGCCGGAGAGAAAGGCGGAGATACGGAAGAACTTGCCAGAAAGGCGACGAAAGCGCTGGGCACGGTTGTTGCGATTACCGGTAAAACGGACGTGGTGGCCGGGCCTGACAAGCTGTATATGATTCGTAACGGAGACGAGATGTTGACCCGGGTTACTGGCACCGGGTGCTTGCTTACTTCCATTCTTGGGGCTTATGCCGCCGTAGAACAAGATTTCGTGTTCGCGGCAGCCGCGGGACTTGCGAGCTACGGTGTCGCTGCGGAACTGGCGCGACAAATTGTATCTGCCCCGGGTTCGTACCAGATTGCACTTCTTGATGCGCTGTACAATCTCGAAGAAGCACAAATTATCGAAATGGCAGATATTACAGAAAAATAAACAAACAAAAGAAAAGAGGGGATAGCAATGAACCCAGAAGCATGGCAGGAACGTTTGGGCGTCTATCTTGTGCTTGGCATCGATAACGCGGGAGGACGTAGCGCACTGGAAACCGTCCGCCTGGCTATCGAGGGCGGTGTCGATGTTGTGCAATTACGCGAGAAAAAAGCCCCTCTCCGGCGGGTATTGGAAGTGGGGCGGAAAATGCGGGAACTATGCCGTGAGCACGATGTGCTATTTGTTGTCAATGACAGGGTAGATGTAGCGATGTTGCTGGACGCGGACGGAGTGCATGTCGGACAGGATGACCTTCCAGCGGGTGAGGCGCGTAAACTGATTGGTGACCATATGTTTATCGGTGTTTCGGCGTCTTCGGTGGCAGAAGCGCGCTGGGCAATTGAGCAAGGAGCCGATTATCTAGGAGTCGGCGCGATTTACGCAACCGGTAGCAAAGCGGATGCAGGCGATCCAGTAACGCCAGCGTTGATCGGGGAAATTCGCAAGTTTTCGGCTTTGCCGATCGTGGGGATTGGTGGCATTACTGCTGAAAATTGCGCAGAAGTTATGGAACAGGGGGCAAATGGCGTGGCCGTCATTTCAGCGATCGTCGGGCAGCCGGACCCGAAACAGGCGACCGTTCGCCTGAAGCAGGCGGTAGCCCCGTTTATCGGAAAATAAACAGACATGGAGCGGAAGCTGTATCCGCTCCGTTTTTCTTTCTCTTTTAAAAATTCTGCACACAAACAAACGTTCTTGTTCTTTGAAGTTTTGTGTATAATAGAAGAGGAAACGAACGGCAGCTAAATTGGCGAATATTGCTTTTCGCTATAAAAACAAGTACATTGTAATGAAAGAAACAGGAGGGGATAGATTTGAGTCATCCAAGCGTATCACTGAATGTAACAGCATATAGCGATGATGATATTCGTGTCCTCAAAGGTTTGACCGCTGTTCGCGTCAGACCTGGGATGTATATCGGTTCAACCGGCAGCCGCGGCTTGCACCATCTTATCTGGGAAATTATCGATAACTCCAAAGACGAGGTGTTGGCCGGTTATTGCGATACCATTAAAATTACGATTCATCCGGATAAAAGCATTAGTATCGAAGACAATGGCCGCGGAATCCCGACCGGGATGAATAAAGACGAAGGCATTCCGACGCCTACTGTCGTCTTTACCGTTCTCCATGCCGGGGGTAAGTTCGGCGGCGGAGAAGGATACAAGAAGTCAGGCGGACTACATGGCGTGGGAGCCAGCGTCGTGAACGCGCTTTCCGAATGGCTTGAGGTAGAAATTTACCGTGACGGCCATATCTACCGCCAACGTTTTGAATATGTGGAGGGAGCGGACGGAGATTTTAAAGCCGGTCATCCTGTGACCGACCTTGAAATCGTCGGCACGACGCGAAAAACTGGAACAAAGGTCACATTTCTTCCAGATAAGCGTATCTTTGGCGACATTAACATCCAGTATAACATTTTGCGCGAGAGGCTGCGCGACAATGCATTTTTGTTAAAGGGCGTCACCATTCATCTGCACGATATGCGCCCGGGTGCGCCTGGGAAGGAGACGTTTCACTTTGACGAAGGCATTAAAGCGTTCATTGAATATTTAAATGATGGAAAAAATACGCTGCACGATATCGTATATTTTGAAGGCGAAAAGGACGGAATTGAAATTGAACTCGCTTTTCAATATAACGATAACACGTCGGAAAACCTGCTCTCCTATGTCAATACGATTCCGACCATCGATGAAGGAACGCATGTGTCCGGTTTCCGCAATGCGTTTACGAAAGTGTGCAACGAATACGCGCGTAAGAACGCGCTTTTGAAGAAAAATGACAAAAACCTGACCGGGAATGATTACCGGGAAGGGTTGATGGCGGTGCTCAGCATTCGGATGGACGATCCGCAGTTTGAAAGCCAGACAAAAGACAAGCTGGGCAGCGAGGAAGCTCGGTCTGCGGTCGAAGCGTTTGTCAGTGAGAAAATGAGCTTCTTCCTTGAAGAGAATCCAGATATCGCCCGCTTGATTATTGAGCGGGCCATTGAGTCACGTCGCATTAAAGAAGAAATTAAGAAGGCGGCGGAAGCGTTGCGGGGTTCCGGAAAGAAAGGCAAAAAGAAGGGCAAGCGAACCATAAGTGACAAGTACACGCCACCGAGCAAAAAAGACCCTGCGCGCAATGAATTGTTTATCGTTGAGGGTGACTCGGCGGGCGGTTCTGCCATTAATGGTCGCGACCGCAGTTTTCAGGCAGTGCTGAGTTTGCGCGGGAAACCGATTAACGTGGAAAAGAAGAAAATTTATGAAGTCATTGGCCCGAACGGGAATGAAGAAATCAACACGATTGTCGAAGTTCTTGGCACGGGGATCGGTGATGAGTTCAATGCCAACGATTGCGCGTTTGACAAAATTATTATTATGACGGATGCCGATTATGACGGCGCGCATATTCAGATTTTACTGCTAACGCTGTTCTACCGTTACTTCCCTGAACTTATCAAACGCGGCAAAGTATTTATTGCGCAACCTCCGCTGTACAAGGTGTACAAGCAGGGAAAGAAAGGGCAGGAAATCATCTATGCCTGGACGGACGAAGAGCGAATTGTTGCGCAGAAGAAAATGGGCAGCCAGGCAGAAATTCAGCGCTACAAAGGGCTTGGCGAGATGAACGCAGAACAGTTGTGGGACACGACGATGAATCCTGCTACACGCAAGCTGATTCAGGTGGATTTGGAAGAAGCGTCAGAAGCGGAGCGAATTGTCACTATTTTAATGGGCGATAAAGTACCGCCGCGCCGCGAGTGGATCGAAAACAACGTGAAGTTTGTAATGGAGGAGGAATAAAGAGCTAATGTCATTACCGCATGAAGAGTATTTACAGATGAGCGTGCGGGATGTATATCGCTCCAGGTTCAGCGATTATGCCCGCTATATCATTTTATCGCGGGCCATCCCGGATGTGCGGGATGGCTTAAAGCCTGTGCAACGCCGAGTATTGTATTCAATGTACAAAGAAAAAAACACACCAGATCGTCCGTATCGCAAGTCGGCGAAGACGGTTGGTGACGTTATGGGAAACTATCACCCGCACGGTGATTCATCCATCTATGAGACGATGGTGAATCTGGTTCAGCCGCACAAAATGCGCGAACCGCTCATTGACGGGCATGGTCATTGGGGTACGGTAGATGGCGATACCGCCGCGGCGATGCGTTATACGGAAGCGCGTCTTATGCCGATCGCGATGGAAATGTTGCGTGATATTGAAAAGGATACGGTTGATTTTATTCCGAACTACGACAATACATCGAAAGAGCCGACCGTGCTGCCTGCGCGTTTTCCGAATTTGCTCGTAAACGGCGTGACCGGGATTTCCATCGGGTTTGCCACCGAAATTCCGACGCATAACCTGCGGGAAGTTATAAATGGGACGATTGCGCTGCTTCATAATCCGGACATTTCGCTCGATGAGTTGATGAAATATATTCCGGGCCCCGATTTGCCGGGCGGCGGCATTATCCAGGGTCGGGAAGAGATTAAAAAAGCGTATGAAACGGGAGCCGGTCGGATGATTATCCGCTCAAGGACCCATATGGAAAACGGCAAGCAAGGACGAAAGCTAATCGTGGTCGATGAGATTCCGTATACGGTGAAGAAAAAAGCGCTTGTCACGCAAATTGAAGAAGAAATTATTGAGAAAAACGTGGATGGCCTGCTTGAAGTACGGGACGAAACGGATCGCGAAGGCATGCGAATTGTGCTTGAGGTGCGCAAGGATGCTGATGTGGATGGCATTTTACACTATCTGTTCAAAAAGACAGATTTGCAGATTTCATACAGCTTCAATATGCTTGTGATCGCTGACGAGCGTCCCCAGCAACTCGGTTTGAAAGGCATTCTCGGCGCTTATATCGCACACCAGAAAGAAGTAATTACCCGCCGGACGACACATGATTTGGAGAAGGCGCGAAAACGTCTGCATATCGTAGAAGGAATCATTAAAGCGATTTCCATTCTGCGCCAGGTGATCGATACGATTATGGATTCGGACGGACGGGAAGACGCGCGAAATCGTTTGATGGCGAATTTTGCTTTCACGTATGAGCAAGCGGAGGCCATTCTTGATATTCGCTTGCATCAGTTAACACGCCTGGATATTAAAAGGTACGAGAAAGAAGAAAAAGATTTGAACAAGAAAATTTCCGCTCTGGAGGGAATCCTAAAGAGCGAGAAAAAACTGAACAAAGTGCTGGAAAAAGAACTGAGCGAAATCCGCGATAAATACGGCGATGATCGCCGGACGACGCTCGAAGATGAAATTGAAAACCTAGAAGTTGATATTTCTGTTACCGTGCCGGCAGAGGAAGTGATCGTTACGATTACCGAGGAGCAATACATTAAACGGACGTCGCTGCGTTCGTTTAACAGTTCCGGTGCTTCTATCGAAACGGCTGGCGTCAAAGAAAGCGACACGATACGCTATTTTTTCAGGACAAATACAATCCACCACCTGCTTTTATTTACGAATGATGGATATTTCTATCAGATTCCGGTTCACGAAATTCCAGATGGCCGCTGGAAAGACATTGGCACCAGCTTGGTCAATGTCTTGCCCCTTAGCAAAGAGCAGAAAATTGTGGCCGCATACAAAGTAGATTCACTGGATCGTGTAGCGGATGAATCGTTCGCATTTGTGACCGAAGGCGGTATGATTAAGCGGACAAAAGGAGAAGAATACAGCAAAACCCAGAAAAAGCGCGGCATTGTCGCGGTGAAGCTAAAAGACGATGATAAGATTGAAACAGTGCATATGTGTGGCGAGGAAGATGAGTTCCTGCTTGTGTCTTCCGGTGGTATGGCGATTCGGTTTCCTGTGGCTGAGGTGCCGCTGACTGGACGAAATACGGCAGGTGTGCGTGGCATGAAGCTTGAGGAAGGTGAGCGTGTCGTGGCTTCTTTCGTAGTGAAGCCAGAAGCGGAAGATGTGTTACAAATCATCACAAAAGAAGGGGTCATCAAGCGCACTTTCGTCACCCAGTTTACCACGCAGGGCCGGAGCGGTAAGGGCGTGCTCGTAATTCGGCGCCGCAAAGTGCAGCCGCATGAGGTGAAAGTTGCGTTCCTTGAAGGAGAGATGAAGCACGGTCTACTGGGTCGCACGGATAAAGGCCGTGAAGTACGGATCGACTGGGAGGCGTACTGCAAGCATTTATCAGTAAACGATCAGGGTTCTGTCGGACGCACCATGGTACAGCTTGATCCTGGCGAAGAAGTAGCGTCTATTTTGTTTACAGCGCGCGCGGAGGAAAAACAAGCCGGAGAAGGTGTGGACAGTTGCTCCGAGTAAGCAAAGGAGTACCTTTTTGGTAAACTGGAAATACTGTAATAGAAAAATGACGCATGATGACTTGTATTTTGCTGGCCGCAAAGTTCTTTATTATTCTTTTTGTTTCATGTATAGTAAACGTATAGTAAATTCTTTTAGGGGGAACATTTTTTGAGTAACATCGCTGTCGGCAATATTTTGGAAGGTACCGTTGTAGGAGTTCAATCTTTTGGCGCTTTTGTTAATCTCGGAGAGAACAAGCAGGGACTCGTCCATATTTCACAAATTGCTTCTTCTTATGTCGAGGATATTAACCAATTTGTCAAAGTAGGAGACAAAGTGACTGTAAAAGTGCTGGAGATTAAAAACGACGGTAAAATCTCGTTAACTATGAGGATCAATGAAGAAAAGAAGGATGACCGTCGCGCTTTTAAGAAGCGGGATGAGAACCGCAGTCAAGGCGGACGTCAGAACAGCTCGAAAGAAGATTTTGAAGCCATGATGAAACGCTGGCTGAAAACGAGCGAGGACAAGATGGGCGACCTGGGCAAGCGTGAAAAACGGCGCTGAACGGGACCTTACCACTCTTTTAGTAGATTCAACCACTCTGATTTTCGTCAGAGTGGTTTTCTATGCACTCATATACATATGAAAGGAGAAACCATCGTGTTACTGTACCATGTATTAGGAGCAAAGCAATTTACCCGTCCGGAATTGGACGAGATTTTTGTAAAAACCAAAGAAATGGAACGGGTGGTGGCGGAAGGTGGAAGCGATCGCTACAGCAATAAAGTGATGACGACACTTTTCTTTGAGCCGAGCACCCGGACGCGCCTGTCGTTTGAGTCGGCAATGTCCCGTCTTGGCGGCAAGGTAATCGGAACAGAAAATGCGGCTCAATTTTCGTCCACCATTAAGGGGGAAACATTGGAAGACACTATTCGTGTCGTATCCAGCTACAGCGATGTTATCGTTATTCGCCATACGGATATTGGAGCGGCTGAACGCGCTGCTGCGGTGGCGACCGTACCGATTATTAACGCAGGAGACGGCGCGGGGGAACACCCGACGCAGTCGCTTTTGGATTTGTACACGATTAAAAAAGAACTCGGCCGTCTGGATGATCTGCATATCGTCATGATCGGAGATTTGGCGAACGGACGTACGGTTCATTCCTTGTCTTATTTGCTTGCCAATTATAACAAGATTCACATTTCGTTCACCGCTCCGGAAAACGTACAAATTCCCACATATGTGAAAAAATATCTGGATGAAAAAAGGGTTTCGTACGAAGAAGAACACGATTTGGAGAAAGTGGCAAAAACGGCAGATGTGCTCTATCAGACCCGCATCCAAAAAGAGCGTTTTACGTCGCTTGACGAGTATGAGAAAGCCTGCGGCAAGTATATCATTGATAATGCCTTGCTCTCGGTGATGAAAAAAGATAGCATCGTACTGCATCCACTGCCGCGTGCTGGTGAGATTGCGGTCGAGGTGGATCATGACCCGCGCGCCGCGTACTTCCGTCAGGCGGAAAACGGCCTGTTCGTCCGCATGGCGCTCATTGACAAGTGTTTCTCTATGTAGAAGAAGAAAATTACATATTTCCCTCTTTCTTTGCAAAAAATTAGGAAGAAAATGCAGAGAAGGAGGCGGATGGGGGCAATGCGCAAAAAGTTGCTGATTCCGTTCGCAGGTATGGCAGTTGGTGTATGGCTGATTGTGGGCAGCGGGGGACTCGGGGTTCCCACATTCCGCACAGCGGAGAGAGCAACTCCCCCTACCTTGCACGAGCGCCCCGCTATTGCGGATACATGGGACCTTACAAGGTTGTACGCTTCATCAGATGCTTGGCAAAAAGATATTCAATCGATTGTGAGAGAGGCTGCGCTTATCGCTTCTTATAAAGGAAAATTAGATCATGCACATCATTTATATGAGGCGCTTTCGAAGCAAGAAGAAGCATCCCGTAAGCTAGAAAAGGCATATGTATATGCCCAACTACAATTCGATACGCATACTACCGATTCAATCGCACAGCAAAGATTGCATGAAGCGCGGCGGACGGCGCAAAAGCTGACGCTCGCCACTTCATTTATTGGCCCGGAGCTCGCAAGGCTTGATGACAAAAAGCTGGAACGGATGTACCATGCAGAAAAAAAGCTGGTCAAATATAGGCGCTATATTAGTGAGTTACGCAAAGAACGAGGCCATATTTTATCCGAGAAAGAAGAAAAATTGCTTGCGTTGACCGGGGAAGCGATGGGGACAGCCGCTCAGGCTTACCGGTTTTTGCTTGATACGGATCTTGCGTTTCCTTCCATCAAAGATGAAAAAGGAAAAAGCGTGCCGTTGACCCGCGAACGTTACGTTTCTTTCATGACTTCCCCGAAGCAAGCCGTGCGCCGCCGTGCGTTTGAAGCGGTCTATGGCACATACGCGCAATATGGGAACACGTTCGCTTCATTGCTTGCAGGAGAAGTAAGAAGGAATGTCGTATATGCGCAGGCGCGGCGTTATCCGTCTGCCCGTTACGCCGCGTTGCACGCATCCGACATTCCGGAAAGTATATATGATCAATTAATTTCAACCGTGCGCCATCGCATTCATTTGCTGCATCGTTATACGGCGCTACGAAAAAAAATGCTGGGGCTTTCAGCGCTGCATAAGTATGATTTATATGTTCCTTTCATTCGAGGAAAAAAGCGGGAGTACACGCTTAGCGAAGCGAAAACGATGGTGCGGGAAGGACTTGCGCCGCTTGGCGCAGAGTATCAGCAGAAGCTGGAGGAAGCATTTAGAAACCGCTGGATGGACGTCTACAGCCGCACAGGAAAAACGGGCGGCGCCTACCAGACTGCGGTGTACGGGTATCCGCCGTACGTACTTTTAAATTACAACGGAAGGCTGGATGATGTGCTGACGATGGCGCACGAAATGGGACATGCCATGCATTCGTATTACGCCAATAAGACACAAAACTATTTGAACGCAAATTATGATATTTTTGTGGCGGAAGTCGCATCGACAGTCAACGAATCGCTGCTTTTGCGCCGCTGGATTGAAGAGGCCAAGGATAAAAAAGAACGGGCCATGTTGTTAAACCGCTACCTGGACACGTTTCAAGGGACGCTGTTTGCCCAGACGATGTTCGCCGAATTTGAACGCGATATATATCAGGCGGCGGAGAAGGGAGAAGCGTTGACAGCCGATGATTTGGTGCGACGTTATCGGAAGCTGGTGGCCGAGTATTACGGGCCGGCGCTTACGCTAGATCCGAATGTTGGCTATGAGTGGGCGCGTGTGCCGCATTTTTATAAAAATTTCTATGTGTACCAATATGCGACCGGTTTTTCGGCAGCGACCGCGCTCGCGGATAGGCTTTTGCACGGCGGCCCAGAAAAGCGGGAACAATACCTCGCATTCCTGAAAGCGGGCGGCTCGGCACCGCCGCTTGATGTACTTAGAAAAGCCGGGGTTGATTTGCGGAACCCTGAAGTTATTTCACGGGCGCTTGATGTGTTTGAACAAGCATTGAACGAATTGGAGAAATTGGCGTAAGAAGTGTAAGAGAAGCGGATGAGCTGGGCTGGGAGCCTATTTTGTGCAAAAAGAGGGGCATTCGCTTTGCATGATCATAGTGTAGTAGCATATGAAGACTACATTAAGAATGAATGTGGAGGCTCATTATGGAAAACAAACAACCCGCTTTTACCTATGAACAGCATTCATTTCCGTACACTGAATATGTGTATCCTGTGTCATATCCGCACCACTATGGTTATGTACAGGATGAGCGCGGCTCGATCTGGCCCATTATTCCGTTTTTGTTCCTAACCCCGTTCCTTTTTGGACACAGTAAAAAGTATGTGCCGTATCCATATCCGGCACCGTATCCGTACCCCGCTCCGTATCCGACACCATATCCATATCCGTTTGCACCGTATTAAAAAGTAGCTGAAGAATAAGGAGACAGAAACCAGAAAAACTTGCGAGACATTTGTTCACAAGTTTTTCCGGCTTTTTTTAATGATTTATTGCGCGATTTTGTAATAGCTTGGATAATTTTTTTCATATTCGGCGATTTTGTCTTCATGCATCAGAGTGATGCCAATATCGTCCAAACCTTTGAGCAGGCACTCGCGGCGGTATGCATCCACACTGAACGCAATTTCAAGGCCCTGCTCATCTGTAATCTTATTGTTTTCCAAATCGACGGTCAGCTTATAGCCTTCGGTTTCTGTTATGTTGCGGAACAGCCTGTCCACCGTCTCTTCCGGCAGTACAATCGGCAAAATGCCGTTTTTAAAGCAGTTGTTATGGAAGATGTCCGCAAAAGACGGTGCAATAATTACTTTAAAACCGTAATCGAGCAAAGCCCACGGCGCGTGCTCACGAGATGAGCCGCATCCGAAGTTGTTGCGCGCAAGCAAGATGTGCGCTCCTTTGTAGCGCGGCTTATTTAATTCGAAATTCGGATTCGGGTTGTTGTTTTCGTCAAAGCGCCATTCATAGAACAGGAACTGGCCGAAACCGGTGCGTTCAATGCGCTTCAAGAATTGTTTCGGGATAATTGCGTCTGTATCGACATTGACACGGTCGAGCGGAGCAACCACGCTTGTAATCTTTTTAAACGGTTCCATGTGCTTTTTCCTCCTTTGCTTTTACTTCCCAGTTACGGACGTCGACGAAATGGCCGGCGATTGCGGCTGCCGCTGCCATTTCCGGGCTTACGAGGTGCGTGCGTCCACCGCGGCCTTGGCGTCCTTCAAAATTGCGGTTTGAAGTGGAAGCGCAGCGTTCGCCGGGAGCGAGTACATCCGGGTTCATCGCTAGGCACATGCTACAGCCCGGCTCGCGCCATTCAAAACCAGCTTCAATGAAGATTTTATCCAGCCCTTCTTTTTCCGCCTGCTCCTTTACCATCCCGGAACCTGGTACAACCATCGCCTGCACATGCGGCGCAACTTTGTAGCCGTTGGCGATTTTCGCTGCGGCGCGCAAGTCTTCGATGCGTCCGTTCGTACAGGAACCAATGAACACGCGGTCGATCTGGATTTTAGTCATCGGCGTGTGTGGCTCGAGGCCCATGTATTCCAGCGCTTTTTGTGCCGCTTTGCGCTCATTTTCCGTCGCAAAATCTTCTGGCGCCGGAACTACGCCGGTAATGCCGATTCCCATGCCCGGGCTTGTGCCCCATGTAACCTGCGGTTCGATGGTGGATGCGTCGATGACTACGCGACGGTCGTATTCCGCGCCCTCATCGGTCACGAGCTTCCTCCAGGCTTCTACCGCCTTATCCCATTCTTCGCCTTTTGGCGCGAACTGGCGTCCTTTTAAATATTCAAATGTCGTCTCGTCCGGCGCGATCAGCCCTGCGCGTGCGCCTGCTTCAATTGACATATTGCAGACGGTCATTCTCTCTTCCATGGACAGTTTTTTGATAGCTTCGCCCGTATATTCAATGACGTATCCGGTGGCAAAATCTGTGCCCCACTTTGCGATAATAGCAAGAATCAAGTCTTTTGCCGTTACGCCGAGCGGGAGGTCGCCTTCCACATGCACTTCGAGCGTTTTTGGCTTTTTTTGCTGCAGGCATTGGGTCGCGAGCACATGCTCCACTTCGCTTGTACCGATACCAAAGGCGAGCGCGCCGAAGGCTCCGTGAGTAGATGTATGGCTATCTCCGCATACGATCGTTTTGCCCGGGTGCGTCAAGCCGAGTTCCGGGCCCATGACGTGAACAACGCCCTGCTCTTTGCTGTCAAGGTCAAACAGCGTGATGCCAAATTCTTTGCAGTTTTGCTGCAACGTTTCAATTTGCTGACGGGAAATTGGATCTTCGATCGGAAGGGAGCGGTTTGTTGTTGGCACGTTGTGGTCGACGGTCGCAAACGTTAAATCCGGACGCCGCACTTTACGGCCCGCGAGACGCAATCCTTCAAACGCCTGCGGAGATGTTACTTCATGCACAAGATGCAGGTCGATGTATAGCAGACTGGGTTTGTTTTCTTCCGCGTGGATGACGTGATTGTCCCAGATTTTTTCAAACATTGTGCGTGGTTTCATTCGTCTCTCCCCTTTTTCTGTAATTGTTTATTACTTTTTTGAATCTTTATATAAGTTTTAGCATAGAAAACTGAAAAGTTCAAAGATATAATATTTATAAAATGTATAGGTTTTTCCTATAAAAATGAAGAAGGAAGATTTGAATGGAATTTAGACAATTGCTGTATGCTGTGACGATCGCGGAAGAAAAAAGTTTTTCAAAAGCGGCGGAAAAGTTGCATTTAGCGCAACCATCGCTTAGCCAGCAAATCGCCAAGTTGGAGAAGGAATTGGATGTTATTTTATTTGAGCGTTCAAGTTCGACCCGCCTGACCGATGCAGGAGAGCGTTTTTATGAATCGGCGACGAGAATTCTTGATGCGGTGGAGCAATTGAAAAAAGAGATGCAGGATATGGTGGAATTGGAAAAAGGGACGCTTACGGTCGGTAGTCTGCCCATTACGGGAGCACACATTTTGCCGCTCGTACTTCCCGTGTTTAAAAGAAAGTATCCTGGCATCCAGGTGCGTTTGGTTGAAGAACCGACCCTTGTGTTGGAGCAATTGACGGCCCGCGGCACAACGGAAATGAGCCTGCTTTCACTGCCGATACAGGAGCCGAATCTTGAGTGGGAGCCGATATTGGAAGAAGAAATTTGTCTAGCTGTGCCACCTGATCATCCGCTTTCCCGGAGAAAGGAAGTAGAGATTCGCGAACTAAATGCTGAAGCGTTTATTATGCTGAAAAAGGGCCAGGGGTTTCGCACCCTGGCCGCCAAATGGTGTGAAGAAGCGGGATTCGTTCCGCAAGTTGTATTTGAAAGCAGCAACATTGAAACCGTACAGTCGCTTGTGGCCGCAGGAATGGGGATTGCCTTTGTCCCCAGAATGATCACGCGTTTCTCGAAAGAGGAGATGCTGCCCGTGTATGTATCGTTGCGTGATCCGACGCCGCGGCGCACGCTTGTTATAGCATATCGCCGCGGCCGTTACCGCTCGCGCGCGAGCCGTGCGTTTTTGTCTACCGTCAAAGAGGTGCTTAGGGAGATGGAACAATCGTTCCGTCGCTTTTAACTGTCGCTTTAGGTGAGATGCGGTCTATGAAGTTCAGAAAGCTTGCTTTTTCCGCTCCCGTCATCAGGCGTGGCCGTCCGTTTATGATGTGAGCTGGAACAAGATTTGCCTGTATGCGCTTGCCGTTGAGTGCCACTTCGAGAATCGCCGTCTGGTTACAGAGGTCCATTTTGCTTTTTGTGAAGACAAAATTGCCGAGCGAGTAGGCAATTAGCTTCCCTTTGTACCATTCCACCGGTTGCATGATGTGGGAGTGATGACCGACAACAAGGTCCGCTCCTGCATCCACCAATTTATGCCCCATTTCTGTCTGATATGCTTCAGGTACGGTCATGCGTTCTTTGCCCCAGTGGATAAAAACGATAACCATATCGGCATTTTTTCTTGCTTCCCGGACTTTGCTGTACATACCTTTTGGATTGTACGCGCTGGCAAGTCCCGGCTTGTTCGCGCCAGCCATCCAGCTTGTGGAAGGTAACACACGGCTATAGTTTAAGAATGCGATTGTTTTGCCGCGCTTTGTTATGTAGTGGATTTGCGTCGCTTCTGTAAGATTTTTACCCGCTCCCATGGGGATGAGCTTCGCTTTTTGCAGGTGCTTAATGGTATCGAGGAGCGAATCTTGACCGAAATCCATCGTATGATTATTTGCGAGTCCAACAAGATCATAGCCGCTATCAGCCATTGCCTGGGCCATGCGCGGGTCGGAGCGGAATGTGAATTGTTTATTTTGCGCTGCTCCTCTGGTTGTCAGTGTCGTTTCTAAATTGCCGACCGCAATATCTGCTCGCGCCAGTATAGGCTTCACGTCGGTGAACGGATAGCTTGTTCCGTTCTTTTTAATTTGTTTAGCTACCGTACCGGTGAACTGTAAGTCTCCTGTAAATGCCAGTGTCACGCGGTCAAGGCTCGTAATCATCACATCGGCGTTTTTGGTTTTGGCGTCAGCTATTACGTTCATTAAACCGCCCGCAAGGAGCCCGAGGGCAAGGATGCCTGCCGCAAGCCAAGCGAAGCGGTATTTTCGGTATGTTTTCATGCTATGTTTTTCCTCTCCCTTAGACATGTTCCTTTTATTTCCTTTCTATCCTTATAACATCATATCACACCTATGTTGAATGAAAAGATTATCTTTCAAAAAAATACCTTTGCGCATTCTTGGGCCCATAGTAAAATGAAAAGAAAAGAGAGGGTGGAAACCGTTGTTCTACGTTGTTTTGACTTTCCATCTGCTGGCGATCACGGCCAAGCTTGCCGTGCTGTTCTTGATTCCACGGCTGCGAAGCGTGGAGCAAACCCGGCGTTTTCTCGCCACATATCGGAAGTTGGACTGCGCGGCCGACGTAGTGCTCTGGAGTACGGGCATTGCGTTTTTCTTCGTTACTTCGTTTCAATATTTAATGCAGATGTGGCTGATTGTGTCCATGCTTTTATATATGTTTGTTTTCTATATGATGAAGCGGTTTCTTATGCGTGGTTTGGTAGAAGTAGCAAACAGTCGCAAAATTTATGCCGAGAAAGAATTGAAAACGCTTCGTTTTCAGAACCTGTGTGTCGGACTTTTTTCCATATTTTTAATGGGCTGTATCGCGTTTATGATGATGAACAAACCGTTCTAAATACGGTTGAAAAAAGAAAAAGCAGGGATGGGAAATTGCCTATCCCTGCTTTCATTTATGCCGTTAGTTAACCCATTCGGCCACGGTTTGCTTCGCTTCTTCCAGTTCGCTTTCATGCACATAGATAGCGGCCCTTTTTTCCACAAATGTCCGGATTCCTTTCTCTTCCAGACGTCGTTGCATAGCTCGTAACCGGAAGTCGTTGCGGTCAAGGAACACAACAACCCATCCTTCTTCCGGTTTTGCTGTACTGCTGAACATTCTGCGCAGTTTCTTCAACATGTTAAGATTCACCACCTTAGGATGCCTAAGTTTGTATAGTATGATCTTCGAAGCGTGGGTGGTTTTTTTGACCGGGGAAACGAGCGGAGCCGTTTGTCTTTCATGCCTGTACACAATCTATACAAATACGTATTGTCATCATGCCATGTGCAGGCGCAAAGGGCAATACGCGAAAAGTCCCGGAAACTATAAGATACAGCAATGCAAGTAAAAGGGACTATTGCCAATTCCATGCAATATTTGCACTGTTAATTAATTGTAGACTTGATAAAATTTAAGGTAAGAAAACAGTCAGCTATTTAAAGATAAAGCATAGGAGGGCATAAAAATGGCAATGAAAGCAACCGGTGTAGTTCGGAAAGTAGATGAGTTGGGACGTGTCGTGATTCCGATTGAGTTGCGTCGCAATTTGGGTATCGCCGAAAAGGATGGGCTGGAGATTTTCGTTGATGAAGAAAAAATTATTTTGAAGCGGTACGCTCCGGCCTGCATTTTTTGCGATTCGGCAGAAAATATCACAAGCTACCGTGGACGCAACATTTGCAAGAGCTGTCTGACGAATTTAAAAGAAATGGAGTAAAAAAACAGTCGGCCTTATATAGGGCCGACGCAGACTGTCGACAAATCCGAAAAAACCGGATTTGCCGACAGTCTTTTTTTGTATA
>JAAROH010007734.1_pt1 | contig 42439 bp, 45 predicted proteins | sample 7248631 | NCBI WGS metagenome assembly JAAROH01 (sample SAMN09772309, study PRJNA484901) | compost metagenome | isolation source: Vermicomposting unit | place: India | reverse complement strand
AAAATAAATGTTGGAGTACATTTTTTTATACACCCCAACATTTATTATAGATCCTGAAATAATTTTGTGATTGCATTAAATATTGTATATAATATACTTATAGGAGTCTAATAATTATAAAGGAGAGTCGTAATTGATTTTTGATCTTCACATTCACACCAATTGTTCTGATGGATTGCTATCACCTGAACAAGTAGTAGATCTAGCATTAATTAAAGGTCTTGATGGGATTGCTATAACAGATCATGATACCGTTTCTGGTCTTGAAATGGCTATAGAATACAGTAAAAAGTATAATGTTAAGGTTATTCCTGGTATAGAATTTGGATGTGTATATGAAGGCGAAGAAGTACATATATTGGGCTATTTTATTGACTACAGGTCAAACGATATCATTCTGGCAACAAAAGAGTTGAGAAATAACAGAATAAATAGAGCTGTTGATATGATAGGCAAGATTAATAAGTTAGGTTACAATTTAAAAGTTGAAGATGTAATAAAATTCTCAAAAGAAGATTTTATTGGAAGACCTCATATAGCTAGAGCTCTGATAGAGAAAGGATATTTTGCAAGCATAGAAGAAGCTTTTGAAATATTATTGGGAAGAGGAAAACCAGCTTATGTTGAGAGAAAAACATTAAGCATTAAAGAAACCATAGGTTTGATACACAAAGTTAATGGAATTGCAATTTTAGCACATCCTGGATTATTAAACAATAAAGGAGTAATTGATTATTGTTTAAATAATGGAATAGATGGCTTAGAAGTAATTCATTCCAAGCACAAAGAAGAGGATGTGAAATATTTATTGGAAATGAGTAAGAAATGTAATTTGATAGCTACTGGTGGATCAGACTGTCACGGAAAGATAGTCGATGGAGATTACCTTATGGGGAGATACTATGTAAATTTAAACTACATTCCCCAAATGAAAGGAAGATTATAATTGGGAAACTATAAAGGTGAGAGAAACAGACAATTTCCATCTAAAATCAGTACCACTACCTTTGTAAAATTATACATATTGCATCTATTAAAAGAGAGAAGTTATTATGGGAATGAGATAATAGAAGAAATAAGGGATAGATTGCAAGGAAAATGGGAACCAAGTCCAGGTATGGTATATCCATTATTGCGAGATTTAGAAAAAGAAGGATACATAAAAGGCTGGTGGGAAGAACCAGATAAAAGGTCCATAAGAAGGTATAGGCTTACTGATGAAGGCTACAATCATTATAAGGTTATATTATTACAAAATAAATCCATATTTGAAGATGCTTTAGTAATAGTTAAGAATATCTTAAGAGATATTTACAATCAAAAAGTTTAATAATGGAGGTGAATTAGATGGGTTATAATTTATCCAAGAAAGGATTAGATATATCCCCATCGGTAACTTTAGAAATTACAGCAAAAGCTAAAGAAATGAGAGCAAAAGGCATTGATGTGATAAGCTTTGGTGCAGGAGAACCAGATTTCAACACACCAGAAAATATTCGAAAAGAGGCTATAAGAGCTATTGAAGAAGGATTAACCAGATATACCCCTGCTTCAGGTATTATGGAACTAAAAAAAGCTGTATGTGATAAATTTAAGAGGGATAATAATTTAGAGTATGAACCTGAAAATATTGTCATATCCAATGGTGCAAAGCATTCAATATTTAATGCTTTAATGGCTATATTAAATCCAGGTGATGAAGTTATAATAGGGGTACCTTATTGGGTTAGCTATCCTGAGTTAGTAAAGATAGCAGGAGGAAACCCAGTTTACATAAATACTGTAGAGGAAAATGAATTCAAGTTTACAGTTAAAGATCTAGAAAGGGTAAAAACTAATAATACTAAAGCAATAATTTTGAACAGCCCAAGCAATCCTACTGGTTCCATATATAGTAGAGAAGAATTAGAAGAAATAGCGAAGTGGGCAGTTGAAAATAAGGTATTTGTAATTTCTGATGAGATATATGAAAAGTTAGTGTATGATGATGAGCATGTGAGCATTGCTTCACTAAATGATGCTATTAAGAATCTTACTATTGTGATAAATGGTATGTCAAAAGCTTATTCAATGACTGGGTGGAGAATTGGATTTTTAGCAGCAAATAAAGAAATTGCAAAAGTTATAAGCAATATTCAAAGTCATACTACCTCTAATCCATGTTCTATATCCCAATATGCTAGTGTTGTTGGATTAAATGAAGATCAATCTGCAGTAGAAGAGATGAGAAAACAATTTAAAAAGAGAAGAGATTATATGGTGGAGGTTATAAACTCTATCGATGGATTGAGTTGTAGAAAACCAAAAGGTGCATTTTATATCATGGTTAACATCAAAGAGCTAAAGGGAAAAGTCATAAAGGGGGTAAAAATAAATAGTTCCCTTGATTTAGCTAAAGTGCTATTAGATGAGGGTAAAGTAGCAGTGATACCAGGTATAGGATTTGGAGATGATGATTACTTTAGATTATCCTATGCTACATCTATGGAAAATATAGAAGAGGGATTAAGAAGAATTAAGATTGTAATAGAAAGTTAGATAAAACAATAAATTAGGATATAAAGCAAGTTTACATAATAATATTATGTGAACTTGCTTTTGATTATATGTCTTGAAATGATATAGGGGGGATATGGTGAAGAAAAGATATTCAAGAAATTTTAAAGCCTTATCCGAAGAGGATATGAAAAGGTTATACGAAAGCAAAGTGTGTGTTGTTGGCTGTGGAGGGTTAGGAGGCTACATAATCGAAATGCTAGCAAGAATTGGAGTAGGACATATTACAGCTATTGATGGAGATGTGTTTGATGAAACTAATTTAAACAGGCAATTGTTAAGCAATGTTAAAAATATTGGTTATAGCAAAGCACTAGAAGCGAAAAAGAGGATAGAATTAGTAAACCCTGATGTAACTATTAATCCCGTATCAACAATGATCGATGACACTAATGCTTTTGATATATTGAAGGGGCATGATGTAGTAGTTGATGCATTGGATAATATAAACTCACGAAGATTAATACAACAATATTCATCAAAGTTAGATATTCCAATGGTCCATGGAGCAATAGCAGGTTTTTATGGTCAAGTGACAACAATATTTCCAGAAGATAATACATTAGATATACTGTATTCAAATAATTCTCAGTTAAATAAGGGAATTGAGAAAGAATTAGGCAATCCATCCTTTACTCCTCCATTAATTGCTTCCATTGAAGTAGCAGAAGTAATTAAAATATTGCTTAAAAAAGGTAAACTATTGAGAAAGAAAGTCTTATTTATAGATTTACTTAATAATAATTATGATGTAGTAGAGCTTTAATAAGTAAGAGAATTGTATTGGAGTTAAAGAAATAGTTAACATAATAATATTATGTAAACTATAATACTCTTAAATACAATAAGAATTGCCTTACTTTTTTTAAGTAAGGCAATAAGTTTGCAATTAACAATTTATAATTCTATAATTCCAATACGAATTTATTGATAAAATAAATGCCTACCATAAGGGTGAAAACTTTTGTAACATAGATTACTATTTTAAACTCTCCAATATAAATGGAGCCTGTAATTAATTCTTCTAAATCAGTAATATAAGGGAACAAGATAAGTAAAAGACTTAAAACCAGACTGATTTTTTTATTTTTCTTCATTTTAACCCCCTTAAAGTAATTTGTTTAAATATAAATATCAAATATATATGTTCTATTAATTTTTTATTGAAATGAGCGTTGGGAATAGTTTATAAATATTATAACGTATCTATATAAAATCTTTATTAGTGTGGTACCAATGGTAAGAAAAATGGTACAAATAGCAAAAAGGAGTAATTTAAAAGCTCCAAAAGATCCGGTTGTAGTATACATAATAATTTTATGTAACATATAATTTTGATATATAAATTTAGATGTTGGCTTTGGACGCAAAGTAGATACTATAAAGTTACTCAATAGTTGCTTACTTATTCTTTGTATTAGATTTATATAAATGCAAGAATTTGATATATTATATTTTGATGGGGTTAATATAAAACAATTAGATCAAATAAATTTTTGACTAAACATATTAAAATTATAATTTAAAAAAGGATTTTTGGATTTTTTCTAGAATAATATATTAGTCACAAAATATACATTTTGTGACTAATATATAGTTCAGAAAGAGGGATAACATGTACGACATACCATCAATACTTGATGATTACCTAAACTACATGGAAACTATCAAAGGATTGTCGCCTAATACTGTTAAAGAATATTTTTTTGATTTACGTACTTTTTTTAGATTTATAAAGATGCGTTATAGATTAGTAAAAAATGATACTCCTTTTGATGAGATTGAAATCCATGATGTGAATATTGATTTAATTAAAAGGATCAACATCCAGGACCTTCATGCTTATATCTCTTATATTGACAAAGTTAAACTCAATGGAAATTTTTCTAAATCTAGAAAAATAGCAAGTTTGAAATCATTTTTTAAGTATCTCTACTCTATAGTTAATTTAATTGATAAAAATCCAGCTGATAAGTTGGAATTTCCTAAAACTGACAAAAGGCATCCCACCTATTTGACTTTAGAAGAATGCGAAAGGCTATTAAAAACCATATTAGATAATAAAAATGAGTATTATAGAAAACGGGATTATGCTATCGTGCTATTATTTTTAAATTGCGGATTAAGATTATCAGAACTAGCAAGCATCAATATAAATAAAATAAAAGATGATACATTGACCGTAATTGGTAAAGGTAATAAAGAAAGGACTATATACTTAAATAAATCATGCATTGATGCTATAAATGATTATTTAAGCGTAAGACCTAAAGATCCAATTGATAAAGATGCATTGTTTTTGAGCAAAAGAAAAACTAGGATGAGTAATCGGGCAATTCAGCATATGATTGATAAATATTTAGAACGAGCAGGATTCGATACTTCTATCTACTCTACTCATAAATTAAGACATACAGCTGCAACTTTAATGTACAAGTATGGCAATGTAGATATTAGAGCTATACAAGAAATTTTAGGACATAAAAACGTTTCTACAACTCAAATATATACACATATAGATAATGAGCGTTTAAGAAAAGCTGTAAAAAGCAATCCTCTAGCAAATATAGAAATAAAAAAATAGGTGATATTCTCACCTATTTTTATTATCTATTTATTGATTTATTATCGGTACTTTGACCATGTCTCCAGGATATATATCAGCAGATTCAAGATGGTTAATCTCCCGTATTTCGTATATCATTTTTCTTATATCATAGTCCTTAGGCATATGTTCCTTTGCAATTTTCCATAATGTGTCCCCTGCTTTAACAACTACTTCTTTATATTCTTGTTTATATGTAGAACTATAGGCTTCTGTATTATTTATAAATAAGGATATTATCGAAATGATTGCTAGTGAGATTGTAAATATTGATATAAAAAACCTCTTCTTGCTAACTATTTTATACTTTTTTCTTTTCATTTTTACACCCCGCACATTAGTTCTAAACATATGTTCTACCTATATGATAGCGAAACATAAGTTCTATGTCAATAGTTTTCTTAAAATTAAAGAACTAATGTTTGAACAATTATAAATGCTATGATATAATGTTATAAAATACTATTTGTAAATGTCTAATTCCCTGTTATATGCGAGGTGTTAATTATGTATGAAGATTTGAACGAAAATCAAGTACGAATTTTACATTTTATAAAAGAACAGTTAAAACTAAAAGGATATCCTCCATCTGTAAGGGAGATATGTAAAGGCGTTAACTTGAGATCTACTTCTACAGTTCATAGACATTTAGAACGGTTGGAAACTAAAGGCTATATTAGAAGAGACCCTACTAAACCTAGAGCCATTGAAATTTTAGATAATAGTGATGATAATCTGTTTCAACCTAAAAAAACTGTTGATATACCTATAATTGGAAAGGTTACTGCTGGTGAGCCTGTTTTAGCAGTTGAACATATAGAAGATACTTTTCCTGTTCCTATGGAACTTGCTGAAAGAGGACCTCTATTTATGCTAAGAGTTCAGGGAGATAGCATGATTGAAGCTGGTATATTAGATGGAGATTACGTTATAGTGAAACAGCAAAACGATGCAATTAATGGTGATGTGGTAATAGCACTCATAGATAACGAAGCTACAATAAAAAGGTTCTATAAAGAAAAGAATTATATTAGACTTCAACCAGAAAACCAGTCAATGGAACCTATAATAGTAAAGGATGTTAAAATATTAGGTAAAGTAATAGGCTTATATAGGAAACTATAATATAAGATTGAAAAGTTAAAAATAAAAATAAGCTAACTGTTATTTAGTTAGCTTATTTTTATCTATTAAATTGTTCCTAACTAAATTATTTAACGACTTCATAACTCCTAGCTTACAATGTTCGTAAGTTAACCCACCTTGATAATATGCAAAATAAGGCTCTCGCATAGGTCCATCGGCGCTTAATTCTATTGAGGAACCTTCTACAAATCCACCGGAAGCCATAATCACTTTATTTTCATACCCTGGCATATCCCATGCAGTAGGAATAACAAATGAATCGACAGCAGAAGCGCTTTGTATTCCCTTGCAGAATTCCGCTACCATTTCAGGTGAATTAAATTTGATTGCTTGTACTATATCGCTTCTTTTGTCGTCTAATTCAGGCACTATTTCAAAACCTAATCCTTTATATACTGCCCCTACTAATAATGCGCCCTTCATAGCTTCTGCAACTACATGAGGGGCTAAAAATAGTCCTTGCAATATGTTTCTAGTCATTCCAAAGGTTAAACCGCACTCTTTACCTATACCTGGAGCTGTGCTTCTATTGGCTACCTGCTCTACTAAATCTTTTCTCCCTACTATATAACCACCAGATAAGGCTAATCCTCCTCCAGGATTCTTAATTAAAGAGCCAGCCATTATATCTGCACCAACATCTGTTGGCTCGATTTTGTCTGTAAATTCCCCATAACAATTATCTACCATAATAATTAAATTATCGTTATATTCCTTAATTGCTTTTATAGCTATTGCTATATCCTCTACAGGTATTGCTTTTCTGTTGCTATATCCAGTAGATCTTTGGATATATATCATCTTTGTATTATTAGTTATACTGTCAATAGCTTTTTTAATATCGATATTTCCATTATATAAGGGTACTTCCCTATACTTTATTCCAAACTCTAACAAGGTACCTTTTTGGTTACCTTTTATGCCTATGGCTTCTTGCATTGTATCGTATGGGCTTCCAGTAATTGAAATCAATTCATCATTTGGCCTTAACAAACTTGATAGTGCTAAGAATATGGCACTAGTGCCTGATGCTATTAATGGTCTTACATAGGCATCTTCACAATTAAATACTAGGGAATATATATTTTCTACCTTTTCCCTTCCAATGTCACCATAACCATATCCGCTCGACCAATTAAAGTCAGTTGAGCTCAGCTTAGCTTCTTGCATGCTCTTAATTACTTTGTATTGATTATATTCTTTAATTTCATTAATCTGATTAAATTTATCTATAATCTCTTGCTCTTTAAAATTCACGTATTCAATTATTTCTACGTCTATACTAAAAAGTTTGTACAATATATTCTCAATATCCTTGTCCATTTTTTCAACCTTTCTATTTCATACTGAACATAAAAGTGTATGGATAAAAATAACTAATTGTTATCTTCCATATTCTTATTTATTAAATTTATAGGTTTATTTGGGGTTATTGTTGATATAGCATGCTTATAAACAAGTTGCTGTCTTTCTCCATTCTCAATAATAACTACGTAATTATCAAATCCTTTTATAATTCCTTTAATTTGATAACCATTGATTAAATAAATAGTTACTTCTTTATTTTCTTTTCTTACTTTATTAAGAAAAACATCTTGTAAATTAATATTTGTCTTCACAAAAGCTTCCCTCCTTAAAAAAATTAATTAGTTAACATATTTTTATAATTATATACAATATAATCGCCAATTTCATTAATACTGTTAAATTTTCTAATATCTATCCATTTTATTCTATCATCTCTTTTAAACCATGTTAATTGTCTTTTTGCAAATCTTCTCGTATTTCTTTTTAGAATATCTATTGCTTCTTCTAAGCTTGTTTCACCATAAAGATAGGATATTATTTCTTTATACCCTATAGCTTGCATAGAAACAAGATCTCTAGTATATCCCATATCTAATAGGCTTTGAACTTCTTCTATTAACCCTTCTTCAATCATCTTATCTACTCTTTCTTCGATTCTTGAATATAAAGTAGCTCTATCCGTATTAAGTCCTATCATAAGTAAATTATATTTATCTGTTTTTTCCCTAAAGTTTTTATTAAAATAGGACATAGGTTTACCCGTTTCATTATAGACTTCTAATGCCCTTATAATCCTCTTAGTATCATTTGGACTGAGCTTACTAGAAGTTATAGGATCTATTTGACTTAACTTATTATACAGATATTCAACACCATATTCTTGGACTAATTCCTCACATTTTTTACGGAACTCTTCATTTTTCTTAATTTTAGTAAATCCAAGTTCGTAAACAATAGAATTTAAATATAATCCTGAACCGCCAACTACAATTGGAACTTTATTATCAGCATTAATCTTTTTAATATATTTTTCTGCATGATATTTAAAATCTGCAACAGTAAATTCTTCATCTGGATATACTACATCAATTAAATAGTGTGGTATTCCTTCCATCTCTTCTGGTTTTACCTTTGCTGTTCCTATGTCCATGTATTTATAGATTTGCATAGAATCAGCAGAAATTATCTCTCCGTTTAACTTTTTTGCTACATCTATAGATACAGCAGTTTTGCCAACAGCTGTTGGGCCAACTATAACTAATAAGTTTTCTTTTTGTTCCAATTTGATCATCCTTTTACATAATTCTTTTGAATTCTTTTTCAATATCCTTCTTTGATATTTCAACAATTGTAGGTCTTCCGTGAGGACATGTGTATGGATTTTTTGTATTTTTTAATTGTTTAATTAAGCTTTTTATTTCGATATCAGTAATTTTATCTCCACTCTTTATAGCATTAGTACAAGCGATTTTCATTATCTTATCTATTTTCATTTCGTAGCTGCTACTTATATTTGCTTTTAAACCATCTATTAGCTCTAAAAAGAAATTCTTCAATTGAGGTTTTCCGAATAAAATTGGAACCCCTCTTATGATCACCGAATTTTGTCCGAATTCTTCTACAATAAAGCCAAGTTTATTTAGAATATCTAAATTGTCTGCTACAAAGTCCATCTCTGAACTTGTTAATTCTAGTACTTCAGGAGTTAACAGAGTTTGGACAGCTATATTTTCTGATTCATATTCTTCTTTGTATTTTTCATACATGATTCTTTCGTGGGCAGCATGTTGATCCATAATCAACAGTTTATTGGAACTGCTGTCCTCCATTAAAATATAAGTTGAAAAAAGTACGCCAATAATTTTCACACCTTCTAAAAATTTTTCTTTATCAACGTTGTTGTGATTATCTATGGCTTGTTCTTCAGTTTTATGTTTCCTTTCATTAAAAGTATCCTCTTCTTTATCATAAAATATCAATTCATTTAATGTAGGTCCCTCTTTTACAGTTTCATTCTCAATGCTATTTGAATAACTGTATATGCTTTCTTTCTTTTTTTGGCTCCTATTTAAATCATACAAAAGAGGTAATGAATCCTTTTGGTTTTTTTCTTCTTCATAATTGAAGTTTATCTTTTGAATATATAAATTCTCTGTTAATACTCTTGATAATGTTATATCTAAAGCATCCATTATTTCTTGGTAGTTAATAAATTTCACTTCTTGCTTTGTAGGATGAATATTTACGTCTACAAGTGAAGGTTTTATGTCAATAAATATTATGAATACAGGAAATCTGTTAATTGGTATTAAAGATTTATACTTTTCCTCAATTAAATTTGATATGTCCTTATTATTAACATATCTTTTATTAACATATAAGTATTGATGTTTCCTATTGCCTCTATAAAAAGTATTATTGGATATATAACCATATATTTTAAAGTTTTCACATATATAATCTATTTTAATCAGATTATTATAAAATTCCTTTCCTAAAAGAGTATAGATATTAGATGAAATATCGTTTTTTGTGGTTTTAAACACAACTTTGTTGTCTTTTACGTATTTAAAGGATATATGGTTATTTCCAAGAGCTAATCTATACAATATATCATCAATATAGTTAGCTTCTGTTTTTTCTGCCTTTAAGAATTTTTTCCTTACAGGTACATTATAGAATAAATCTCTAACAATCATAGTGGTCCCTTTTGGACATCCGACAGGCTTTTTTTCTATTATTTTCCCTTCTTCTACAAAAGCTTGGATTCCTGATATGCTATCCTTAGTTTTAGTCAAAACTTCAACCTTTGCAACTGTTGAAATACTAGCTAATGCCTCTCCTCTAAAGCCAAAAGATAATATATTATATAGATCATCAGAGCTTTTAATTTTACTTGTAGAGTGTCTTTGAAAAGCTATATTTAAATCCTCTTCCAACAAACCTTCTCCATCATCTGTAACTCTTATATAATCCTTTCCACCATTGGCTATTTCTATTGTAATATTAGATGCATTTGCATCTAAAGAGTTCTCAACCAATTCTTTTACAACCGATGCAGGTCTTTCTATAATTTCGCCTGCAGCAATCATCTTTATAGTAGCTTCATCTAATAATTGAATTTTTCCCATATTTATGTTCTCTCCTCAAGGGCTTTCGCTTCAGTTTTTAAATTATATAATATATTAATAGCTTCTATTGGAGTAATGTTAGATACATCTAACTTTTTTATTTTTTCAATTAGATAATCTTTTTTATAGTCTAATAAATTGTACTGATGATATTTTTCCTGAATATGATTGTTTTCTTTTATCAATTGCTGTTTTTGTTCTATCTTAGTTAATATCTCATTAGCTCTATCTATAATCTTATTATCTATTCCAGCTAATTTTGCAACTTCAATGCCATAGCTTTTATCAGTGCTTCCTTCAACAATCTTTCTTAAGAATATAATCTCATCGTCTCTTTCCTCAACAAGTACAGTTAAGTTCTTGATATTCTCAATTTCTTTTTCCAATTGAGTTAGTTCATGGTAGTGAGTAGCAAACAAAGTCTTAGCTCTGATATTTTTTGCTATATATTCAACAATAGCCCATGCTATGCTCAAACCATCATAAGTACTTGTACCTCTGCCTACTTCATCCAATATAATTAAGCTATTTTTGGTAGCATTTTTAATTATATTAGATACCTCATTCATTTCCACCATAAAGGTGCTTTCACCTTGAGATAAATTGTCAGAAGCTCCAATTCGCGTAAATATTCTATCAACTATTCCTATATCAGCTTCTTTTGCAGGTACAAAAGAACCTATCTGTGCCATTAATACAATTATGGCAACCTGCCTCATATAGGTTGATTTACCGGCCATGTTAGGTCCTGTAATAATTTGTATCATATTTTTATTATTGTCTAAATAAGTATCATTTGGTACAAATAAGTTATTGGGTATAGTTGCTTCTACAACCGGGTGTCTCCCTTCAACTATCTTGATTATACCTTTATTATTAAGTTTTGGTTTTACGTAATTGTTTTTATACGCTACCTGACTGAATGAATTTAATACATCAATTGTAGCTATTAATTTGCTTACCCTTTGAATCCTGTTGATTTCTTTTTTTATTCTCTGCCTTATGTCTTGGAATATATTAAATTCCATTTCAACTATTCTTTCTTCTGCACCTAATATTTTCAATTCAATATCTTTTAATTCTTCTGTATAATATCGTTCAGAATTGGTTAAGGTTTGTTTTCTCATAAAATAATCTGGTACCATGTTTAAGTAGGATTTTGTAACTTCAAAATAATAACCGGTTTTCTTGTTGTATCCAATTCTCAAATTTTTGATCCCAGTTTTCAATTTCTCTTTAGCTTCTAAATCCGCAATCCACTGTTTTCCACCTATACTAACCTTTCTTAATTCGTCTAACTCCTTATTGAATCCCTCTTTTATTAATCCGCCTTCCCTAATTGTAATAGGAGGATTATCTACAATGGATTTATCTATTAGTTCATATATATCATTAAGGGTATCAATATTTGTCCCAAGATTGATTAATTTATTTTCACCTGATTGGATGAGCAAATCTTTAAGTTCGGGAATATTTTCTATAGACAATTTCAATGAATAAAGATCCCTTGCATTACAATTTCCATAAGATATTTTGCTAGTCAATCTTTCTAGATCATAAATTTTATCCAAGCAATTTTTTATTTTATCCATTAAGACTACGTTTGAGACTAATAGTTCTACTATTTCTTGACGTTTTTTAATTTCTGCGATATTTAACAGTGGTTGTTCTAACCAATTCTTTAGAAGCCGTCCTCCCATAGCAGTTGAAGTTTTATCTAATAGCCATATTAGAGCACCTTTTCTATTTCGATTAATTATGGTTTCATGGATTTCTAGGTTAATTCTTGTATTAATATCTAAAATCATGTATTCCTGGGGATCATAATACTCGATAGTGCTAATGTGTTTAAGAGAATCCTTTTGGGTTTCATATAGATAATCAAGCAGTTTTCCTACAGATAAGATGGAATACATTTTACCTTGTAAACCTAAAGTATTTAAGCTGCTAGCATTAAAATGCTTTATAATTTTTGTCGACCAATCTTCCTTAGTAAAAGAATCGTCATCATAAAAAGTAATATAAGGATTCAAGGTATTATTTATAATTTTTATTGTTTTTTCATTTTGTGCTAGCTTTTTATTGCAGATAATTTCAGAGGGTAAAATCTTCCCCAATTCATCTATTATGAAGCTATATAAGCTGTCATCATTACTTACAAATTCTGTAGTATACATTTCCCCTGTTGAGCTGTCAACATAGGACAGCCCAACACCATTACTATCAACATATATGGAAGCAAGATAATTGTTGGTTTTTTCATCTAATGCCTCCATATCTGTAATCGTTCCAGGGGTTACTATTCGCACTACATCTCTATCAACTAAACCTTTTGCCAAAGAAGGATCTTCCAATTGTTCACATATAGCAACTTTATAGCCTTTTTCAACTAATTTTGTAATATATATTTCTGATACATGATGTGGAACACCACACATGGGAGCTTTTTGATTTGAACCAGCATCTCTGTGAGTTAGTGCTATTTCTAACTCTTTCGATGCAATTATTGCATCATCAAAAAACATTTCATAAAAGTCTCCTAGCCTAAAAAAGAGAATGCAATCTTTGTATTTTTCCTTAATTTCCTTATATTGCTTCATCATAGGCGTTAAATTTTCCAAAACTAATACCTCCATCATTGAATGATGAATCCTTCTAATGTAAAAGTCTTTGGATTTGTTATTTTAACATTTACAAATTTACCAATTAAACTTTTATCACCTTTAAAATGAACTAACTTTCCTGTTCTAGTTCTTCCTGATAGAACCTCTTTGTTGTTTTTGCTTACTTCTTCAACTAGAACTTCCACAACTCTATTTTCATATTTAGCATTTTGTTCGTAAAATATAGGATATAGAGTATCTAAAAGCTTTTGGAACCTTTCATGCTTTATTTCTTCAGGTACTTGATTTTCTTTTTTAGCAGCAATTGTGCCTTCGCGTTTTGAATATAAGAAAGTAAAAGCGGAATCATATCTGACTTTTTTTACTAAGTCAAGGGTTTCTTCGAAATCCTCGTCAGTTTCACCAGGGAAACCAACTATTATATCTGTAGTAATTGATATATCAGGTATTGCTTTTCTAATTTTTTCCACTAATTCTAGATAATATTCCCTTGTGTATTTTCTATTCATGGCTTTTAGGATTTCATTGCTGCCAGCTTGAACAGGTAAATGAATATGCTCACATACCTTATCCAACTCTGCCATGGCTTGTATAAGGTCATCTGATAGATCCTTAGGATGGGAAGTCATAAACCTAATTCTTTCAATTCCTTCTATTTTATTCACTTCTCTAAGCAAATCTGCAAAACTAAAATCATAATCTAGTGTTTTCCCGTAGGAGTTTACATTTTGTCCCAGCAAGGTAACTTCTTTGCAACCATCCTTAGCAAGCATTTCAATTTCTCTTATTATATTCTTTGGTTCTCTGCTTCTTTCTCTTCCTCTGGTATATGGAACTATACAATAGGTGCAGAAATTATTGCAACCATACATAATATTGACGAAAGCTTTAAAGGAATACTTTCTATTAGCAGATATATTTTCAACTATTTCTCTACTATCTTCATCTACATCAACTATAGTTTCGCCTGTTTGCAGATGTCTATCTATTAATTGGGGCAATTTGTGTATATTACTTGTACCAAATATTAAATCCACATGTTTATATTTATCTAATACTGTATTTCGTGCTATTTCAGTTTGCATCATACATCCACATACTGCTATGATTAAATCAGGTTTTTTTACTTTCAGCTCTTTTAAAGCCCCTAATTGACCATAAACTTTTAGTTCTGCATTTTCTCTAACTATACATGTATTATAAATGATAATATCAGCATCTTCTTTATTTTCAGTAGGTTCATATCCCATATTTTCTAATAACCATGACATTTTTTCTGAATCGTGTTCATTCATTTGGCAACCATAAGTTACTATCATATATTTTTTTGTCATTTGTTATCCTCCTCAATTTCTAACTATCTTTTATTATAACAAAATTAGATAAAAAAAGAACACATAAAATTAGGTATATTGTGTCTTTAGAAAAATAAAAGATGCAAATAACTTTAAAGTTACTTGCATCTTTTATTTAAATTGATTTATTATGTTCTTTTTAATGTTCTTGGATAAGTAAATTTTCATAAAACTCACAGCATTTTACCTGACAAATACCGCACACATTGTGAATACAAGTAATAGCTCCGCATCTTCTCTTCTCTTTATTATCTACTAGTTTAACAGTTTTAGATTTTTCCTTCATGGACATCTATCCTTTCCGGCTGGTTTTATTAAATTATATCACAGTAGATGAAATAATACAAGATATTTTTCTGAAAATTGAATATAAAACTAATCATATTTTCATCAAACGGAAAGGATAGGCTTAATATTGTTAGAATATCTATGATATTTGCAAGTTAATAATGCAAACATTTATTGTCATTTATGTTTGCTTCTTCTAAATAATTTTTTAAATAATCCTTCGTTATTTTCTAGTCTTTTTATTTTTTCTTTTAACTCAGCTATTTCATAAGATTTTTCTTTAATTTTCATTTTTAATTTGGCATTCTCACAGATCAGTACGTCCCTTTCTTTGCTATTCAATTCGTTTTTCAAAGCAGTTATTTCATCTATTAGCTTTTGAATCATTAATTCATTATACTCTTTATTTTCCCATAATATTTCTTTTAATCGATCAATAAACTTGTCCTGTAGATTTGAGCTTATTTCATGAGCTAGTTGAACCGTATCAATAGCACTTAAATTATCGACAGTGGTCAAAGCTGTTTCATCATTTGAATTCATTACTGTTTCTGGCGATTTTATTATTAGTTTTATTTGTTTATTACTAAAACCTTTTTCCTGTAAATACTTTATATATTGAAATAGTTCTATTTCAGCATAGGTATAATATCTATGATTAGATTCATTACGTGGAATATCCAGTTCAAACTCTTTCTCATAATATCTAAGCACATGAGGAGGGTAGCCTGTGATTTCAGCTACTTCTGATATACCATACTGCTTGTCTACATCTACCATTAGATTACCCCCTTAAAACGGTGTTATTAATATATTTCTTTTTTAAAGGATAAATTCCTTGTAAAAAATTAATCTATAATTTGATAGATATTGATATTTATTTTGATATTTCTCTATTTTTTTGCAACTAATATAAAGAATTTTACATTATTATGTAATTTTTCTATAGAAAAATGTTTTAACTGACTTGAACCCATATTTCTCTGGCAGGAGAATTTGTTCAGTGCTTCCTACAAAGAATATTCCTTCATTACTTAAACTGTCATGGAATTTTTTGTACAGAAGATCCTTAGCTTCATTGGTAAAGTAGATTAGGACATTTCGGCATAAGATAAGGTCCATATTCTTTGGGAAGGAATCTTTAAGTAAGTCTAATCTTTTAAATTCTACTGATTTCTTTATTTGTTCGCTAATCTTATATGAATTTCCAACTTTCTCAAAGTATCTATGTATGAACTCCTTAGGTAAGTTTTTTAAAGCTTTTTCGTCATATATGCCGATTTTAGCTTTTTCTATGGCGCCTAAGTCAATGTCAGTAGCTAAAACCTTTATATTCTTTAAATCAAAGAATTTTGTAAGCAACATAACCATTGAATAGGGTTCTTCCCCTGTAGAACACGCAGAACTCCAAATTTTTAACGGTCCCTTTTTTACTTTTATTAAATTTGGAATTATTTCCTCCTCTAATACTTTCCATTGTGTTTCATTTCTATAGAATTCTGACACATTGATTGTAAGATAATTTATAAATTGATCCAATAGTGTTTTATCAGTCTTTAATTTTATGTAATATTCATCTAAACTATTAAACCCGTTTCTCTTCATTAACGAAGTAATTCTTCTTAACATCTGTTTTTCCTTGTATAAATTCAAATCAATATTTATCAGCTCATGTATATTCTTTTTAAATTTTTCGTATTGATCCATTTGACTCCCCTTTTCATGAATTATTTGAAGCTAATAAAATAGATATAAAAAAAGCTGTGGCTAAAAGCCACAGAATAACTTAAAGGGGGTCTTGATGTAGTTTGAGAGGTTACATCTATATTTTTTACAAAATAATTTTGTTTATACATCAATCCCCCAAAAAATTACTTCATTTTTTTCTTCATCAAATCTCCTATTGTCACATCTAATTCCTGATTGTTATATTCCTTCAATATTTTTTCTTCCATTTTTTTATTCTTTTCTTCTTCTATGGCTTTTAGACTTAAACCAATTTTTTGTTCTTTTTCATTTATATTTATTATTTTTACTTGAACAACATCTCCAATCTTTAGCTTGTCTGCTGGATTCTTTACTGGTTCTAATGATATTTCTGAAATATGGATTAAACCATCAACCCCTTCTTCTAACCTTACAATTGCACCAAAATTAAATATTTTTGTTACTTTTCCCTTTACTATATCTCCTACTTTTTTGTTTTTTACGAATGTATCCCAAGGCTTTGGTAAAGTCTCTTTTAAGCTTAATGAAATTCTATTCTTTTCTTTATCTAAATTTATAATTTTAACTTTTACCTTATCACTAACATTTATAACATCCGATGGATGGTTTATCCTTTCCCAAGACAGATCAGATATATGAACTAATCCCTCTAAACCTCCTATATCAACAAATGCTCCAAAGTCAAAAATCTTTTTAACCTCTCCTTCTACTATCTGACCAATATTTAATTCATTCCACAATTGTTCACGTTTTTGAATTAACTTTTCCTTTTCTACTTCTTTGCTGGATAAAATAATACTATTTTTCCTTCGGTTTAAATCTATAATTTTGACCTTAAGAATCTTGTTCTTATATTTAGATAAATTATCTACATGCTTAACTGAAATCTGATTTACCGGAATAAATCCATTAATTCCTTTAACAACTACTTTTAATCCATTTTCTAATATGTCAACTACCTTGCATTCTATAACCTTATTGTTCTTAAAGTCCCTTTCAAGTTGAGCCCAACCTTTAATTGTTTCCGCTTTTCTCTTCGAAAGAATTACATTCCCTTCTCCATCATCTAACTTAAGTATATAAACTTCAATTTCCTGTCCTTCTTTTAACATAGTTTTATGGTCAAAGGTAGGATCGTTAGATATCTCTTCTTTAGGTATAATTCCATCAGATTTGTAATTGATATTTACAATTACTTGATCTTCAGAAATGCTGATAATCTTGCCTTTGACTATATCTCCTTTTCTTATTTTTTTCATTGTTTTCTCAATTGCTTCTAATATATTGTTGTTATTGAAATTTTCCAATGTTTTAATAACCTCCTCGATAATCCAGTCCGGCGTGGAAGCGCCTGCTGTTATTCCTACTGTATTAAACTTCGCTATTTCATGTAGTGGCAATTCATCTGGGGTTTCAACGTGGTAAACATTATTACAATATTTTCTGCTTATTTCTGCTAGTTTATTGGTATTTGAACTATGATAACCTCCAATAACTATCATTACATCAACTTTTTTTGCTAATTCTTCACAAGCAGATTGTCTTTGATAGGTTGCATTACAAATTGTATTAAAGATTTTAACTTCTTTTCCTTTCTTTGAAATAATGTCAGATAGTTTTTGGAACTTTTCTTGAGTATTTGTAGTTTGTGATACGATGCATATTTTATCGTAATTAGGCATATTATTAGCTTCTTCTTCACTATTTATAACAATTCCTTCATCATTACACCATCCATTTATTCCTATTACTTCTGGATGGTTTTTATCCCCTATTATTACAATTTTATACCCTTTTTCATGGTAACTTTTAACTTTGTTGTGTACTGCTTTTACATATGGGCAAGTCCCATCAATAAGCTCTAAATTTTTGTCCTCTAATCTTTTTTGTAAATTACCAGAAATCCCATGGGATCTTATAATCACTTTTCCATTGTCTAATTCCTCTGTGTTATCAATAACTTTAAGCCCTTTTTTATTAAACTTTTCAACTACCTGAGGATTGTGGACTAATGGTCCTAATGAATATATCTTTTCATCTTGATCTAATTGGGATAATGTATTTTCAGCAATTTCAACTGCTCGTTTAACACCAAAACAAAATCCTGCATGATCAGCAATATAGATTTTCAATTTCTTTCCTCCTCATCTTTTTTTAATGAGTATATAGACTTAAGAATATTCACACTTATCTCCTTGTAGTCTTCTGTACGGAGTTTTTTGTCATAATAGCTATCCAAATGTATAGGTTTTCCAACATTCACTTTTATTTTACTAAATAGCTTGTACTTACTATCGATAAATATCGGTATTATAGGAGACTTTGATTTTATTCCTATCATGCTTATTCCAGGTTTAGCAGAATTAATATCTATATTCGTAATTCTTGTGCCTTCAGGGAAAATGCCCAAAAGACGTTCTTCTTTTAATACCTCCAGAGATTTTCTTATAGCTGAAATATCAGAACTCTGTCTATCAACAGGAAATGCATTTAATGAGTAGAACAATTTAGAAAACAATTTATTGCTGAATAATTCTTTTTTAGCCATAAATGAAATTGGTCTAGGACATATAATACCTAAAACAATCGGATCTAAATTGCTTATGTGATTTGCACACAAAATAGCTCTGCCTTCTTTTGGTATGTTATCTATGCCTTCAACTTCTATTCGATAAAGGATTTTAAATATACCTTTTACTAAGCTCTTAGCAAATGTATAAAAACTCAAATATTTACCTCCCCTCGATTATTGAAATAACTTCTTGAACTGACTCGTCAATTGTTTTGTTAGTTGTGTCAATTACATAAGCATCTGGACTTTTTCTTAAAGGAGAAATTTTTCTATTACTGTCAATTTCGTCTCTTTTTTTAATTTCCTCTAATATTTGCTCATAGGTAATATTATCAGCATTTTTAAGTAATAGCTCTTTATATCTTCTCCTAGCCCTTTCTTCAACTGAGGCAGTAACAAAGAATTTATAATTTGCATTAGGAAGTACTACAGTTCCAATATCTCTACCGTCCATAATAACGTTATTTGATTTTGCAAGTTCCTGCTGTATTTCTACCATTTTTTCTCTAACTTCTTTTATCTTTGCAATATTAGATACGTTATTGCTTATACTATTATCTCTAATATCCTCGTCAACCCTTATTCCATCTAAATATATATGGCGGTTCTTGAACTCAATCCTAGTGGAGTCTAATAGCTTTACAATTTGTTGGACGTTGTTAATGTCTATATTAGATTTTAATACTTTAAGAGTGAATGCTCTATACATGGCTCCTGTATCGATATACTCTATTCCTAATATATCAGCAACTTTTTTGGCTATCGTGCTTTTTCCTGCTCCAGCAGGTCCATCTATAGCGATTATTAATCTTTTGTTACCCATAAGAACCTCCTAATAAAATAATAACCACCTTTTGGTGGCTTATTTATCCATTAAGTCAGGTCTCAAAACTTTTGCACCTTTTAAGTAAATGTGTTTTACTTGGCTTTGCTCTAAAATAGGATCCTGATATAATATCATTACTCTAATGCATTTATCAATGCTTCCTTTTACAAACATCTCATTAAAGCACATAAGTCCACATTGAGTATAGCCAAGCATTCTAGCAGCTTTAGCTGGATATTCAGCATCTAGGTCTTTCGTTGAAGAGAATAAAATGCTGACTACATTTTTTTTATTAAGATTATTTTCTTTTTCTAATGAAATAAGCAATTCTTTTGTTGCTTGTATGATGCTTTCCTTGTCGTTATTATCTACTGTTATTGCTCCTCTTATAGAAATCAAATTCACTAAAACCACTTCCCAAATTAATTATATATTAAAAGTTATCATGTAACAAGCTATTTTAACTGAACTTTGCATAATATTTCAATACTTTGAGAAGTGGTCACTAATTCATCTAGAGTGGGCCTTTCAATGTTTTTGCTTATTCCTATTACTTGAATTCTTATATTATTGTTATACTTTGTACCATCTATTTCTACGATGTCGTTATGATAAACAGGTATTTTTACTTCCTCTTTTCCAATAAAATCTGCCACTTTCTCTCCATTTACTAGTATTCCTACATTGTCATAAACTGGATCTAAATTTTTTAGAACAATAATTCCCTTATCCAGTTTTTCTTCACCAGATAAAAATGAGGTGTTATATTCTCCAAACCAAGATGTATTAATTGAAAGATACTTATTGTTATAATTTATAAACTGAGTAATTAATAAAAAGGTAAAAGACAAGGTAACTAATACCAAGAGCACTTTATCAAGTATATTAAAGGTAACTTTCATCTTACCCTCCTAATATCTTTTTTATAATACTTTATGCATATTGTTAGCAATTAATGAAGATATTATGAGGGCTAAATGCTCTATTATACATTCATTCCTGCTAAAAAACCTGTTGAATAAGCAATTTGCAAATTATAACCACCGGTAAGTGCATCCACATCTATTATTTCACCACAAAAATATAGCCCAGGTACTATTTTTGATTCCATGGTAGAAGGATTTATCTCTTTTGTAGAAACTCCACCTGAAGTAATAATAGCTTCTTCTATAGGCCTGAATTTTTTAAAGGTTAAAGGTAGACCTTTTATGATCTCTATCATTTTCCACCTTTCTTCTTTTTTTATTTGATTAATTGGTTTTGTTTCTTCTATACCAGATAGTTGTATTACAATAGGAATTAATTTTTTTGGTAATAGCCTATCTAATCCATTTTTTATTTGCTTATTTTTCACAGCATCAAAGTCCCTTAATATCCTTTCGTCTAATTTTTCTGGAGAAAGTGCAGGCTTCAAATCTATTTTTAAAATTATTTTATTATTTAAGTATTTGTTGATTACATTGCTCATTGACAATACTATAGGTCCAGAAATACCATAATGGGTAAAAATCATGTCTCCAAATCTTTCATCAACTTTTTTTCCTTTTACCCATCCGCTTAAAGTTACATTTTTTAGCGAAAGTCCTTGTATTGATTTAATCCATTCTTCTTCTATTTCAATAGGCACCAAAGATGGTTTTAGGGGTACAATTGTATGACCCAATTTCTTTGCCAAATCATAGCCATCCCCCGTTGAGCCAGTAGCAGGATAGGATTTTCCACCAGTAGCAATAATGAGCTTATCAAAGATTAAAGTTTTTCCATTATCAGATGTAAGAATAAACTTTTTATCTTTATAATTTACATCTATTATCCTAGTGTTAAGCATTATATGTACATTATTATCTTCTAAAAATCTGTTTAGAGCTTTGATTACATCGCTGGATTTATCTGAAACTGGGAAAACTCTATTTCCCCTTTCAACCTTTAGCTTAACACCATATTTTTCTAATAAATTCATAATATCATAATTGCTAAATGAGTAAAAACTGCTGTACAAAAAAGAGCTATTTGTCATAACTTTTTCGAAAAACTCTTCGATAGGTGAACTGTTTGTAACATTACACCTGCCTTTACCAGTAATAAATAGTTTTTTACCTAGCTTATCATTTTTTTCTATTAAAACTACATCTTTTTTTCTAGAGCCAGCAAAGCCTGCTGCGATTATGCCAGCTGGGCCTCCTCCAATAACTCCTATTTTCATCTAAAAACTCCCCTTTAAATGGTTTGTATCGTTTAATAGTGTCAATACTCTATTGTATTGTCTAAATTCTATAATACTTAAACTGACGTTATTTAAAGTCATGTTTTTAAAATAGCCAATATCCATATTAAGTAAACCTAGAATGATGGTTTTTAGGGTTGCACTATGGGATACTATTAAAACATTATCTATATTTTCATCTCTGATTATTTTATTTATCTCATTCATGGCTCTTAATTGTAGGTCTAATATACTTTCGGCTCCCTCAACCTTTAACATTTCAGGATTTTTAAGCCATAGTTCATGCTCTTTACTAAATTTAGATTTGATAATATCACTTGTAAGGCCTTCCCATATTCCAAAGTTGATTTCCCTTAACTCTTTAGAAGGTATTACTTCTATATTAAGCATTTTACCAATTATTCTAGCTGTATCGTATGCTCTTTTTAAATCACTAGTATATATTTTTTCAATTCCTTCATTTATTAGTCTTTTTCCAATTAATTTTGCTTGTTCAATACCTTTTTCGGTTAATGGGATATCTTTTTGACCTTGAACTTTCTTTAATTTATTCCATTCAGATTCTCCATGTCTTACTAGAAATAATTTTTTCATTAATTTCCCTCCTAGATTTAGGTGTTATTTATTTATTATAACAGATTTTTTTATTTTTAAATTTTATCATTTATGATAATATTATTTATGAGTATAAGCCCGTAAAAAAACCATGGCTATTTGATACACCATGGTTCAATATTTTTATGTTGCATTGATGTTTAATCTCTATGGTTGTTGTTATTATTATTTGTCATATATATGTGATATTTTTCCCAAATATTTTCTAAGTCCTCAAAATATGAAGTAATCTGGTCACCTTTTTCAGTGCCTATTGCAATTATTAGCGCATTAATAAGGCTCATTGGAGCAACTAAAGAATCCACAAAGGATAAAATATTGCTACTAGCCAACAGAGCATAATCTGAATACTGGTTTATTGGGGAAATTAGGCTATCAGTAATGCTTATTATCTTTGCTCCTTTTGACTTAGCAAAATCCAATGCTTCCAACGTTCTATTTGAATACCTAGGGTAGCTAATCCCTATGATAACATCTTCGCTAGATAGTTTTAATAGCTGTTCAAAAACATCATTTGGACCAGCAGTGATTACCTTTACATTATCTAATAAGAAATTTAAGTAAAATCCTAAATATCCAGCTAAAAAGGATGAGCTTCTTAGACCTAATATATACACGGTCTTCGATTGCAATATTACTTTTATAGCTTCTCTAAATACATTGAAATCGATCTCATCTAATATGTTTTCAATGTTGCTAATATCCTTTTTGGCCACTTCTTTTAAAATATTTTCATAACCTATAAAATCAGTTGTGCTCATTGAAATCCTTTGTACTGTTGTCAATTTACTTTTTATCAGTTCTTGCAACTCCTTTTGCAATTCACGATAACCAGCATATCCAAGAAAATTAGCAAACCTTACAACTGTGGATTCACTAACTCCCACCTTATTACCTAAATCTGCTGCAGTCATAAAAGCAGCTGTGTCATAGTGTTTTATTACATATTCAGCTATTAATTTATGACCTTTACTCATCTTGTTGTATTCTTTTTGGATAACTTTAATTAAATCAACATGTTTCATAGCTATCTATTCCTTTTCCTTTTTTTATTAAATTTATTCCTTCATATAAAGCTTTTTTATTTAAATCTTCAGTACCCCTAGGTACTCTGCTCAAGACTGCTTTTTCAAGAGATTCTTTCTTCACAATATCTGTTATTGCTAATATGCAGCCTAAAGCGACCATATTAGCAACCATAGGTTTCCCCATTTTATCACTTGCAGTTTTAAGTATAGGTAATGAATAAGTTTCAAAGCTATCATAATTATCATTTAGTTTTATACTATCATCTACAATTAATACACCATTTTCTTTTAAAGTATTAATATACTTATCATAGGCATTTTGTGTCAATGCTAATAGCACATCACATTTTGCTACTTTAGGAAAATTTATAACGCTGTCACTTATTATAATTTCTGCTTTACTGGCTCCTCCTCTAGCTTCTGGACCATATGCCTGAGATTGGACTACATTTTTCCCATCTAATAAGGCTGCTTCCGCTAAAATTATACCAGCTAATATAAGGCCCTGTCCCCCTGAACCAGTAAGTCTAAATTCTCTATACTCCATAATTATCTCTCCTTTGACATTAAAATGACCTCATAATTTTTTCATAACTTTCCACATATTCCGGTCTACTATCCCTATATAGCACCCCAATTGGTATCTTTCCTTCTCTCTCTTCTTCAGACAATTTTTCAAAGGCACTTATATTAACTGTAATATCCTTTAGGTAATTTATCATGTCAACCGCACCGCCCAACTTGTTTTTTCTGCCATAATAAGTAGGGCATGTAGTCAAGGTCTCTATAAATGAAAAACCTTTATTTTTTATGCCTTCTTCTACCTGCTTTATTATCATATTAGCTGCATAAACTGTGGATCTGCTTACATATGTTGCTCCTGCTGCTTTTGCCAACCCGCATAGATCAAAATTTTGATCCACATTACCATAAGGAGCAGTAGTCCCTTTTTTGCCAGTAGGAGTAGTAGGTGAATATTGACCTCCAGTCATACCATAAATATTATTATTAAACACAATGGTTGTTATATCGATATTTCTTCTTGCTGCGTGGATTAAATGGTTTCCACCAATTGCAGCACAATCTCCATCTCCAGTTATTACTATTACATGTAAATCTGGGTTAGAAAGTTTAATACCCGTTGCAAATGCCAAAGCTCTTCCATGAGTTGTGTGTACCGTATTAAAATCTAAATATCCTGAAGCCCTAGAGGAACATCCAATTCCTGAAACAACACATACTTTGTCCTTATTTAAACCTAGATTATCGATTGCCTTAACAATAGCCCTTAATACTATGCCGTTACCACATCCTGGGCACCATATGTGGGGAAGGCGATTAGTTCTAAAATATTTATCTATTAATTCGCTAACCAATATTAACCCTCCTCGTAAAAGGAAATAATATCCTCTGGTGAAATTAATTCCCCATTGACTCTACCAAATTTAGCTACCTCTGTATATTTGCCAGCAATTCTCTCAACTTCTAAATAGTATTGACCTAAGTTCATCTCGACTACTGTTATTCTATTTGCTTTCTTAGCTAATTCTTCTAGTTGCTTTTTAGGTGAAGGCCATATAGTTATAGGTCTAAATAACCCTATTTTCTTACCTTTTTCTCTTAATATTTCAATTGCAGCTTTTACTGAACGAGCAGTAGAACCATATGCAACAATTACTTCATCTGCATCCTCAAGTTTATATTCTTCATATTGAACAATATCATCTACATTATCCTCAATTTTTCTAACCAGTCTAGTTATAAGCCTTTCAGCTATATTACCATCATTAGTAGGAAATCCAGACTCATCATGTACTAACCCTGTAACATGACATCTATAACCATCACCTATACTAGACATTTCAGGAACTATATCTCCATCTTTTACTCTATAGGGCATGTAGTCTTCTGGTTCACATGTAGGCTTCTTCCTATCGTATATTTCAATATCATCCGGATTAGGTAATTCTACCTTTTCTCTCATATGTCCTATTACTTCATCCATAAGTAAGATAACAGGAGTCCTGTATTTTTCAGACAGATTAAAAGCTCTAATTGTTGTATCAAACACTTCCTTTACAGTTGATGGATACAATGTAATTATGGAATGTTCCCCATGAGTTCCCCATCTAGCTTGCATTACATCTCCTTGAGCTGGAGCAGTTGGCATTCCTGTACTTGGCCCACCTCTTTGTACATTAACAATTACACAAGGCACTTCTGCAATAATTGCATATCCTATTCCCTCTTGTTTAAGAGAAAATCCAGGACCACTAGTTGCAGTCATAGCTTTTTTCCCTGCTAGTGATGCTCCAATAACTGCGCTAATACTTGCTATTTCATCTTCCATTTGTATAAACTTTCCACCTAATTTAGGAAGTTTTGCTGCAGATATTTCTGCAATTTCAGTAGATGGGGTAATAGGATATCCAGCATAAAACCTCATGCCTGCAATTAACGCACCTTCTACACATGCTTCATTACCCTGCATTAAAACTGCATTAGTATTATCCATAATTATTTACCCCCTAAATAAATAGCAAAATCTGGACATCTCAATTCACAAAGACCACATTGAATACAAGAATCTATGTCATGTATATTAACTTTATTATCTTTTATTTCTAATACATTTTTAGGGCAAAAGGCTACACATATTCCACAGCCTTTGCATAAATCTTTTTCTACAATCAACTTATCATTTTTCACATTATTCAAGAAGTACATCCCCCTTACAAAAATTGTCTTATCAATTTAATAATAACAAAATAATGTTTATATTGCAAGATTTATTTCATATTTTTGGCAGGGAATGCAAGATTAATTTCAACACGATGAAGCAAATGCTTTATTTTAAGATTCTAATAATTTTTAATCTAATATTGTAATAATGCTTAAAGAATTATATTATTAATCTATTATTCCAAAAAAATACAATAAGCAAGAAATCTTTCTTCACATGGCTGATTTCTTGCTTATATTCATAAACCTTATATTCATTTAACTTATCATATTTTATTTAAAGTATAACTCGCAACTTTTATTGCTTCAATCATACTACTTTCATTTGCAATACCCTTTCCTGCCTTACCAAATGCTGTTCCATGGTCTACAGAAGTCCTAATAAAGGGCAATCCTGCCGTAATATTTACTCCAGTATCAAAGGATAGCAACTTCATAGGTATATGCCCTTGGTCATGATACATTGCTACTACAAGATCATATTCGCCGTTAAAAGCTTTTAAAAACACCGTATCTGGAGAAATCGGTCCATATACATTTATTCCCATCTGCTTTGCTTGCTTTATAGCAGGGATTATTTCTAATATCTCTTCATCTCCAAAAAGGCCAGATTCTCCAGCATGAGGATTTAAACCAGCTACAGCTATTCTAGGACTAGATAACCCTATATTTTTAAGAAAAGCATTGGCTAAATCAATCGTATCAACAATTCTATCTTTTTTCACTTTGTTACAAGCTTCTCTTAAAGATACATGTGTCGATACATGTATAACTTTTAATTTTTCACTCCAAAGTACCATTGCATATTTTTTAGTATTTGTTAATGTAGCAAATATTTCAGTATGTCCATCAAAATTGTGTCCTCCTAGATGAAGAGATTCTTTATTTAATGGTGCAGTGACTACAGCCTTGATTTTATTATTCATTGCCCAATTTATAGAGGCTTCAACATATTTATATGCTGCATCACCACATATAGGTGAGACTTTTCCAAACTCAAAATCGTTTATAGACAGAGATAAAACATCTACAATATTTATCTTATTCTCATCAAATTCATCTATATCAGATATTACTTTTATCTCCTTATCAATTTTTAGTAATTCTTTAAAATATTTAATTATATTATAACTACCAAATATAATAGATTTCTTTCTGAAATCATCATTTCTGAGTGCCTTTAATACTATTTCGCATCCTATCCCTGCAGGATCTCCCATAGTAATTCCTATATAGTTCATTATTTTTCCTCCTTCAGCTTCTCAATAGAATGATATATAGCTTCTTCTTTTCCAAAACCACCAGCCTTAGTTACTACTTTGAGCCCATTAAATTCTCCTCCAATTAGTTTCATTAAAGGAATTCCAGTGGATATTTCTTCAATTATTTTTGAACCTACGGTATTAGTATTTTTGATAAATCCTATAGCAACATCTCCACCCGTTATAAACAATCCAGAAATATTTGATGTTTCGATAATCTTCTTACCTATTCTACCTAATATATCCTGAGTTATACTACTTACTTCTTCTTTGGTTTTGGATAGTGTTTTACCAACATTTATTGATTTTTCATAATCTATTAGGTCATATGCAGAAGTTATAATCAAGTCCTTCCCCTGATTCAAAATATCTTTTGCCAAATTTGAATAATCTTCTATATTATTTTCCCCTTGTAATATAGAGGAAACATCTATTTTTAAAACGCTTATACCTTTATTTTCTGCATATTTAACTTGTTTTCTAGAAACTTCACTTAAGCTTCCAACTATAGCCAAGACCGGTTTTTTAGGCCTAACAATATTCAATATAACATTGGCTAAACCAGCTGACCCTACCCACAATACCTTTTTATCAGTACTTATTGCAGAAAGAACCATTTTTTCTAGATCGCCATTATTTTCAGCATCAAAGGTATGAATCCTTGCATTTTTTAAATTAATTTTGTTTTCTCTAATTTCTGTTAAGTTATGGTGGATAACCGGCTCTGAAAAATTGAATTGTAAAATTTTTTGTATATTATCTTCCATAACAGGTTTTTTTGGATCTTTGGAAAATTCTGATTCAATAACCCTAGTATTATTAACATAATGTATTGCATTTTTCGTTATTCTTCCATTATCAGGGTATGCTGGTGCAAATACAATTAAATCAGGTTTATATTCTTCATCAATAGCTTTTAATTCCGAAGAAATATTCCCCCTTAAAGTCGAATCAACTTTTTTGTAAATAAGATCAAAATCGTTGAAACAAATGCCAATTAATTTATCTTTAACACATCTATATGCAAGTTCTGAATTCATATTTCTGGTCTCTGTATCTAACACATAAGATATATTAACATCTGTAATATCTTTTCCATCTAATATTACATTAGTTTCTATTCCTCTAATTACCAGCTGAACTCCTGTATCATTTGCTCCAGTAAAATCATCGGCTATTATTAAACATCTTTTCATAATACACCACCTTGATATGAATTATAACAAAATAATTAATTAAAAGATTAAAAGAATGTAGTTCTGTTAATATAACTAAACTAAACTAATTAACAGAACTACATTAAATTATAAATATTTTATTTAAGCTTTCTGATTAGCTTCTTTTTTCTTATCTAACTTATCTAAATAAGATACTAACAATGGGCATAATATTGCAGTAACAATAACCGAAGCTGCAATTTGTGCTGTTGATGCAGCAACATAAGGTTCTAATTTGGGATCTGCTAAAGCCAATGCAGCTGGGGTTCCTACAGCATTTCCAGCAGTAGTTCCAATTGCAGCTCCTGCAGCCTTCTTTTTGCCAAATAATCTAGTAGCAAAGTATCCAGCTAACCCTGTTAATATAACATTCAATACTCCAAGCATCAACCCAGGTAATCCTGCATTAATTATGGTTTTAAAATCAAGTGCTGCTCCAAGTGGAAATGCGAAAAATGGAATCAATAAAGTTGTTCCTTTTTCTAAAAAAGCTCTCATTTCCTCATCTAAATTTCCAAGTATAAAACCTATTAAAATTGGCACTAGTACAGCAATAAATGATAAAAATGGTATATCTGCTAATCCTGTCATTCCAAATGCTAGCATTGTAAAGAAAGGCCCATCATTAAGAGATAAAATTGATATAGCACCTACATCTGTAGAGTCTCCATACTGTCCAGCAAGAGCCGCATATAATCCTCCATTAGAGTTAGTAACTGCAGCAATTATTGCCAATGGTGTCAAACCTAATATTCCTTCATTTCCATAAAATTTACCTATAGTCCATCCTAACACCGCACCTATTAAAAATTTAACAGTTGTTAAAACAACTCCTTTATATAAAGGCTTACCAGCTTGTTTGATGTTTATTTGTGCACCATTACATAATACAAACAATGCAATTAATGCAGTAGCACTGTTTTTAAATAGTGCAGTAGTGAAACCACCAATTTCTAGAGCTTGAGGGAAAAAAGTATTAATGGTTGCCCCTAATAAAAGGGGTATTACCATCAAACCTCCTGGTACTTTTTGAACAGATTTTAGTATTTTCACAGTATCTCTCCTTTCTATTAAATGAAGACTAGAAAGTTGATATCATCTTATATATTCCAAACTCTCTATGTTTAAGTGATTCTGCCTTAGTATATTTTCCGTTAATCACTTTCAACATTTCTTCAAATATTCTTTCTCCAACTTCTTGTATAGTTTCTGTTCCTTCTATTATAGTACTTGCATTAATATCTATGTTATCCTTCATTCTTCTATAAGAATCAGGATTTGCGCATACTTTTATTACTGGTGCAATTGGAAATCCAGTGGGCGTTCCTCTACCGGTTGTAAATATTACTAAATTAGCTCCTCCAGCAACCATACCTGTCATAGATTCTATATCCTGACCTGGAGTATCCATAATATAACATCCTTTGCCATCAGGAATATCACCATATCCCAATACTCCCTGAATTGGTCTTGTACCACCTTTAAATATACATCCTAGTGATTTTTCTTCAATAGTTGTAATTCCTCCTTGAATATTACCAGGAGTAGGTTGACCGCCTCTCATATCTACTCCCATAGTATTAGCTTTTTTCTCACAATCAGCAACTATCTTTATTATTTTTTCTGCTACTTCAGGATTAACTGCTCTTTTAGCTAGTATGTGTTCTGCTCCTATGAATTCTGTAGTTTCTGAAAATATTGATGTTCCACCTAAATCAACAACTTTATCAGATACATACCCTACTGCAGGATTGGAAGCTAATCCGGATGTTGTATCTGATCCTCCACATTCAATTGATATTACGATTTCTGATATATCAATTTCTTCCTTTTTCATTAGACTTAATTCTTCCACCATTTCTCTAACAATTTTTGTTCCTTTTGCTTCAGTATTTATAGTTCCTTCATTTTCCTGTATAATTAGATACTCTACTCTTTTGCCGGTTTTTGCAATTTCTTCAGCAACATGCTTAGTAGGAACTCCTTCACATCCAAGTCCTACGACCAAAACTGAAGCTACATTTGGATTTTTTCCTAAATTTATAAGTACTTTTGTTGTTAATTCAAGGTCTTCTCCTATTTGACAACAACCATGCTGATTTGGAATAGCTATTGCTCCTTCAACACTGTTTGCTATTCTAGAAGCTACCTCACTGGCACAAACTGATGCAGGTATAACCAATACATGATTTCTGATTCCCACTTGTCCATTAGGTCTTCTATATCCATATAATTTCATTATGCATGCACCTCCAAATCTCCACGACCTCTTTCACTTACAACGTTATGAACGTGTACGTAATCCCCTACGTCAATGTCTTCTGTGGCCTCACCAATTATTTCTCCATATTTAATTATATGTTCGCCTTTATTAATGGTAGAAATTGCGAACTTGTGCCCAAAAGGAATGTCATCATTAATTATAACTGTTATTTCTTTTCCATAGATATCAATTAGCACCTTTTCTCCTTTTGAAAGGTCCTTAATTGCAGTAGCAACATTATCTTTTTCGTGAGCTACCACTGCTGATTTTAACATATTAACCACCTCCAAAACTAATATTCAATTTTGAATAATGCAAACACCATGCCAATTTTCTTGTTTCTGAATTTGCTGCCATTTAGCTTAAATTTTTTGTATTATTAAAACCAAAAAAGAATTGAGACAAAAAACAAGTTTCAAAATGCAACCTATAAAAATTGCATTTTGAAACTTGTTTCTTTTTAGTACTATTTGTTTTTTAATTTTCTCCATATAGTACTTCTGCTAATACCTAAAATTCTAGCTGCTTCATTCATTTTACCATCATACTTATTCAAAATATACTTTATGTACCTTGTAACTAGTTCCTGTATATTAACATCTTCTTGAATTGAAAAAAAATGATTTTTGCTTAATTTATTTGTATTATTTTTATAATTATTACCATTATAACTTTCTTTTTCTAAAGTACCTAGATCTGATACTTTCAATATACTATCTGAGGAAAGCACAACTCCCCTTTCTATAATACCCTCTAGTTCTCTTACATTCCCCTTAAAATCATAATTTTCTAAATATGGAAATATGGAATCATCTATCTTCCTAATATTTTTTTTATACTTTATAGAATATTTTTTTATAAAATATAAAGTCAAAGTTTTAATATCTTCAGATCTATCTTTAAGTGGTGGAATATGCAAAGATAATATGTTAATCCTATAATATAGATCTTTTCTAAATTTTCCCTGCTCAACTAAACTTTTTAAATCTTTATTGGTTGCACATACTATTCTAACATCAACTGGTATAACTTTATCATCTCCGATTCTCATTATTTCCTTTTCCTGTAATACTCTGAGTAGTCGTCCTTGTAAATCTAAAGGCATCTCACTAATTTCATCTAAAAAAATCGTACCTCCATGAGCAAGTTCAAATAATCCGGCTTTTCCCTTTTTCATAGCACCAGTAAAAGCGCCTTCAACATAACCAAAAAGTTCACTTTCAACTAAATTTGGAGGCAAGGCAGCGCAATTAATCGCTACAAAAGGTCCATTTTTTCGATTACTATAATTATGTATACTTTGGGCAAATAGCTCTTTACCAACCCCCGTTTCTCCTGTAATTAAAATCGGAGAATCATATACGCTATATTTTTTTGCCTTCTCTATACATAATCTTATAGCTTCACTAGAGTATATTATATTATCAAAATGATACTTTGCTAAAAATCCTTTTTTAGAAAGTTTCATACGTACTAATTTTTCTAATTTCTGGAGCTCTGTTACATCACTAAAAGTAATAATAATTCCTTTAATTTTTTCATCTATAATAATTGGAACTTTATTAAGAGTAATCTTAGAGTTACCTATATCCAGTATTTCTCCTAATTCTGGAACATGGCTTTTGAATATATTATCAAATCTTATATTAGGCAAAGCTCTATCTATTGTTTTACCTATAATTTCATTATCTAAGTTTAATATTTTTTTTGCTGTTTCATTTATTAAAGTTATTTTCCTATTTTCATCGATAGATATTATTCCATCTTTAACAAAATCTACAATACTTCTTAATCTTTCCGACCTTTCTAATTCAACCTTGGATAGCTGTAAAATTCTTCTAGCTTCTTTTATTGCATTAATTATAGAATCTTCGCTAGATTTAATGAGATAGCTTATACAATTATACTTACTGCTTATTTTATTTCCTATAGTATCTCCAATAAAAACTCTTACACCTTTTTGTATACATTCTCCTACTAATCTCTCTGCATTCTCCACATTGTCAATTTTAATTTTAACAATATCTAAGTTTAGCATATCAGCAATAATTTCACACTTATCAATGACATTCTCATATCCTACAACACCTATCTTACCTTCATATTTGCTAACAGCTTTAAATACTTTTAATAAGTCAAATGATGAAACTTTTATTTCCACAACTGGAATTTTTACTTTTTCTTTTATTAGTTTATATGTTCCACCTCGAGAAATAATTATTTTTGTACCTCTATTGACTGCTTTCTTAGCTTCCTCAACTCCCTGACTTAAATCCCCAAAAATTACATTGATATCTTTATAAAAGTAATCATTGACTATCTTTTTACATAACAAATACAACTCTTTATATGGAGCAATAATAGCTATATCATTCATTTTCTTTCCCTGCCTTGCTCTAAATAAATTTTATCAATATTAAGTAAAATATAACAAATACAGAATTATTCCATTTTAAAAGAACTTGATTTCTAAGTTTTCATATTTTTATTTTTATATATAGCATACTAAAAAGCAAGAAATCATTTTTCAATATAAACGATTTCTTGCTTCTAAATATCATTTTATACTGGATAAACTTTATATTCCTCGTTCAAAAGATTATAATCAATATTATATTTATGAGTCTGTCTATATTTAAAGAACTCCATTGCTACTTGAGGAAACATTGCATAGGTTAATACATCTTCATCTTGTTCAATATACTCTTTAATTTCGTCTTTAAGTTTATCAAGCTCAGGTTCTAATAAGTCAGCAGGTCTACAGGTAATTACTTCTTCGTCTCCTATAATCTTTTTCTTAATATCCTCTTCAATTGGTATAGTAGGTTTTCCATATAATCCTTTAACGTAATTTTTGACTTCCTTTGGAACCACTTTATATCTCTCACCTAAAACAACATTAAAAACAGCTTGTGTTCCTACCATTTGACTCATAGGAGTTACCAATGGTGGATAACCTAAATCTTCCCTAACTTTTGGTACTTCTTCTAGTACTTTATCCAATTTATCTACAGCTCCCAGCCCCTCTAGTTGAGAAACTAAATTTGATAGCATTCCTCCTGGAACTTGATATTTTAATGCTTTAACATCTACACTCAATACCTTGTCTTTTAGCAAGCCTTCTTTCGTATACTTATCTCTTAAGCTCTTAAAATAATCGGATACTTCTAATAGTAGATCCCAATCAATATTGTCTGGATAATATGGGGAATTTTCAAGAGAAGCAATCATGGATTCAGTAGCAGGTTGGCTTGTGCCCATTCCCAATGGTGATATAGCTGTATCTATAATATCAGCTCCCGCCTCAATTGCTTTCATGTAAGTCTGGTTTGCAATACCACTTGTAAAATGAGAATGTACCTGCAATGGAACTGATATATTCTTTTTTAATTCTTTAACTAGCCTTTCTGCTACATAAGGGGTCAAAATTCCTGACATATCCTTTATACAGATGGAATCTGCTCCCATCTTTTCAATTTCTACTGCTAAATTCACATAGTAATCTATATTATGAACGGGGCTTACAGTATAACTAATAGCTCCTTGAGCATGTCCTCCATACTTTTTAGTTGCTTCAATTGACTTTTTTATATTTCTCGTATCATTTAATGCATCAAATATTCTAATTATATCTATACCATTCTCAATGGATTTCTTGATAAATTCCTCAACCACATCATCTGCATAATGTTTATAACCTAATAAATTCTGCCCTCTTAAGAGCATCTGCAATTTTGTATTCTTAAAGGCTTTTCTCAAAGCCCTTAATCTATCCCAAGGATCCTCTTTTAAAAAACGCAAGCAAGAATCAAAGGTAGCTCCTCCCCAGACTTCTAATGAATGAAAACCAATTTTATCCATTTTTTCTGCTATCGGTAGCATATCTTCTGTTTTCATTCTCGTTGCTATTAAAGACTGATGAGCATCTCTAAATACCGTTTCTGTAATCTTGACACCTGCCATAGGCTGTCCCTCCTTAATTTACAATTTTTCCACACCAAAAAGTATTGGTGGATTGTTCTTCTGATTAATAAATTTGAATTGTAAAACATTATACTTTTTCTGATCTAGTGACTTAAAAAAACTCAATAAAGCATCGTATTCTTCTTTACCGCCTTCATGACCAGTATAGGAAGTAACTAATAGCAGCCCATTTCCCTTTAACAGGGATAAAGCTTTTTTAATACTTTCTAAAGTTGTAGAAGCTTTAGTAATTATTGATTTGTCTCCTTTTGGCAAATAGCCTAAATTATATATTACAAAATCCAGTTCCTCTTTAATATAATGGTCTACCTTTTCATGTCCATCATTTATCAATATCACTCGGTTTATAAGTCCATTTTCTATTAGTTTTTTTCTAGTAATTTCTATAGCCACTGGTTGAATGTCAAATCCGTATACTTTACCTTTATCTCCAACTAATTTTGCCAAATGCAATGTATCATTTCCATTTCCTACAGTACAATCTAAAACAATATCTCCTTCTTTAACACTCGTAGCCATTATTCTTCGAGCTATTGCTACAGCGCTATCAAAAGTCTTATAACCCATAATATATCACCACTCAATAGAATAACTGCTTATTATTACTCGTAATATGCTTATAATTTCTTCAGATAATCTATTTCTTTTTCAGTTAAATATCTCCATTTTCCAACTTCTAAATTACCTAATCTAATATCTCCAATTGCAACTCTTTTTAACTCTATTATTGGATGGCCAATGGAATCACACATTTTTCTAACTTGTCTATTTCTGCCTTCGTATATTTTTAATTTTAATACTGTTGAGTCTTTCTCTGTTTTCATTACCTCCACATAAGCAGGGCTAGTTCTTCTGCCATCTATAACAACTCCATCCCTTAAATGCTGTATTTTTTTATTATCAGGAACTCCTTTAACAGTTGCAATATATTCCTTCCAAACTACATGCTTTGGATGAGTTAATTTAAAAGCTAAATCACCATCATTTGTCATCAATAATAGCCCTGTAGTATCTTTATCAAGCCTACCAATAGGAAATAATCTTTCTCTTATTCCTTTTATTAAATCTAAAACAATTTTATCCGAATGCTTATCCTTTAAAGTAGTAACATAACCTTTAGGCTTGTTTAACATAATATAGACTTTATTATTTTCAATGTGGATTACTCTATCGTCTACCATAACTATATCCTTTTCAAGATCCACCTTTGTGCCCAACTGGCTTATGACCTGTCCATTTACTTTAACTCTTCCTTGTAAAATCAATTCTTCAGCCTTTCTTCTAGAGGTCAAACCACTCATTGCAATATATTTTTGTAACCTCATTTTTTCCTCCTATATTATTGATACCCATGCTTTATTATATTCTAAAACATTACAAACTTTTTTTTCTATTCTACAAATTATTTTGATATCTATTTTTTAATTTGTCAAATAACATCTTGAATAGTCCTTTTCTGGCTATATTTTCCTTTGCGATTATATCCTCTTTGTGGATTATTTTTCCACTCAAATACACTTTTATTTCTCCTAATTTCTCTCCCTTCTCTATGGGAACTTTTACTGATTCAACTAGGTTTATGCTAATACTTATTTTATCCAACTCTTCTTCTCTCAAAGGGTATTGAAAAGCTTCTTTTGTAACAGCTATTACTTCATCAACCTCTCCATCTATTACAGGAATCTTTCTAACAAACTGCCCTCTATCAAAGATCAGGTAGCTTTTGTAATTATCAAATCCATAATCCATCAATTTATAACAATCTTCAAACCAATCCCTATCATTTAAAACTACAGCTATTAGCTGAGTGCCATCTCTTGTAGCACTAGTTACTAAGCATCTTCCTGACTTGGTTGTGTATCCTGTTTTTACCCCATCTCCTCCTTCATATTCCCATAAGGTTTTATTTTTATTATAAAAAATATTATTTTTTTCTCTATTGGCCTTCCAGACTTTTGCCTTTACTATTTCTTTAAACTTTTTATTTTCTAAGGCTTTGCTAGTAATTAAAGCTAAATCATAGGATGTTGTATAGTGATTATCATGATGTAAGCCATGAGGATTCATAAAATTTGTATTATTTGCTCCTATCTCTTTTGCCTTTTGGTTCATTAGTTTTACAAAATCTTCTACGCTATTACCAATATGCTCTGCTACAGCAACAGCAGCATCATTACCAGATCTTAACATTAGCCCGTATAGTAGATCTTCTAAAGTAAGAACCTCTCCTTCCCTCAAATAAATACTTGATCCCTCGACACCTACTACATTTTCTTTTATCTCTACTTTATCATTATAATTGCCTTTTTCTAAAGCCAGCAATGCTGTCATGATTTTGGTAGTACTTGCCATTGGAAGTTTCATGTGAGGATTATGTTCATACAATATTCTCTTTGATTTAGCATCTATCAATATTGCACTTTGGGCATTTATTTCTGGAGTTTGGGCAAAGGTACAATTGCTATTGAGTATAAGCAACAGAAAAATTAAGAACACAAATTTTTTCAATTTAATGCCTCCTTTATATAAAGTAATAGAAGCAGAATATTTCTGCTTCTTAATGAGTATTTATTTCATCATTATTGGTCTTATTGGTGTTATTAACGCTATTATCTTTATTTTTAACAACGGCTTTTTGTATAGTGTCAGTTAATTTGCTAGCAAAATCAAATAAATTGCTCAATGCAGTATTGCCTTCATCTACAGTCAATAGCTTTATTTGGTTATTGCCAGCTACTATGAATCCAACTGGTTGTACTGAAACGCCTGCACCACTACCTCCACCAAAGGGAAGACTATTGTCTGTGGAAGATTCACTATTTTTATTTCTGTTAAATTCACTACCTCCTGATGCAAATCCAAATGTTATTTTTGACACAGGAATAATAACCAATCCGTCTGGGGATTGAACTGGATCTCCTATTATTGTGTTTACATCAACCATCTCTTTTAGACTGTTCATTGTTGTCTTCATCAATCCCTCTATAGGATGTTCTGTCATTACTTCCACCACCTTTATTGATTTTTAATAATCTAATCCATACGTTTATAATATAAACCATTCTTATCTTTATTATGCAATTAAACCTAGTATTAAATAAATTGACATTATAATATGGATTTACCTCTATATTGATTTTTTCAATATTTAATTTTGATAATACTAAACTATTGATAATGCTCTTTATCCACCAAATACTTCCATAGATAATACTCAATATAAAGGGATCTTCATATCCAATTTTTGTCCTCCAGCTCAGTTTTTCAATAATTGATTTATCTGTAATGTAATAAATTATATCCTTATAATTATCAATCTTTTGTAATGAGAAAAAGCTATTTGAATCTTCTTTGTTTTTTTCAAAGGTTCTATGATTTTTCTTGTTGTCATTATTGCCTCCATCTGGAATTACTTCTGGCTTGAATAATCCAAAAAAATACGAAGTTGAAACCTTTAGCCTGCTTTTACCGTTATAGAATATGTAAATAATATTAAATTTAACATATGACAGCAAGAGTGTAATAATGATTACAGGAATTATTAGCAATAACCATTTCATCGGTACACCTCTTAATTAATTGAGTATCCATTTTATATAATTCCATAAAAAAAAAGAATAATACCATTTAAGTACTATTCTTTTAGATTATTATCGCTATTTACATTATTTATAACATCTATATCAGGTAATTCGTTTAAGTCTTTGATTCCAAAATATCTTAGGAATTCTTCTGTAGTTCCATATATAATAGGTCTACCCGTTTTTTCTAACCTTCCCATTTCTCTAATTAAATTCTTGCTCATCAAAGTTTCCAAAGCTTTATCACATTTTACACCTCTTATGCTTTCTATTTCTGCCTTAGTTATTGGCTGTCTATAGGCAATTATTGCTAGTGTTTCTAAAGCAGCTGCTGAAAGAGTATTTGATTTATTATCCTGAAACAACAAGCTGATCCATTCAAAATGTTCAGGTCTTGTGGTTAACTGACATTTATCTTTTATTCTCACTATCCTTAATCCTCTTCTAATTTTATTGAATTCATCAATCATTTCATCTATTAATCTGTTAACATGATCTTCTTTGATCTTCAATACACTGGCAATATCCTTTATGGATAAGGGGTCTCCCCATGCAAACAATAATCCCTCTATAATAGCTTTGATCTCTTTATCATCCATTAGTACATTCACCTTCTTCGTCTAATTTACTAATCAGTATATCCTCAAAGTTGTTTCTCTGATAAGCATGTATGTATTTATTCTTTACTAATTCCAACAGCGATAAAAAAGTTGATACAACTTCTCTTCTACTTGGTTTACCTCTAAAAAGTTGGCTAAACTTAATTCTTTTCTTAAAATTTAATATGCTCTTTATTTTATTAATACACTCCTTTAAAGTATATTCTTCATTTTGGATTTTACTAATATTGAATGATCTATTCTTTATATTCTTTCTAAAAAGCTTTCTATAAGCTTGAACTAACTGGTCTATATCCATATTATCTAATTTTTCTTCTTTAACTGAGTAAAAAGCAAAATCTTCTTTAGGCTTACAAAAAATCTTTTTCTGTACCTCTTCAAGATTTTTTAATTTGCTTGCAGCATTTTTATATTTTTTATATTCAATAAGCTTATTTACCAGCTCCATCCTTGGATCTGCTTCCACTATCTCTAACTGTTCTAAATCCATATTTTTTTCCTTTGAAGGCAGTAGCATATTTGATTTTATTTCCAATAGAGTTGCTGCCATAACCAAAAAGTCACTTGTAACTTCTAAATCTAATTCTCCCATTTTTTTAATATAGTCTAAATATTGATCAGTAATTTCATTTATTGGAATCTCATAAATATCTATTTGGGCTTTTTCTATTAAATAAAGGAGTAAATCCAATGGTCCTTCAAAAGTTTCTAACATAACTTTATATTCCATAATAACAACCTCTATCTAGCAATTATTTTTAATAAAAAAGTTAAACAAAAATTAATCAGCGGAGTTAATATTTTATCTATTGAATCAGTCAAAACCAGAATGATCAATATTAAGTACAAATATCTTTCATATCTATAAAAATAATACTCTATTTTATTAGGCAATAAACTCACCAAAATCTTAGAGCCATCTAGGGGAGGTAAAGGTAATAGATTAAAAATTCCCAGCATTAAATTATACCATAAAGCAATCAAAAGGATATTAATTAAAAGGCGACTATTTATAATATCCAATGAAAATATAAAAGAAATCACCAATACAACTAAAAAATTAGAAATAGGACCTGCTAAGGAAACAATAAATATCCCTTTTTTTCTGTTTTTAAAATTGTACGAATTTATGGGTACAGGCTTTGCCCATCCAAATCTAAATATGAGTAAAAATATAAAACCAATTAGATCTATATGTTTTATAGGATTTAAAGTTAATCTACCGCTATTTTTTGCAGTATTGTCTCCCAATAAATAAGCTGCATATCCGTGTGAAAATTCATGTATTACTATTGCCAGCAAAAGTCCAGGTAAACGGAGCAATAAATTATAGTCCAATTGTTTCATCCCTTTCAATAGATAACCTCGACTTTGATAGTCGAGGTTATCTATGCTTTTTATTCTATTTTATAATTTTTTGTATAAAATTACAATTTAAAATTTAGATGTTAGTTTTTAATATAGTTTATAAATACTTTGAAGAACATATCTTTTATAGTAGCTCTTTCAACATCATTTTTAGCAACTAGATTAACTCTATCCACCTCTTGCCCTTCAATTTTTATTATTAATTTTCCTATAACATCTCCAGTCTTAATTGGAGTATTCACATAATCAGGCAACACAATCTCTTTAGCAATCTCTTTAGATTGCCCCTTTGGAAGTAATAAGTAAGCATCTCTCTCTAATACAGCTTCTAGATATTGGCTGGTTCCTTTTTGGACTAATACTTTGCCAATAGAATCCCCTTTTCTTCCTATAGTAACAGAATCATAATTCGCAAAACCATAATCTAGAAGTCTCTTGCTTTCTTCAAATCTTATCTTTGAAGTGTCACTTCCCATTATTATAGCAATTAAATGTAAATTTCCTCTTTTAGCAGAAGCAGATAAACAATATCCAGCTTGACTAGTTGAGCCTGTTTTTATCCCTGTAGTTCCTTCATATTCTTTAATCAATCTGTTTGTATTTACTAAACTCTGTACCTTATCTTTTTTCTTTCCTACTAACATTTCATCCATATAAACTGTTAACCAATCGTGTATTTTTTCATGTTTTAATAGTTCTGCTGACATTAAAGCTACATCATAAGCTGTGGTATAATGATTCTCATGGTGTAACCCTGAAGCATTCATAAAGTTGGTATTATTCATCCCTAATTCTTTGGCTTTTTCATTCATCATCTTAACAAATACTTCTTCGCTACCTGCTATATATTCAGCCAATGCTACTGCTGCATCATTTGCTGATCTAATAGTTATGGCTTTAAATAGGTTTTCAACAGTCTGAGTTTCACCTTCTTCTAACCATAATTGACTTCCTCCCATGCTTGCAGCATGGGCGCTTATTCTAACTTCATCGTTTAAAGAAATTTTCCCTGATTCCAAAACTTCCATTCCCAAAATAAGAGTCATTATTTTAGTTAAGCTAGCTGGATATACCTTTTCCTGTGGATTTTTTTCGTACAAAATTTCCTTTGTATTATAATCCATTAGAACTGCCGATTTTGCATTAATATTTAATGGATCATCTTCTGCAAGGGTCCGCATTGGAACAACTAAATTTATTATTAGTATCAATATAATACATAATATTCTCCTATTCACCAAATCGCCTCCTATCTAAATGTTTACTTTTATATTTTCCATAAAGTAAGTTGTTATACTTGATGTTAATAATTTTTGTAACCTCTTTTAGGAGAAAGTTTTATAAAAGGATCTATAATAAATGTTGGGGTGTATAAAAAAATGTACTCCAACATTTA
>JAAROH010007733.1_pt1 | contig 42851 bp, 46 predicted proteins | sample 7248631 | NCBI WGS metagenome assembly JAAROH01 (sample SAMN09772309, study PRJNA484901) | compost metagenome | isolation source: Vermicomposting unit | place: India | reverse complement strand
AGTCCGAAAGCGCTTACGATATCAATTCCTAAAAATGGTCTACCAACGGGTGATTAACAACGCCCGTAGTGGATCGAAAAAATGTTCTCCACAAAGTCTTGACTGACTCTCGGATAAAAAATGGGTTGACACGATTCGACATCCAATGATACAATCACATTCGTAACCAAATTGAATACATTCGCGTTGTGCTCTTATCAAGAGAGGTGGAGGGATGTGCCCAATGAAGCCCGGCAACCGTCAGCGCTTGCGCTGAAATGGTGCCAATTCACACAAAGCAGCCTGCTTTGAGAGATAAGAGACGGAATGGTAGACAATACCTTTCTGTTCTCCGCGGGCAGAAAGGTTTTCTTTTTGCGCTTGCTTGGGCGCTGGGCGTGAACAGTCCGCTTCGGCCGCTTGCGCGGGCGCGCTCGGCGGCGGGGCTTGCGCCTGCTGGCGAACGGGAAGCGTACGGCAAGAAAGGAAGGTGAAACGATGATCACCCTTGAACAGGTGACGAAAGTATACCAAGCGGCCAACGGTGCGGTGACAGCCGTTGACAACGTGTCGCTTGAGATTCGCGAAGGAGAAATTTTTGGAATTATCGGCTACAGCGGGGCCGGAAAAAGTTCGCTCATTCGGCTGTTAAACGGATTGGAAAAACCGACGAGCGGTCGGGTGATCGTCGCCGGCCGCGACATGGCGCGCGTGAAAGGTCGGGAGCTTCGAAACGCCCGCCAAGAAATCGGCATGATTTTCCAGCATTTCAACTTGCTTTGGTCGCGCACCGTCAGGGAAAATATCGCCTTTCCGCTCGAGATCGCCGGTGTTCCGAGAGAGGCGCGGCAAAAGCGCGTCGATGAGCTCATCCAGCTTGTCGGGCTCACCGGGCGGGAAGAGGCGTATCCGTCCCAGCTGAGCGGCGGGCAAAAGCAGCGGGTCGGCATCGCGCGGGCGCTCGCCAACAATCCGAAAGTCCTGCTTTGCGATGAGGCGACGTCCGCCCTCGATCCGCAGACGACGGACGCGATTTTGGATTTGCTCGTTGACATCAACAAGCGGCTCGGGCTGACGATCGTGCTCATCACCCATGAAATGCACGTCATTCGCAAAATTTGCGACCGCGTCGCGGTGATGGAAAGCGGCAAAATCGTCGAACAAGGCGACGTGCTGCACGTGTTCCGGAATCCGCAGCAGCCGATTACGAAACGGTTCGTCAAGCAGCTGGTCGAGCCGGAGGAAACCGAAGAAGCTGTCTCGCATCTGTTCGGCCAATACCCGAACGGGGTGATCGCGCAGTTGACGTTTGTCGGCGCCGCCGCTGGACAGCCGCTCATTACGCAAGTTGTCCGCCAATTTGCCGTTGATGTCAACATTTTGCAAGGAAAAATTTCGCAAACCCATCAAGGCGCCTACGGCGTGCTGTTTGTGCACATCGACGGGGCGGCGGATGAAATCGGTCGGGTGCTCGACTATATTCAAGACCAACAAGTGGCGGTGGAGGTGATTCACGATGCTCGCTAACCTCCTGCCGAACGTGCAATGGGAAACGATGTGGGCGGCAACGGTTGAGACGCTGTACATGACCGGCATGGCGGTCGCCGCCACGTTCGTCCTCGGAGTGGTGCTTGGGCTGCTGTTATTTTTAACGGCAAAGGGAAACCTATGGGAGAACCGGCTGGCCAATACGGTCATCGCGGCGTTCGTCAACATTTTCCGCTCCATTCCGTTCATTATTTTGATCATTTTGCTTATTCCGTTTACGAAATGGCTCGTCGGGACGATGCTCGGCGCCAACGCGGCGCTGCCGGCGCTCATCATCGGCGCGGCGCCGTTTTACGCCCGCATGGTTGAGATCGCCCTCCGCGAAATTGACAAAGGGGTCATTGAAGCGGCGCAGGCGATGGGCGCCTCGACGTGGACGATCATTTGGAAGGTGCTTTTGCCGGAATCGTTGCCAGCCCTTGTCTCGGGGATTACCGTCACCGCGGTGTCGCTTGTCGGCTATACGGCGATGGCTGGCGTTGTCGGCGCCGGTGGACTTGGGAATTTGGCGTATTTGGAAGGATTTCAGCGCAGCCATAACGATGTGACGTTTGTCGCGACCGTGTTGGTGCTTGTGATTGTCTTTGTCATTCAGTGGATCGGTGACATTGTCACTTCCAAAATAGATAAACGATAAAAGGAGGAAAAAATCGATGAAAAAATGGCTTGGCGTGCTGTTCGCTTCCGTCTTGGTGTTCGCCTTGGCGGCTTGCGGCGGCAACAACAACGCTGCCGATGAGGGCGGCAACGGCAAATTGGTAAAACTGAAAGTCGGCGCCTCGAACGTGCCGCATGCGGAAATTTTGGAAAAAGCGAAACCGATTTTGAAGAAAAAAGGCATTGACTTGGAGATCATTACGTTCCAAGACTATATTTTGCCGAACAAAGCGTTGGCCGACAAAGAAATTGATGCCAACTACTTCCAACACATTCCTTATTTAGAGTCGCAAATGAAAGAGCATGGCTACCAATTCGTTAATGCCGGTGGCATTCATATTGAGCCGATCGGCTTGTACTCGAAAAAATACAAAAGCATCGAAGAGCTGCCGGACGGCGCAACGATCATCATGAGCAACTCGGTCGCCGACCACGGCCGTATTTTGTCGATGCTGCAAGAAAAAGGGCTCATTAAGCTGAAAGAGGGCGTCGATAAAACGAAAGCGACGGTGAACGACATCGTCGAAAATCCGAAGCATTTGAAGTTTAAGGCCGATGTCGACGCTGGGCTGCTGCCGCAAATTTACAAAAACGGCGAAGGCGATGCGGTGCTGATCAATGCCAACTATGCGCTGGACGCCGGCTTGGATCCGGCGAAAGACCCGATCGCTGTGGAGTCACCGAAAAACAATCCGTATGTGAACATTGTCGCCGTGCGCAAAGGCGATGAAAACCGGAAGGAAATCAAAACATTGGTCGAAGTGCTGCAATCGAAAGAAATTCAAGATTTCATCAAAGAAAAATACCACGGTGCCGTCATTCCAGCGGCGCAAAACAATCAATAACGGGAGCGGTTCGCTCCCGTTATTTTTCGTCAGCGGCTCTAACAAGGCAACGAGCGGCGAAATGATGAAGCCATGCAGCGCGCGATAACGGCGGGTCAGCGGCTTGAGCCCTCCCGCTTCCGCCAAGGGCAGCGCTCATCGCCTAGAAGGCCGGTGAAAAACCGCTGATACACCAATTGGAGGCATATTTTCATTCAGAAAAGAAAGCTGATTCTGTGAGGTTTCTCTCATTGAGAAATGGATGGAACTCAGCAGTATTTTGCACGAAATTACCAGCCTCCTAGATGGCGATGATTGAACCGGCTGCGGCCGGCACAAAAAACACCGGCCAACGCCGTGGCGGTCTCCTCCTTTTTCCGATATGATTCGCCGTTTAATTTGCCGTTCCTGCATGCATACTAACAGCAGAAACGGACAAAGGAGGAAAACGAAAATGAACCACGTCACACCGTCATCGGTCGAATCGGCGCTTCGCCACTACAAAGAAGGGCTCGGGGCGTTCACCCAAAAACTCCCGAACGTAGCGGAGCGATTTAACGCCTTTACGGAAGCGTGCTTTGCCGAGGGGGCGCTGTCGAAAAAGGAAAAGCAGCTGATCGCGCTTGGCATCAGCTTGGCGACGCAAGATGAGTATTGCACGATTTACCACACGAAAGGATGCCTTGATGAAGGGGCGTCGGAACAAGAAGTTTTGGAAGCGTGCGCGGTGGCGGCGGCGTTTGGCGGCGGGGCGGCGATGAGCCAAGCGGTGACGCTCGTCCAAGAATGCCTCCGCGAGCTGCGCACCGCCCATTAAGACTCCGGTGACGGGGTCTTTTTTAGTGAGAAGATCAGTTGGTATCTCCTGTAAACCGAGAAAATCGGCAATTTGAACGGGTCTTTTTTAGTGAGAAGGTCGGTTGGTGAACGAAGCGGGGGCCTCGCCGATTGGGTTCGCGCTTAGAAGGCTGGTGAAAAAACGCTGGTTCCTTTCATCAATGGGAGAATGAGCGAAAAGCAGGACCGATGTAACAAGATTTTTCTAATTGAGAAATAACATTCGTAAAGCGGTATCCACGATTCAATCACCAGCCTCTTAGAAGGCCGGTGAAAAAACGCTGTTTCCATTGCGCGTGGGGGGGACGAGTGAAAGCAAGATGGATGGGCAGTCGGCCAACGGAAAAGAGGGCGGACGTTGAACCGCTCCGGGGCTAGCGGCGGGGAGATTTTGCCCGTTCTTTATGGCAAATGCTCGTACAAACGGGCATTTTCGTGTAAAATATAAAAAGTGGTACCGATGTTTCGCCGGAGGAATCACGCGCCGAAGAGGCGGAACAGTTGCGAATACTTTTCATTTGTTATAAAATTGTAATGAGAATAAATTGAGAATGAACGGCCGCTAGATGATCAAAACGGGCGGCGCTGACTTTCAAGCAGAAATTGGAGGTATGCTGCATGGCAGTGTTGACGATTCGCAATCTTCACGTGTCAGTGGAAGGAAAAGAGATTTTAAAAGGGGTAGATTTGGAAGTCAAAGGCGGGGAGATCCATGCGATTATGGGGCCGAACGGAACGGGGAAATCGACGTTAGCTTCCGCGATTATGGGTCATCCGAAATATGAGGTGACGGAGGGCACGGTGACCTTGGACGGCCAAGATGTTCTCGAGATGGAAGTCGACGAGCGGGCGCGCGCCGGCCTGTTTTTGGCGATGCAATACCCGAGCGAAATCAGCGGGGTGACGAACGCCGACTTTTTGCGGGCGGCGATCAATGCCCGTCTTGGCGAAGGCAATGAAATTTCGCTCATGAAATTCATCCGCAAGCTTGATGAAAAAATGGCCTTTCTTGACATGAATCCGGATATGGCGCACCGGTATTTGAACGAAGGGTTTTCCGGCGGGGAGAAAAAGCGGAACGAAATTTTGCAATTGATGATGCTCGAGCCGAAAATCGCGATTTTGGACGAGATTGACTCCGGGCTGGATATTGACGCGCTGAAAATTGTCGCCAAAGGCGTCAACGAGATGCGCAGCAGCGATTTCGGCTGTTTGATCATCACCCACTATCAGCGGCTGCTGAACTATATCACTCCGGATTATGTGCACGTCATGATGCAAGGGCGCATTGTCAAATCCGGCGGTCCGGAACTGGCGCAGCGGCTGGAGGCGGAAGGATACGACTGGATCAAAAAAGAACTTGGCATCGAAGACGAAACGGTCGGGCAAGAAGCGTAAGCGTTAGGAGGAGGACTATGGCGACAGAAACGAAAATTCCATTCGATGAAACCTACATCCGCACGTTCTCAAGCGGGCGCGGCGAGCCGGAATGGCTGACGGCGCGGCGTCTCGAGGCGCTGGAACGCGCGGAGCGGCTGCCGCTGCCGAAACCGGACAAAACGAAGATCGAGAAATGGAACTTTCACGGCTTCGCCCGTCACACGGTGGAGAGCGCGGCGTACGCCAGCCTCGATGATTTGCCGGACGCCGTAAAGGCGCTCATCGAAGCAGGGGAAGAAACGAAAAACTTGTACGTGCAGCGCAACCATACGCCGGCGTATGTGTCGCTTTCTGAAGAGCTGAAAGAAAAGGGCGTCATTTTCACCGACATTTTGACGGCGGCGCGCGAGCACGGCGATTTGCTTGAGCGCTATTGGATGACCGCGGTCAAGCCGGATGAGCACCGCCTCGCCGCGCTTCATGCCGCGCTCATGAACGGCGGCGTATTCGTGTATGTTCCGAAAAACGTTGAAATTGAAACGCCGCTTCAGGCTGTTTACATTCAAGATGAAGACGACATCGCCTTGTTTAACCATGTCATCGTCGTGGCGGAAGACAACAGCCGCGTGGTGTTCGTGGAAAACTATTTGTCAGCGGACCGCAACGGTCAAGCGTCCGCCAATATTGTGGCCGAAGTGTTCGCCAACGCGAACGCCCGCGTCTTTTTCGCCGCCGTTGACCATTTGGCGAGCGGCGTGACGACGTACGTGAACCGGCGCGGCATCGCCGGGCGCGACGGGCGGATCGAATGGGCGCTCGGGCTGATGAATGACGGCAACACGGTGTCGGAAAACATCACGCGCCTCGTCGGTGACGGCTCGTTCGGCGATACGAAAACCGTTGTCGTCAGCCGCGGCGAGCAAGTACAAAACTTTACGACCAGCGTCGTCCACTACGGAAAGCATACGGAAGGGTACATTTTGAAACACGGCGTCGTCCGCGACAGCGCGACTTCAATTTTCAACGGCATCGGCAAAATCGAGCACGGCGCATCAAAATCAAACGCCGAGCAAGAATCGCGCGTGCTCATGTTAAGCGAAAAAGCGCGCGGCGATGCGAACCCGATTTTGTTGATCGATGAAGACGACGTCATGGCCGGCCACGCGGCGTCGGTCGGTCGTGTCGACCCGATTCAGTTGTATTACTTAATGAGCCGTGGCATTCCAAGACGGGAAGCGGAACGTCTGATCATTCACGGCTTTTTGGCGCCGGTCGTCGAAGCGATTCCGATTGACGGCGTGAAAAATCAATTAATTGAAGTGATTGAAAGGAAAGTTCAATCATGAAGGTGAACGAAATCCGCGCGTTGTTTCCGATTTTGCATCAGAATGTCAACGGCCACCCGCTCGTCTATTTTGACAGCGCCGCGACATCGCAAAAGCCGCTGCCGGTGATTGAGGCTCTTGACCGCTACTACCGCGAGTACAACTCGAACGTTCACCGCGGCGTCCATACGCTCGGAACGAAGGCGACCGACGCGTACGAAGGGGCGCGCGAAAAAGCACGGCGTTTTCTTAACGCCCGCTCGATGCAAGAAATCATTTTCACGCGCGGGACGACATCAGCGCTCAACTTGGTCGCCTCAAGCTACGGGCGCGCCCATGTCAACGAAGGCGATGAAATCGTCATCACGTACATGGAACATCACAGCAACTTGATCCCATGGCAGCAGCTGGCGAAGCAAACGGGCGCGACGCTGAAATACATTCCGCTGCAGGAAGACGGCACGATCGATCTCAACGATGTCGAGGCCACGGTGACGCCCGCTGTGAAAATCGTCGCCATCGCCCATGTGTCGAACGTGCTCGGCACGATCAATCCGATTCGCGAGATCGCCCGCATCGCCCATGAGCGCGGGGCGATCATCGTCGTCGATGCGGCGCAAAGCGCTCCGCATATGAAGATCGACGTCCAAGAACTCGATTGCGACTTTTTGGCGTTTTCCGGCCATAAAATGTGCGGACCGACCGGGATTGGCGTATTATATGGAAAAAGAGAATTATTGGAGCAAATGGAGCCGATCGAGTTTGGCGGTGAAATGATCGATTTTGTCGAACTGTACGACTCGACGTGGAAAGAGTTGCCGTGGAAGTTTGAAGGTGGGACGCCGATTATCGCCGGCGCCATCGGCCTCGGCGCGGCGATCGATTTCCTCGAGCAAGTCGGCTTGGACGCGATTGCTGCCCATGAGCATGAACTGGCGCAATACGCGCTTGAACGAATGGCGGATCTCGAAGGCGTTACCGTCTATGGACCGAAGGAGCGGGCGGGGCTGGTGACGTTTAACATCGACGGCGTGCACCCGCACGATGTGGCGACCGTTTTGGACGCCGAAGGCATCGCCATTCGCGCCGGCCACCATTGCGCCCAGCCGCTCATGAAGTGGCTTGACGTGACGGCGACCGCCCGGGCGAGCTTCTATCTGTACAACACGAAAGAGGAAATCGACCGGTTTATCGCTGCATTACAGAAAGCGAAGGAGTACTTCAGCCATGTCTTCTAACCATCCGTTGGATCAGCTTTACCGCCAAGTCATTATGGATCATTATAAAAACCCGCGCAACCGCGGGGTGCTTGAGGGCACGAATGTCGATGTCAACATGAACAACCCGACGTGCGGCGACCGCATCCACTTGACAATGAAAGTGGAAGACGGCAGAGTCGCCGATGTCAAGTTTGAAGGGGAAGGCTGTTCGATTTCGATGTCGTCGGCGTCGATGATGACGCAAGCGATCAAAGGAAAAACGGTGGAGGAGGCGCTTCGGCTCGCCCACATTTTCTCCGACATGATCCAAGGCAAAGCGTACGACGATTCCGTTGACCTTGGCGACATCGAGGCGCTCCAAGGCGTTTCCAAATTTCCCGCCCGCATCAAATGCGCGACGTTGGCGTGGAAAGCGCTCGAAAAAGGGCTACATGGCCACGAACATGAAGGAAGGTGAACCACGATGGCGAAAAAAGCACCGGAAATCGGGGAATACAAGTACGGTTTCGTTGACAAGGACGTCTCCGTCTTCCGCGCCCAGCGCGGCCTGACGCGCGAAGTCGTCGAAGAAATTTCGCGGATGAAAAACGAGCCGCAATGGATGCTCGAATTCCGCCTAAAAGCGCTCGACATCTTCTACAGCAAGCCGATGCCGCAATGGGGCGGCGACCTGTCGAGCTTGGATTTTGACGAAATCACCTACTACGTCAAGCCGACGGAAAAATCGGGCCGCTCGTGGGATGAGGTGCCGGAAGAAATTAAAGCGACGTTTGATAAACTCGGCATTCCAGAGGCGGAGCAAAAATATTTGGCCGGCGTTTCCGCCCAATACGAATCGGAAGTCGTCTACCATAACATGAAAGAGGATTTGGAAAAACTCGGCGTCATCTTTAAAGACACCGACTCGGCGCTGAAAGAAAACGAAGACTTGTTCCGTGAGTATTTCGCCAAAGTCGTGCCGCCGACCGATAACAAGTTTGCCGCCTTGAACTCGGCGGTTTGGTCGGGCGGTTCGTTCATTTACGTTCCAAAAGGTGTCAAAGTCGAAACGCCGCTGCAAGCGTACTTCCGGATCAATTCGGAAAACATGGGGCAGTTTGAGCGGACGCTCATCATCGTCGATGAAGGGGCGCACGTCCATTACGTCGAAGGCTGCACCGCGCCGATTTACACGACGAACTCGCTCCATAGCGCAGTCGTGGAAATCATCGTCAAAAAAGGCGCGTACTGCCGCTACACGACGATCCAAAACTGGGCGAACAACGTCTTCAACTTGGTGACGAAGCGCGCCGTCTGCGAAGAAAACGCGACGATGGAATGGATTGACGGCAACATCGGCTCAAAGCTGACGATGAAATACCCGGCCGTCATCTTAAAAGGCGAAGGGGCGCGCGGCTTGACGCTGTCGATCGCCATCGCCGGCAAAGGACAGCACCAAGACGCCGGGGCGAAAATGATCCACTTGGCGCCGAATACGTCTTCGACGATCGTCTCGAAGTCGATTTCGAAACAAGGCGGAAAAGTCACGTACCGCGGCATGGTTCATTTCGGCCGCAAAGCGTCCGGTTCGCGCTCGAACATCGAATGCGACACGCTCATTCTTGACAACCAGTCGACATCGGATACGATTCCGTACAACGAAATTTTAAACGACAACATCTCGCTTGAACACGAAGCGAAAGTGTCGAAAGTGTCGGAAGAGCAGCTGTTCTACTTGATGAGCCGCGGCATTTCCGAGCAGGAAGCGACAGAAATGATCGTCATGGGCTTCATCGAGCCGTTCACTCGCGAGCTGCCGATGGAATACGCCGTCGAGATGAACCGCTTGATCAAGTTTGAAATGGAAGGAAGCATTGGATAAGCTGGATAAATCAAGGGGTTAGCGCGCCGTTGCGGGCCTCGCACCCACAATGATTGACACAAACCGGAGCGGCTGGTTTCTTGCTCTTTCCGCTTATCTTCGGGGGCGCTAAGGGCGCCCCCGAATACGTTGTTTGCCGCGTCGTGGGGCACTTTCTAGAAGGTGGGTGATTTAGGGCAAAATACTGCCGATTCCATTCTTTTCTCAATTAGAGAAACCTTGTAGAATCAGCTTTCTTTTCTGAATGAAAACGCTGCCGATTCGTGTGTGACAGCGGTTTTTCACCGGGCTTCTAGGAGGGATTCGCGTTTTTCGTGTTGCCGTTGCTTTGACAGGTAAAAATGGTACTGCGTCTGATTTGCCGAGAATGGATACGATAAGGGTGGGGTATCGGTGAAACGGATCCTCCGTTATGTTTTGTTGTGTACCATGCTAGCTGGCTGTGATCATCAGGAGATGAGTTTACAGGCTCATCATTGGGAGGCAAAAAGGCAAGGGTTTGACCAAGAAGAGATCGAGAGCCTCATCAGAGAGCCGGAAAGCCTCAATAAAGTCAACCGACAGCTCAAAAATAAGGATGTTGCGTCTTTCTTTTGGCTGGGGATGACGAAAGAAGAGATTCGCCACATGGATGGACAGGAGATGGATTTTTTTCGTGCGAGACGCGCGGCGAATCAATGGAATGAGCCCGATGAACAAGCGGTGAAGGAGATTTTTAAGAAACAGGCGGATCATCAAATGATCCAATGCCATATCGAGAAACAGAAGTTATGCACCACATCAACGATTTACACCGATCATCAAAAGAACATCATGAAACTGACCCTCTCTGTTTCCTCACTCAATCGAGAAGAGCATCGATACGCCGTCGTCTTGTCGTATGAATGGCTTATCGATCCGAAAGAAAAGGAGACGGATTTTTACGGGATTTTGACGACGGAAAATGCGGTTGTCGATTATCACCACGTTTACAGCTCCTATAAGACATATCAGGATCGCTCTCACGTCAGCATACAACATAGTAGGAAGCCGTACCAATCTTCTGTTGTAGGGTATATGATGAAAAATTCCTTGCGCAAGGAAAGCAGCCGCCACTTTGGATATGTGTATTCGGAAATCGTGCCTTCCAATCGCGCGCAAACGTATATTGATGTGGAGGGATTTTATGTTCATGCTCATCGGGCGTGGAGCGACAGCGACTTGTTTTCCTTCCAAGATGTTTATAACTGGAATGGGAAGGCTGATGCGGTGATGTTCAAGTCGCCGGTGATCCGCATCTTCATCCAACCGTGATGAAGCGGGATCGAACGGGGGAGCGTTCACTTTTGGGCGCTCCCCTGTCTTCTCTCATGCTAGGTCGCTTTTGTTCCGCCGCGCTCCGTCTTCCTGTTTAGCGCTGGACTTTTTCAAGCGCCAATTTGATGCCAAACCCGATCATCACTGCGCCTGTGATTCCTTCGATCCATTTCTTCGTTTTCGGCTGCTTCATGAAATCGCTAATACAATGGACGAAGGAAATGTAAAACAAAAACCATATAGCGGTCATCGCTGTATAAGCCGCCCCCATCACGAGAAACGGAACAAAGGAGTGCGAGTCCGGTGCTACGAATTGCGGCAAAAAGGTGAAGAAAAAGGCCGCCACTTTCGGATTTAAGAAATCGGTCAGAAACCCTTGCTTGAAGCAGGCAGTATGTTGTCTTCCGCCTTTGATGTCCCTTTCCGCACCTAGGGTTTCCCCTTTTTTCATGACTCCATATAATGCCTTAACACCTAAATACGTTAAGTACACAGCACCCACATACTTCAGGATCGAAAACAGCAGGGCAGATTGCATAATGACGGCTGAAAGCCCTAAAGCCGCCGCGGCGGTATGGATAAAAAGGGCGCAACAAACTCCAAAAGCGGTTTTCAATCCGCCGATTTTCCCGACCGAAATAGTGTTTTTTGTAACAACCGCGGTATCGGGCCCCGGCAGCACAATCAAAAAAATAGATAACATCATGAATGAATAGAGATGGATCAATGGAGATCGCCGCCTTTCCACTATGGTATTGTTAGAATTTTTTTACGAATATCATTGTAGAGCAGTTTTGGATTCATTTCAATCATGGTTTTTCTCTTGGTACGGCTGGACAAATTCCAACGCCTCCCTCGCCATTGTCGGCCGCATGGACAGCAGGCGTTTTGATTTTAAGGCAGTTGCACTTGTGGTATAGTGAAGATAGTTGGGAAATGGAGTGAATTGGTGATGACCATGATTTACATCGGACTGACCGGCTGGGGCGATCATGACAGCCTTTATCCGCCCGGTTTGGCGGCGAAAGATAAATTGTCGGAATATGCGGCCCATTTCCCGACGGTCGAGGTCGACTCGTATTTTTACGCCATTCAGCCGCGGGCGAACGTGGAAAAATGGATTCGCGAGACGCCGCCGTCGTTTCAGTTTATCGTGAAGGCTTATCAAGGGATGACCGGACATGAGCGCGGGCCGATTCCATATGAAAGCAAGGAAGAGATGGTTGCCGCGTTTTTGGAATCGATCGCGCCGTTTCAAGAAGCGGGAAAATTGGCGATGGTGCTGTTTCAGTTTCCGCCGTGGTTTGACTGTCGGCGCGAGCATGTCGCGTACTTGCGCTCGGTGAAGGCGCGGATGGGGGAAGTGCCGGCGGCGCTTGAATTTCGCCATCAATCTTGGTTTTCGCCGCGCTTTCGCGCCAAAACGCTTCGCTTTATGGAAGAGGAAGGCTGGATTCACGCGATTTGCGATGAGCCGCAGGCAGGGGAAGGGTCGGTGCCGATTGTGTTGCATCCAACTCATCGCGAAAAGACGCTGATCCGCCTGCACGGCCGCAACGTGCACGGCTGGAACAAGGCGACGGCCGGCGAGAACTGGCGGGCCGTCCGTTATTTGTATCGCTACAATGAGCGCGAGCTGCGCGAATGGGCAGATCGCATTCGGGCGCTCGCGGCAAAAACGGACCACATTTATGTGCTGTTTAACAACAACTCCGGCGGCGATGCCGCCGATAATGCGAAGGAGCTGATCGACCTGCTCGGTATTGAATATGCAGGCCTTGCGCCGCGGCAGCTCGATTTATTTTGAAGCGATGAGATGGGGGAGACGGGGAGATGTCTTATGCGTTGCTTGCATTGATTGGCTTTATGGCCGGAACGGTCGGCAGTTTGGCCGGCCTTGGCGGCGGGGTGATCATCGTGCCGGCGCTGTTGTTTTTCGGCGCGCTCGGCTGGCTGTCGGCGGTGACGCCGCAAGTCGCGGTCGGCACATCGCTAGTCGTCATTATTTTCAACGGGCTGTCGTCCACGTTGTCGTACATGAAAGACAAAATGGTCGATTATCGAAGCGGGCTGCTGTTTAGCCTCGGCAGCGTCCCGGGGGCGGTCGTCGGCGCCTGGGTGAACAATACGCTGAGCGTGGCGCATTTTTCGCTGTATTTTGGTCTGTTTTTGATTGCCATGTCGCTCTTTTTGGCGCTCAGCCAAAAGAAAACGAAACGCTCGGCGGTAGAAACGGCGGCGGCAAAAGAAAACGAAGGCGAACAAGCGGCGGTGGAACAGGCGCCGGGGCCTTGGTGGCGGCGGAAAGTCGTCCGCGCGTACACCGACCGAAACGGGGAGGTTTCCGTTTATGACTACCAGCCGTTGGCGGCGATTGCCATCGCCTTTGTCGTTGGCTTTTTCGGCGGGCTGTTTGGCATTGGCGGCGGTTCGTTGATGGTGCCGGCGATGATCGTGCTGTTTCGCTTTCCGCCCCATGTGGCGGTCGCTACATCGATGTTGATGATTTTTTTGTCCTCACTCGTCGGTTCGCTGACGCATGTGACGATGGGCAATGTGAAATGGACGTTTGCCCTCGCCCTCATCCCCGGCGTATGGATCGGCGCGAAAACGGGGGCATGGATCAACAAGCGGATGCCGAGCCGAACGTTGGTGGTCGTGCTGCGCCTCGTGCTGATTGTCCTAGGGATTCGACTTGTCTGGGAAAGCCTAGCGTAGTGGAGGAGGGGGCGTTTTGAAGCAAATCGTCTATCTTTACCATACCAATGACGTGCACAGCCATTTTGAACATTGGCCGCAAATCGCCCGCTTTTTGTCAGAGCGCAGAAAGGAGCATCGCGAGCGCAATGAGGCGATGCTTTTGTTTGATGTCGGCGATTTTGTCGACCGCGTTCATCCGATCACTGAGGCGACGCGGGGCAAAGCGAACGTTGAGCTGCTCAACGAGCTTGGCTATGACGCGGTGACGATCGGCAACAATGAAGGGATCACGCTCGATTACCGCGATCTCGATACGTTGTATGAGCGGGCGCGATTTCCGGTGGTGGTGGCCAACTTGTTCCGCCGTGACGGCACGCGGCCGCCGTGGGCGCTGCCGTATGCCGTCATCCCAGCGACAGAGACGTTTCGCATCGGGGTTGTTGGCGCGACCGCTCCGTTTCGTCATTTTTACGAATCGCTCGGCTGGACCGTTGCATCGCCGTTTGAGACGCTAAGGGCGGCGGTGGCGGAAGTGAAGCAGCGAGCGGACTGCGTCGTTGTCCTATCCCATCTCGGCGTGCACGACGATGAACAAATGGCCGCTGAGATTCCGGGCATCGATGTTGTTTTAGGCGCTCACACCCATCATCTGCTCCCGGAAGGAAAGCGAGTCAACGGCGCGCTTCTGTGCGCGGCTGGAAAATATGGACAATACGTCGGCATCGTTAAGCTCGAGGTGGAAGACGGGCGCTTAGCGCGGACGTCGGCCGCCCTCGTCGATGTCGCGACCTTGCCGCGCTCCGAAGAGATGAAGCGCCGCCTTCGCCGCCTTGAGCGGGAAAGCTTGGCGCAGCTTGAAGCGGAACGGGTGGCCGAGCTGGAGGAAGATTTGCCGATCAACTGGTTCGCTCCGTCGCCGCTCGCCCATGTGCTGGCTTCCGCCTTGCGGGAATGGTGCCAAGCGGACATCGGCATGGTCAATTCCGGCGTGCTGCTTGAGCCGCTGTCGAAAGGGCCGGTGACAAAAAAAGATTTGCACCGCATTTGCCCCCATCCGCTCAATCCGTGCAAAGTGAAGCTGCGCGGGGCGGAGCTCAAAGAAATTATGCTGGAAGCCCATACGGAACGGATGAAGCATTTGCGGTTTAAGGGGTTCGGTTTCCGCGGTGAAGTGATGGGGGAAATGGTGTATGACGGCGTCGATCTCGAGACGGAATGGGAAGAGGATGGGGGTTGGCATATCCGCCGCGTTGCAGTTCACGGCGAACCGCTCGATCCGGAGCGGACGTACGAGGTGGCGACGACCGATATGTTTGCCATCGGCCATTTTTACCCGCAAATTCAGCGGGCGGCGGAGAAAACGTATTACATGCCTGAGTTTTTGCGCGACGTTCTCGCCTGGAAACTGGCTCAGTAGTCAGGCACTTCTCGTTCCGTCCTTCATACATTGAAGGATGGAAAGGAGAGTGACTGCGGCGATGGTGGAAGTCAAGCCGATCATCATTGACGGGCATCCGTTTATGGCGGTGTCCGTGCAGCTGCCGAAAACGAATTTGTTGGCGGTGGCGAGCGACAAAGGATATATTATGTGCGGCGCGCTAGATGTCGCGTTGTTGAACGAAAAATTGCGCGACCGCGGCATTATCGCCGGCCGGGCGGTCGGGGTGCGCACGATCGAGCAGCTGCTCGCGGCGCCGCTTGAGTCGGTGACGATCGCCGCCCGCGAGCTCGGCATCGAACCGGGAATGAAAGGAAAAGACGCGCTGTTGAAAATGCGGTGAAAGAATCCCTCCTTACAAGCATACATATAGCTTGTAAAGGAGGGATTTAATGTTGTTGCGCCCCCGGTTTGGGCGGAGGGGCCCGCTCCCGTTCCGCTATGTGCTGCTATTGACCTTCGTTTTTTTTATGTTTTCGATGGCAGCCAGCCTTTGGATTGTGAATCGAAGCATCAAGCCAGTGCTGATGGAAATCGCGGAAACCGAAACGAAACGAATTGCCAATTTGGTGATTAACAATGCGATTGAACAACAGTTTCAAAAGGACAATCCCGAGTTTCAGCGGCTTGTTACGGTTCGGCAGGACGAAAGCGGCAAGATTGTGTCCGTCGACTTTGATACGGCGGTAATGAACCGCATTTTATCCGAAACGGACGATCATGTCATGGCAAGCTTGAAAGCGGCGACCGAAGGACGGATTGAGCGCCTCGTTCTTCCCGAAGTGGAGTCGGGGGCCGGCGACAGCCGCGGTATCATTTATTCGATTCCGCTTGGACAAGTGACCAACAATGCGCTGCTCGCGAATTTGGGTCCGCGCATCCCCGTGCAGTTTCAAATCGTCGGCAATGTCAATTCAGAAGTGACAAAACAAATCCACGCCTATGACATTAACAGTTTTTTTATTGAAATTGATATCCATATTGCGGTCGATATTCAAGTCATTATTCCGTTTGCGTCGAAAATCTCCACCGTCACGACCGATATGCCGATCGTCATGCGCTTTATCCCCGGAGAAGTGCCGCAGTTTTACAACAAAGGCGGGGGTTCCGTCGGCCCTTCCTTTGAACTGCCGCCGCGGTAGCCGTTCCCTGTTTGCTGGCGGCGGATGAGCGCCTAGGAGGCTGGTGAAAAATAACAAATTCGCTCGATTGGGGAGAAGTCACAAGGAATGGAATGATGATGTTGCAACGTTTTTTTGGTTTGGGAAACACTGTCGGAGAGCAGTATTTCTCCTTCAATCACCGCCCCCCTAGAAACGTCGGCCAGAAACGAGAATGTTTTTGATGGAAACATGGAAATATTATACAAGTAAAATGTTGCGGCGAGCGGTGGCCGCAGGGGTTTTCCAACTCGACTTAGAGGAAACCGCTTTTTTCTTTTTTCGACAGAAAAGAACTAGACGAGTGGTTATAAATTTTGTAATATTATATTAAATTGAAAATAGTTTTATTATTTACATAAGAATTAGGAAAGGGGGAGGGAATAGAAGGAGAGATGGCGGACATCAAGCAGCCGTTGGAGGGCGCGGCAAAGGAAAGCGAGGGGCGCTCTCATGACCGAACATTTTGAACAATGGGGGGAATGAAAGTGAAGAAAAAAAGAACAGCAGGGATTGTAGCTTCCTTGATGCTGACGGCGGGCCTTATGGCTGGCTGCGGCAACAATCAACAAAGCGGCGGGTCGGCTGGCGGCGGAGGCGGCGATGTCATTAAAGTCGGCGCCAACCTTGAGCTGTCCGGCGGTGTCGCTTCGTACGGTCAGTCGATCGCCGAAGGGCTGGAACTGGCGTTTGATGAAATCAATAAAAAAGGAATTGACGGCAAAAAGTTAAAGCTCGTCAAAGTCGACAACAAATCGGAAGCGGCCGAAGCGACGAACGGCGCCATCAAGCTGATCAGCCAAGACAAAGTCGTGGCGATCATCGGTTCAGCGACGAGCACGAACACGCTCGCTCAAGTGCAAATCGCCAATGACAATAAAGTGCCGGTGATTACGCCGTCCGGTACGAACCCGACGATTACTACCAAAGACGGAAAAGTGAATGATTTCATTTTCCGGACATGCTTTATCGACCCGTTCCAAGGAACGGTGGCGGCAAAATTCGCATTGGATGACTTGAAAGTGAAAAGTGCGGCGATTTTGATCGACAGCGCGAGCGATTACTCGAAAGGGCTGGCTGCGTCATTTAAAGAAACGTTTACAGCCGGCGGCGGCAAAATTGTTGCTGAAGAAGCGTATGTGGCGAAAGATACCGACTTCCGCGCTACGCTGACGCGCATTAAATCGGCGAATCCGGAATTCATTTTCCTGCCCGGCTATTATGAAGAAGTCGGCCTCATCGTCAAGCAGGCGCGCGAACTCGGCCTAAACGTGCCGATCATGGGCGGCGACGGCTGGGATTCGCCGAAGCTGGTGGAGATTGCCGGCAAGGATGCGCTGAACAATACGTACATCACAAACCATTATTCGTCTGGCGACCCGGATCCGAAAATTCAAGAGTTCGTGAAAGCCTTTAAAGCGAAATACAACAAAGCGCCGGATGCGTTCAATGCGCTCGGCTATGACACGGCATACTTCTTGGCGGATGCCATCAAACGGGCCGGCAGCGCCGATCCGGTGAAAATCAAAGACGCGCTGGCGAAAACGAAAGATTTACAATTAGTAACCGGTATATTCACTATTAATGAAAAACACGATCCCATTAAATCGGCTGTTATTTTGGAATACAAAGACGGGCAGCAGCAATTTAAAACCAAGGTCAATCCGTAAGGAGAGGCGGCATGGACGGGGGAGGAACAGCTCCCCTGTCCGGCGCTTCTTTTGATGAATGACGAGTTTTCGTTAAGGAGCGTGCAGACATGGAACTCATTCAACAGCTCGTGAACGGCGTTTCGCTCGGCAGCATTTATGCGCTCATCGCCCTCGGCTATACGATGGTGTACGGCATCGTCCGGCTCATTAATTTCGCCCATGGCGACGTCTTTATGGTTGGTTCATTCGTCGGGTTTTATGCGGTGACGATGCTTGGCATTGGCTTCTTTCCGGCGCTGCTATTGGCGATGGCAGCCTGCGCGGTGCTGGGGATGGTGATTGAGCGGATCGCGTACAAGCCGCTGCGGAATGCGACGCGCATTGCCGTCTTGATTACGGCGATCGGCGTTTCGCTTTTCATCGAGTACGTGACGATTTATTTGCGCGGGGCGCAGCCGGAAGCGTATCCGAGCACGCTGCTCCCGGATCGGAATTTGAAGCTGTTTGGGGTGGTTATCAGCAGCCAGTCGCTGTTCATCCTCGGCACGTCCCTCGTTTTGATGATCCTTCTTCAATTTATCGTCCACCGGACAAAAATCGGGAAAGCGATGCGCGCTGTGTCCCATGATGCGGAAGCGGCTCGGTTGATGGGAATCAACGTTGACAACACGATTTCGGCCACGTTCGCCATCGGCTCGGCGCTCGCGGGGGCGGCCGGCGTCATTTTTGGCATTTATTATACAAAAATCGAGCCGTTGATGGGCATTCTTCCCGGTTTGAAAGCGTTTGTCGCCGCTGTGTTGGGCGGAATCGGCATCATTCCGGGGGCGATGGTCGGCGGGCTGTTGCTTGGCGTCATTGAATCGCTCGTGAGCGGGCTTGGTTATTCACTCTGGCGCGACGGGGTGGCGTTTGTCATTTTGATTCTCATCCTGATTTTCCGGCCGGCCGGATTGTTTGGCAAGAACGTACGAGAAAAAGTGTAAAGGATGGTAGGGACAATGGCAACTTGGAAGCGGACGCGTGGATTTTGGGGTTCCGTCATACTGGCCTTCGCCTTTTTCGCGGTTGTTGAGTGGCTGATTGCCAGCGGAATGTTAAATATCTTTTATGTCAATACCCTCTTTTTCATGGCGATCAATGTCATGTTGGCCGCGAGCCTTCACTTGATCATCGGCATCACCGGGCAGTTTTCGATCGGACATGCCGGCTTTTTCGCCGTCGGCGCCTATGCCTCCGCGATTATGACGATGAAGCTGCAGCTGCCGTTTGCGGTCGGCGTCTTGACCGCCGGGGTGGCGGCGATGCTCGCTGGCCTGATCATCGGCGTGCCGAGCTTGCGCTTAAAAGGGGACTACTTGGCGATCGCCACGCTCGGGTTTGGCGAAATTGTCCGCATTGCTTTGCTTAACATCGATTACGTTGGCGGGGCGAGCGGCATGACGGTGACGCACATGACGACATGGCCGTGGGTGTTCGCCTGCCTGTTGGTGACGCTTTTGGTGATTGCCAACTTCACAAACTCGACGCACGGACGGGCGTGCATCTCGATTCGCGAGGATGAAATCGCCGCCGATGCCATGGGGATCAACACGACGTATTACAAAGTGGCAGCGTTTGTGATCGGCGCGTTTTTCGCCGGCATCGCCGGAGCGCTGTACGCGCACCATTTTTACATCATCCAGCCGTCGAATTTCGGTTTTTTAAAGTCGTTTGACATTTTGATTTTCGTCGTTTTAGGCGGCCTCGGCAGTTTGTCCGGCTCGGTCATCGCCGCCGTGTTGCTGACGATCGTTTCGACGTTCTTGCAAAACTATCCGGAAACGCGGATGATCATTTACAGCCTCGTGCTGATTTTCGTTATGCTGTACCGCCCAACCGGGCTGATGGGGACGAAAGAGCTGTCTTCGCTTTGGAAATGGCGGAAGACGGAAGGGGGAGTGAACCATGGCGGCAAAAACACCGTTGCTTAAAGCGGAAAACGTCGGCATCCAGTTTGGCGGGCTGAAGGCGCTCTCCGGCGCGACGATGGAGCTGCATCAAGGGGAGCTCATCGGGCTCATCGGCCCGAACGGCGCGGGAAAAACGACGCTGTTTAACTTGCTGACGGGCGTGTATGTGCCGACGGAAGGGCGGATTATGCTGGGCGGCGAGACGTTGAACGGCTTGCCGCCGTACAAAATTACGCGCAAAGGGATCAGCCGCACGTTTCAAAACATTCGCCTGTTTGGCGAGCTGTCGGTTTTGGACAACGTGAAAGTCGCTTACCATGCGCACGCCCGCCATTCGATGCTGAGCTCCATTTTCCGTCTCCCCTCCCATTTTCGCGGCGAACAGGAAATGGAAGAGAAGGCGATCGAGTTCTTGAACATTTTCCAGCTTGATAGCGTCAAGCATGAGAAGGCAAAAAACTTGCCGTACGGGCAGCAGCGGCGGCTCGAGATCGCCCGGGCGTTGGCGGCGCAGCCGAAGGTGCTTTTGCTTGACGAGCCGGCCGCCGGCATGAACCCGCAAGAGACGAAAGAATTGATGAAGCTGATCGCGTTCATTCGCGAATGGTTTGCGTTGACGATTTTGTTGATTGAGCATGACATGTCGCTTGTGATGGGCATATGCGAACGCATTTACGTGTTGGATCACGGCCAGCTGATCGCCGAAGGCACGCCGGAACAAGTGCGCAGCAACCCGAAAGTGATCGAGGCTTACCTTGGCGAGGAGGTGTCGTGACATGCTGAACGTGAATGGCATCGATGTGTTTTACGGCAACATTCATGCTTTAAAAGGCGTGTCGCTTGAGGTGAATAAAGGTGAAATCGTCACGCTGATCGGCGCAAACGGCGCGGGAAAAACGACGCTGCTGAAAACCATCTCCGGGCTGTTGAAGCCGAAAAACGGCGACATCGTCTACGAAGGGGCCTCGATCGCCGGCAAGGCGGCGCAGACGATCGTGAAGCAAGGCATTTCCCACGTGCCGGAAGGGCGCCGCGTGTTTGCCAACATGACGGTCGAGGAAAATTTGGAGCTCGGTGCGTTTTTGCGCAAAGACAAAGTCGGCATTCAACAAGATTTTGCCAACGTTTTTCAGCTGTTTCCGCGCCTTGAGGAGCGGCGCAAGCAATTGGCCGGCACGCTCTCGGGCGGCGAGCAGCAAATGCTTGCCATCGGCCGCGCGCTCATGGCTCGTCCGAAGCTGCTTTTGCTTGACGAACCGTCGATGGGGCTCGCGCCGCTGCTTGTCAAGACGATTTTTCGCATCATCCAGGAAATCAATGCGTCGGGAACGACGATTTTGCTTGTCGAGCAAAACGCCCATATGGCGCTCTCGATCGCCGATCGCGCCTATGTCCTCGAATCGGGCCGCGTCGTGTTGTCGGGAACGGCGGCTGAGTTGCAGGCGAGCGAGCAAGTGAAGCAGGCGTATTTGGGCGGGCATTGACGCCATGGGTGAGGCGGCGAAGCGAAAGAGCCATTGCATGGCGGTGAAGTGAAAAAGCAACGCGCTCACGGAACGAGGTGAACGGCGCTGCGCCACGGTTCGGCCCATCGGCCGAACGGGCGATCAGCGCCGTTTTTGTTGCTGCCGCTCGGCCCGTTCCCACGCTTTCAAATGTGGATAGGGGTCGAACGCCCACTCGGTGTAGCCGTTGTCTTTGTACATCCCGTAATGAAGATGGGGCGGGAATTTTCCGGCCGTGCCGGGCGGGCCGTAACCGGAGCTGCCGACCGAGCCGATGATCGTTCCCGGCTCGACGATTTGCCCCTCGCGTAACTGGGCGGTAAACCCGTTTAAGTGGGCGAAATAATGGTACGTGTTGTTGATGTCGCGGATGCCGACACGCCAGCCGCCGTAGTTGTTCCAGCCTTTCAATTCGACGATGCCGTAGCACGTCGAGCGGACCGGAACCCCGTAGCCAGCGAAAATGTCTGTTCCCTCATGGATGCGGCGCCCACCCCAGCCGCGCGCGTCACCCCATGTGTCGCGGTAGCTGTAATTCGCCCGCAGCGGAAGAGGAAACACATGGTTGTCCAATTGTAATGTCTGATACTTTTTATAAATTTTTACTTTTCCTAAAATCAGGTCGACCGTCTTGGCGCGCTGGTAATAGTTCCAAAGCGCGATTTTGATCTGGCGGTGATCAATGCCGTACGTCTGCAAATAGCGGGCCATCGCCATGATGACATCTTCATCGTCGTCAGCGCGCGCGTTCCCATCCCCGTTCCCATCTATCCCGAGGCCGCCAAACTGGGAGATGGTGAACGGATTCGTATCATGCGAGTTTTTGTTCAGCGGCCCAGCCCATATATCCGGCCTGATGTAAATACCAAGGACGCCGGTTGGTTTGGGCAAATCGCGGCGCACTTGGCGGACGTTTCGCTCGTATTGGTCAATGGCCGCAAAGTAATACCATGGAATGAGTGAAACGGCTTCCGCTTTTTTATACAGCTCCATGCGTCGTTCATAAACGTCTTCTTCATTATTTTCAGCTGCGGCCGCGGCGCCGGCGGCGATGAACAATATCGCCACCACCCATAGGGCCAGTAGCCATCGGTGCACGTGGATCCCCCCTTTTCCGCTCGTCTCCTATCCTTTAGTTTGGGGAGAAAGAAGGAATTCATCAATGCCAAAATTTGTAGGACTAAGCGCACTCGCCCTTTGGCGCCAAGAAGCAAGCGGTGTAAAAAGGAGGAAGGCAGTCGGACGGCGATTTTTTTGTCTTTTCGCGAGCTTTTCATTATAATGAGAAATGAATAACGATCTAACTGGAGTGAGAACGATGGCGACGAAAGAAGAACACATCCGCAAGCCGGATTGGTTGAAAATCAAATTAAATACGAACGAGAACTACGTCGGATTGAAGAAGTTGATGCGGGAACACCGTTTACATACTGTCTGCGAGGAAGCGAAGTGCCCGAACATTCACGAATGCTGGGCTGTGCGGCGGACGGCCACGTTTATGATTTTAGGCAGCGTCTGCACGCGCGCCTGCCGCTTTTGCGCCGTCAAAACCGGCTTGCCGACCGAACTCGACTGGCAGGAACCGGAACGCGTCGCCGAATCGGTGCGCATCATGAACTTAAAACACGTCGTCGTCACCGCGGTGGCGCGCGATGATTTGAAAGACGGAGGTGCGGCCGTGTTTGCCGAAACGGTGCGCGCCATCCGGCGAAAAAACCCGTTTACGACGATTGAAGTGCTGCCGTCCGACATGGGCGGGGTGTACGAAAACTTGAAGACGCTGATGGATGCCCGACCGGACATTTTGAATCATAACATTGAAACGGTGCGCCGCTTGACGCCAAGAGTGCGCGCGCGGGCGACGTACGAACGGTCGCTTGAGTTTTTGCGGCGGGCGAAAGAGCTGCAGCCTGACATCCCGACGAAATCGAGCATCATGGTCGGCCTTGGGGAAACGAAAGAGGAGATCATCGAGGCCATGGACGATCTGCGCGCCAACCATGTCGACATTTTGACGATCGGTCAGTATTTGCAGCCGACGAAAAAACATTTGAAAGTGGTGAAGTACTACCATCCCGATGAGTTTCGGGAGCTGAAAGAGATCGCATTAAGCAAAGGGTTCAGTCATTGCGAGGCGGGTCCACTCGTCCGCTCCTCGTATCATGCCGATGAGCAGGTGAACGAAGCGGCGAAAGCTCGGCAGCTGAAGGCCTAGGTTCAAGCGGCTGGCGCCCGCGGGCGGCGAATAGGCGAAAAGAAACGGTCGTGCCTCTTTTGGAAAAAGGCAGACCGTTTTCTTTCCGCGGCAAGCGGTTAGGCGATCGAAAAGCGTGAGGGTTATTGCCCCATTTTTGTCGTCCGCGGCGTTCCGTCGCGGAAATCGCGATCGAGTCGGTCGTTCATTTCGTTGATCATTTCGCCGTTTTCGTTTTCGCCGTCACTTAGCTTCGCTCCTTGCGGATATTTCAACATCCGCTGGATGGTGGCGTCAAGAATCTGATCGATGTTGCGCGTGTTTGAGTCTAGGCGCCCGAAGCGTTCAATGTCTTTCATCAGCTGCGGATTGTCGGCGATGTAGACGTGATAGTAGCGAGGCACGACAGACAGCGCCGTCTTTTTGACTTGGTCAGCGGTCTGCTGCCGGTTGTTCGTGTCGGCGTCATAAACGACGAGCACTTCCTCATCCGTGACGAGCGTCGCGACGTCCTTGACACCCGGCAGCTGGGTGCACAGTTTGCTGATCAAATCGGCCGCTTTTTCGCGGTTGAAGGACGGCATGTCGTTATAGCCGTTGGCGTCGCCAGCAATCGGGCTTTTTTGATGGCGGACGTAGCCGAAGTTGTTCATCGGCGTGTCATCGCCGTTGGGCACTCCGTTTTCATTGTACAGTTCGTTGCGGTCGGTGACGTTGATGGTATTCCCGCTTCGCTTATAGACTTTGGTATTGTCGTCTTGGGCGGTTTGTGCGCAGCCGCTCAAGACAAGAGCCGTTCCGAACAGAGCGGCCCACCATGGTCGTCTCATCGTCAGCACCCCCTTCGCTTTTAGGGTGGCACGCGTCGCGGCGTTTCATAACCGTCATTGATTGGGTGTCGTGCATCGTTTATGATGGAAGTGGAAAGGCGAGGTGAACTCCCGTGATTTGCATCAACAACCATTGTTACGAGCTGGTGGAAAATGTGAAAAACGCCTTTAACGAAGAAGCCTTTCGCGCCCGGTACGCTGATATTTTGGCGAAGTATGACTACATTGTCGGCGACTGGGGATACAATCAGCTGCGGCTGCGCGGATTTTTTGACGACCACAATCAAAAAGCGACGCATGATACGAAAATCAGCACGTTGTCGGAATATTTGTATGAATATTGCAACTTCGGCTGCGCTTATTTTGTGCTCCGTAAAGTGAAGCGGTGAAGCCGCCATGTCGCGGCGCTGACGGGCGGACAAGCGAAGCAGCCGCTCCGGGGCGGGCGGCTGCTTCGTCATTCCCCTTCGTTGTACGGGAACTGTTCGCTTTCGCGTGGGTCGTCGTGCGGCGGGTGCGCGGCCGGATCGCGCCTTGGAATGTTTTGGTGCAGCGATTTGAATTCATAGTTGAAGGCGCTGTAAGGTCGCTGCCCTTCCCGCCACGGTGTGCTTTTATTTTCGACCGGCGCGTCCGCGCGGTACGGCGATCCGTACGGCCCTTCGGGAAATTCCTCGGCCGTTAAGAAATTGCGCTGTTTCTCGACGGTGGAAACATCGGCATATGTTTCCCGTTCCGCCATTCGCCTCACCTTCCTTGCTGCCGGGTTGGTTCATAAGATGCCCCAAACCGAGGAAGGTTATGAAAGACATTCACGCAAAAAGGCGCGCAACTCGTCGGCCTCTTCGATCTTTAGCTCGTATGTGCGTTCCAAATAGCCCGGCTCGGCCAAATCATCATTGCCGAGAATCGCGAAGCGGTTGCTCTGCAAGTCGAGCACGAGCCATTTTCCGTAAAACCGGTCCGTTTCCACAAGCGCCAAATCGAACCGTCGGTTTTCGCCGGCAAAGCTGACGAAGCGCACCGCCGCTTCAACCGTTTCGTCATACAAATAAAACCGTTCGCTCATCTTTTGCTCCCCCTTTCGCTCCCTTCGTTATCATCATAGCAAACAAGCGTCGAAAACGGGAGCGGACGGAGGAAGAAGTGGCGATGTCCGTCCCGCCACTGGCCGGACGGTGGGGATTCCGTCTTTTTTCAGCAGGGCAAACGAGACGAAGGAGGGAACAGCGATGTATTTTGTTGACCGCAAAAAACTGGAAGATCGGCTGCGCTGCATCGAGCAAATGCTCGAGCGTTACAAGGCGCAGCGGCATTGGGAAGAACCGTTAGAGCGGCTGGCGCTCGAGCGAATCGCTCATGTCCTCATCGAAGCCGTTTTGGACGTCGGCAATGCCATGATTGACGGCTTTATTATGCGCGACCCAGGCAGCTACAATGACATTATTGACATTTTGACTGATGAACGGGTGATTGCCCCGGCGGACGCCGAACAGCTGAAAGCGTTCATCGCTCACCGGAAAATGCTCGTTCACGACTACACCGCTGTTGATCACGCCAAACTGCGCGCCAGCTTGGATGCCCATTTGCCGGCGTTGGAAGCGTACCCGAAAGCGGTGCGCGATTATCTCGAAAGCGAGCTCGGCCCGGTGTCGGCGTTTCGCAATTGATCGGACGGCGACATCCATCGGCGTGCGCCGGTTGTCTTCGCGTTGGACGCCGGCGCGGCGGAATGGGGAAAGACAGAAGCGGTGGATCCGCGGGCTTGCGGCAGCGCGAGCATTGGGAGAGGAAGCGCGGCGTTCTCGCCGGCTCAAGGCGATCCGAACAGACTGGCGCGGCGGCCGCCTATCATGGAAAAGAAAGGAACAGAGGTTATGAAACGTTACAACGGCTATTTGATTGATCTGGATGGAACGATGTACCGCGGCACGGAATGTATCGCCGAAGCGCGCGAGTTTGTCAATGAACTGCACCGCCGCGGCATTCCGTATTTGTTCGTCACCAACAACTCTTCGCGCACGCCGGCGCAGGTGGCGGAAAAACTGCGGTCATTTGGCGTGCCGGCGGAAGAGAAGCACGTCTTTACGACAAGCCAAGCAACCGCCAACTACATTTTTGAACAAAAGCCAGGCGCGTCCGTTTATGTCATCGGTGAAGAAGGGATCCGCACGGCTTTGGCGGACAAAGGGTTTCGTTTTGCCGGCGAGGACGCGGATGTCGTTGTCATCGGCATCGACCGGCAACTGACATACGAGAAGCTCGCCGTCGCTTGCTTGGCGGTCCGCAACGGCGCGACGTTCATTTCCACAAACGGGGACATCGCTTTGCCGACCGAGCGCGGGCTATTGCCGGGAAACGGAGCCATTACATCGGTCGTCGCCGTTTCAACGCAAGTGAAGCCGACGTTTATCGGCAAGCCAGAAAAAATCATTATGGAGCAGGCGCTCAACGTGCTCGGCGTTCCGAAAGCGGACGTGCTCATGATCGGCGACTATTACGAAACCGACATAGTAGCGGGCATGAACGCCGGCATCGATACGCTTTTAGTCCATACGGGCGTGACGACGAAAGAGATGCTCGCCCGCTATGAGCGGCAGCCGACGTATACGGCCGATTCGCTGGTAGAGTGGATGGAGCGCCTGTAAACAACGCCGCTTTGCCAAAAAAGGCAAAGCGGCGTTTGCTTATCATCGGATGCGCGGGAAAGCCGGCCATCAGCCGAGCGCGCCGGGGCGTGGCGATCCATTATTCGGCGTTGGCGGCCCGGTGCGCCAAACGGCTTGACGCCGCCGCGGCAATGGCACCGACGATGTCGTCTAAAAACGTGTTGCATTTGCCGGTTGATTTATCGTTTAAGTATTGCAGGATGCCCGGTTTTTGTTTGTCAATGTATCCGTAGTTCGTAAAGCCGATCGATCCGTAGACGTTGACGATCGATAGCGCCAAAATTTCATCGACGCCATACAGCCCTTCATCGCGGTGGATGATCGATTGCAACGGTTCATCGAGCCGTCCGGCCTCAGCGAGCCGGTCGAGCTGAATGCCGGTTAAAATGGCGTTTTGCACTTCGCGCTTTGAAATGACGCGGTTTACGTTTTCGATGCACTCGTCCATCGTCAAATCCGGATGGTATTTCGATTGCAAATAATAGACGAGTTCAGCGATTTTTTCCACCGTTACGCCCCGCTCCTCGAGCCAACGCCGAGCGGTTTGTTCCAACTGATTCATCATGCCTTCGCTCATCACATGTCACCTGTTTCTTTTGAAAAGTCGTTTTATATATATGTATCATCTCATAAAACAGTCCGTCATATAAAGAAAAATGCTCAGCGGGCCGCATATATAAACAATAGCCCCTTTGGTGGCCGATCTAAAAGGCTGCCTTGACGGGCAGAGAATCGAGCTCGCTTCGGCTGTTTGGCTGCGCGGCGCTGAACGGCGGCCAAACAAAGCGGTGAGGCTTTTCGCTTTCCGCCGGACGAGACGACTGTCGGCGGCCGGTTGGAGAAGAAATGGGGGCTGCTCGGCCGAGCAGCGTCGCTAGAACGGGATCCAAGGTCAAGCGCTTTTTCCCCAATGCGGAAACGAGCGTGGAGATGGGGAGGAGAAAGCAAGTTTCGGCCAACAAGGAAGCGGACGGAGAGATAAGGAAGGGCAAGCGCTTTTTCCCCAATGCGGAAACGGTTGGGGGATGAAGAGGGGGCAAGCGGTTTTCGAGTCAATATGGACGCGAATAAGGAGGAAGGTCCATGGAACAATGGGTGCATAGCGAGTATGGAGTGCGCGTTGAGCGGCTGGAGCCAAAAGGGAGGCAGACCGTGATCTGGGGGCAGCAAGAACGCTTTCTTCTCGTTCCCGCTGACGGGCGGAGCGAAGCGGAGATGGAAGAGCGCCAGCACATCAGCCGCTATTTGCGGGCCAAAGGGGTGAACGGCGTCGGGGAGCTGGTGAAAACAAAAGCCGAAACGTATCTTGCCGTCTATGAGGGACGGCCGATGGCGCTCATCCGCGCGCCGCTTCCGCCCGTGCGCCTGCGCCGGCTCGGCCGAGAGCTTGCTTTGCTGCACGAATACGGGCGCTCTTGCCCGCTGCCCATTACGGTTTGCCGGCGCATCGGCCAATGGCGGGAGCTGTGGGCGAAGCGGATCGACCAAATGGAGGCGTTTTGGACGAACATGGTGGCAAACGGCCCGGCGTCGCCGTTTGACCGGCTGTTTATCGAGTCGTTCCCGTATTATGTAGGGTTGGCGGAAAACGCCGTCCAATATGTGGCCGATACGGAACTCGATGAGGAGCCGCTTCGCGTTGATTACGCCGCGTTTTGCCACGAGCGGCTGCCTCAGGCTGGCTGGATCGAAGGGGCCGAGGTGAAGCTGCCGACCGATTGGGTGTACGACCATTGCGCCCGCGATTTGGCTGAATGGGTGCGTGATTTGTATCGGCGGCACGGGCTGGAATGCCGGCAGGAGGTGCGCCGGTTTTTCCAAGACTACGGGCACGTGTCGCCGCTGTCGCCGTTTGCTTGGCGGCTTGTTTACGCCCGCTTGTTGTTTCCGCTTCCGTATTTCGAGTGTGTGGAGGCGTACTATTTGACAGCGGATGGACAGGAACGAACGCGCCGCGAGGAGGAATTGCGGCGGCTGCTCGGCGGCTCGCACGAGTATGAGCGATTTTTAGCTTCGTTTGCCGAGATTGCCGGCATCGCCGAACGCGTGCGTCTGCCGGCGGTCGAGTGGCTGCCGCCGGCGTAGAAAGGAGAGCGGGGGCCGCGGCGCTGGCGCCCGCTGTTTCGTTGACCGCCGTTGGCTTCATTTGAGCGCCGGGTGAGGCGGGAGGACTGGTTGGCGTCTGCTTGCCAGAAGCGGTGCTTTCGTTCATTCAAGGTGAGTCCCGGCGCGCTTGGCCGCTGGAAAACGGAAGGATGGGCGGGGCTATGGGGGGACAACTTCCCGTTTTTTTTCCGCCGGAGTTGTGATAAGATTTAGAAAAAACGAAGAAGGAGTGGCATCATGACGAAGCCGTGCGTCTTTATTACGCGCAAACTGCCAGAGGATGTTGTGGCCCCGCTTTCGGCTATCGCTGAAGTGGAGATGTGGCCGCATGAGGACGTGGCGGTGCCAAACGATGTGCTCGTGGAAAAAGCAAAGCGGGCGGCGGCCCTTTTGCCGATGGTGTCCGATCCGATTGGTGAACAGGTGCTGTCAGCGGGAGCGGAGCTGAAAGTGGTCGCCAACATGGGGGTCGGTTATGACAATATTGATGTGCCGGCAGCGACTCGGCGCGGCATCGTCGTATGCAACACGCCGGACGTGCTGACTGATACGACGGCCGATTTGACGTTCGCGCTGCTGTTAGCCACCGCTCGCCGCCTCGTCGAAGCGGCTGAATTTTTGAAAGAAGGGAAATGGAAAAGCTGGAGCCCATTTTTGCTTGCGGGCGCCGATGTCCACCATAAAACGATCGGCATCGTCGGCATGGGAAACATCGGCCAGGCGGTGGCGAAGCGGGCGAAAGGGTTTGACATGAACGTGCTGTATTACAACCGTTCCCGCCGCCCGGAAGCGGAAGCGGAGCTTGGCGCCATCTACCGGCCGTTTGCCGATCTGCTTGCGGAGAGCGATTTTGTCGTCTGCTTGACGCCGCTCACCCCGGAGACGCGTCGTTTGTTCAACCGCGAGGCGTTTCGGCGGATGAAACGATCAGCGGTTTTCATCAATGCGGCGCGCGGGGCGGTCGTCGATGAACAGGCGCTGTATGAGGCGCTCGTTCATGGAGAGATCGCGGCGGCCGGGCTCGATGTGTTTGAAAAAGAACCAGTGGATCCCGCCCATCCGCTCGTTTCGCTTCCGAACGTTGTCGCCTTGCCGCATATCGGCAGCGCCACGTACGAAACGCGGCGGGCGATGATGGCGTTGGCGCGCGACAACATCATCGCTGTGCTTGAAGGGCGGCCGCCGTTAACACCGGTGAATCGGCCGTCATAACTTTTCTGCGTTGGGAGGCAGCTGGCGCCGGTAAATCGGTCGCCGCAAAAATTTTTGTTGCCAAACGGCTGGCCGTCTTTTATAATGTCTACTATAAAAATACAAATGTCTACTGTGGGTAAACAGAAGGGGCGGGGAAGATGGAAAAACCGATTTTAGTTGGCTTGTTAGGATTAGGGACCGTTGGCAGCGGCGTGGTCAAAATCATTGAAAACCATCAGGAGAAGCTGATGCATCAAGTCGGATGTCCAGTCAAGGTGAAGAAAATTCTTGTCCGCGACGTCAACAAACCGCGCGATGTCGAGGTCGATCCGGCGCTGCTGACGACGAGCGCCGCCGAGGTGATCGACGATCCGGAGGTGGACGTCATCATCGAAGTGATGGGCGGCATTGAGGAGACGAAGGAGCTGCTGCTGCGGGCGTTGCGTCAAGGAAAACATGTGGTGACGGCGAACAAAGATTTAATGGCGGTGTACGGTTCAGAGTTGCTCCGGGTGGCGGCGGAGCATCATTGCGATTTGTTCTATGAAGCGAGCGTCGCCGGCGGCATTCCGATTTTGCGCAGCTTAGTGGATGGACTGGCGTCGGACCGGATTACGAAGCTCATGGGCATTGTCAATGGGACGACGAACTACATTTTGACGAACATGGCGCAAAACGGCGCCTCTTATGAAGCGGCGCTCGCCGAAGCGCAAGCGCTCGGGTTCGCGGAAGCCGATCCAACGTCGGACGTCGAAGGGCTCGATGCGGCGCGGAAGATGGCGATTTTGGCCCGCCTTGGCTTCTCCATGGATATTGATTTGGACGATGTTAACGCGAAAGGCATCACAGAAGTGACGGAGGAGGATTTAAATTACGGGAAACGGCTCGGCTATACGATGAAGCTGATCGGCATCGCCCAGCGCGATGGAAGCAAGGTGGAAGTCAGCGTTCAGCCGACGTTTTTGCCCGATTCGCATCCGCTCGCGTCCGTCCAGAACGAATATAACGCTGTGTACGTTTACGGCGAAGCGGTCGGAGAAACGATGTTCTACGGGCCGGGCGCCGGCAGCTTGCCGACGGCGACGGCGGTTGTCTCCGACTTGGTCGCGGTGATGAAAAATATGCGCCTTGGCGTCAACGGTCGCTATGCCGTTGCGCCGCAATATGAAAAACAGTTGAAAGCTCCAACGGAAATTTTCTCGAAATACTTTTTGCGCATTCACGTGAAAGACCAAGTGGGGGCGTTTGCCAAAATTACGACGCTGTTTTCCAAGCGCGGAGTGAGCTTTGAAAAGATTTTGCAGCTGCCGATGAAGGAAAACGGCCTCGCCGAAATCGTCATCGTCACGCATGATGCTTCGCAGCAAGACTACGAAGAGATTTTGCAGCAGCTGGGCGATTTGGAAATCGTCGAGCGGGTGCAAAGTTCGTATCGGGTGGAAGGGGAGAAACGGTGATGACATGGAGAGGGCTGCTTGACGCGTACGGCGACTTTTTGCCGCTGACTGAAGCAACGCCAAGGCTGTCGCTTTGTGAAGGAAACACTCCGCTCATCCCGTTGCCGCGGTTGTCGGAAGAGCTCGGGATTACGCTGTACGTCAAAGTGGAAGGAGCGAACCCAACCGGGTCGTTTAAAGATCGCGGCATGGTGATGGCGGTGGCGAAGGCGAAAGAGGAAGGAAGCCATACGATCATTTGCGCCTCCACCGGCAATACGTCCGCTTCCGCCGCCGCGTATGCAGCGCGCGCTGGGCTGCGCTGCCTTGTCGTCATCCCGAACGGAAAGATCGCCCTTGGCAAACTGGCGCAAGCCGCCATGTACGGGGCGGAGATTTTTGCGATCGACGGCAATTTCGACGAAGCGCTCAGCATGGTGCGTCGGCTGAGCGAAACGGCGCCGATTACGCTCGTCAACTCCGTCAACCCGTACCGGATCGAAGGGCAAAAAACGGCAGCGTTTGAAGTGTGCGATCAGCTTGGGCGCGCGCCGGACGTGCTCGCCATTCCGGTCGGCAACGCCGGCAACATCACCGCCTATTGGAAAGGGTTTAAGGAGTATCACGAAGCAAAAGGAACAGGGTTGCCGCAAATGCGCGGCTTTGAAGCGGAAGGGGCGGCGGCGATCGTCCGCAATCAAGTGATTGAACAGCCGGAAACGATCGCGACGGCGATCCGCATCGGCAATCCGGCGAGCTGGCAGAAAGCGGTCGAGGCGGCGAACGAATCAGGCGGAAAAATCGATGAAGTGAGCGATGCCGAGATTTTGGCGGCCTATCAGCGGCTTGCCCGCACGGAAGGCGTTTTTGCTGAGCCGGCGTCATGCGCGGCGATCGCCGGGGTCATCAAGCAGCGCGAGCGGAATGAAATCGAGCGCGGCAGCCTCGTTGTCGCCGTTCTCACTGGCAATGGCTTGAAAGACCCGGCCATCGCCTTGGAGACCGCGGCGATCGAACCGATCGTGCTGCCGAACGATGAACAAGTTGTCTTAGAGCATTTGCAAGGGGTTGTCCGCGCATGAAAGAAGACGAGATGTTGAAGATCGTCGTTCCGGGGAGCACGGCGAACTTAGGACCCGGGTTTGACTCGATCGGGCTCGCCGTTTCCCGTTACTTAACGCTTGATGTCCGCTTGGCGGAGGCGTGGTCCTTTGTGCCGAAAACGGCCGAGGTGAGCGGCATCCCGCGCGGAACCGACAATTTGGTGTATCAAGCGGCGGCCGAAACGGCGGATGTTTACGGCCGGCGCCTGCCGAGCTGCGAAGTGGAAGTGTCCAGCGACATTCCGCTCACACGCGGGCTCGGCAGCAGCGCGGCGGCGGTCGTCGCCGGCATCGAGCTGGCCGATGCGCTACTTGAACTAGGATTGTCGCGCGAACAAAAGATGGAACTGGCCACCCGCTATGAGGGCCATCCGGACAATGTCGGCGCTTCGCTGTACGGAGGGCTGGTCATCGGCTGCTACCGCGAGGAAGGTGTGGATGTCGTTCATCTTCCCGATGTGGACATTGAAATGGTGGCATTGATCCCAGCCTATGAGTTGGAGACGAAAAAAGCGCGCGGGCAGCTGCCTGAACAATGGACGAGGCAGCGGACCGTCGAGGCGAGCGCCATCAGCAATGTGTTCGTTGCGGCGCTGCTGACAAAAAACTGGCGGCTTGCCGGCCGCATGATGGCGGCCGATCTGTTTCATCAGCCGTACCGGAAACCGCTCGTTCCCGAGCTTGAGCGGGCGGAGGCGCTCGCTCTCGAATACGGGGCGATCGGCGCGGCGCTAAGCGGGGCGGGGCCGACGGTGCTCGTTTTTGCGGAACGAGGGGACGGCGCTCGTCTTGCCGAGCGGCTGCGGCCGCATTTTCCCGGTTGCGAAGTCGCCAAGCTGGCCGTTGAGCCGCACGGCAGCCGCGTCTACAAGCTCGCGCTGGAAGCGTGAGGGTTTTTTCGGCGTTGGGAGAACCGACCGCCGTCCGCCTCCTCTTCGCGCACGCCGAGGGTCGATAAGGGTCTTTGTCTTTGGAGCGGGAACGAAAACGGGGCGGTCCGTTACGCTTTCTCGTCGTCGGATGCCGTAGGAGGACAAAAAAACATCCGAACAGCGGCGAGCTGTTCGGATGTTCCGCTTTAGAATACTTGCTCTACTTCGACGACGCCCGGCACTTCTTCAAACAGCGCGCGTTCGATCCCGGCTTTTAACGTGATCGTCGAGCTCGGGCAGCTGCCGCATGCGCCGAGAAGGCGGAGCTTGACCACGCCGTCCTCTACGTCTACGAGCTCGCAGTCGCCCCCGTCGCGAAGCAGGAACGGACGAAGTTTATCCAACACTTCTTGCACTTGTTCTTTGATTTCTTGGTCCGTCATTTCCATCGACTCCTTTCCTTACTTTTTATTATAATCGTGACAGGGGAAAAAATCTAATGATAAATTTTGCTTGCATAAAGGGTGACAATGATGGCGTTTCAAGCGGTTGAAATTTGTGTTTACGGGGCTGACGTCCTTTGCCCGGCTTGCGTGCAGCTGCCGTCATCGAAAGAGACGTATGAGTGGCTCGAAGCGGCGTTGCGCCGCAAGTATCCCGATCAGCCGTTCCGGATGGTCTACGTCGATATTTTTCACCCTCCTGCCGATGATGAACGAAAACGGGCGTTGGCGCAAACGATCGTTGAAGAAGATTGGGTGTATCCGGTCGTGGTGATCGAAGGAACGGTGGTGGCGGAAGGCAATCCGCGGCTGAAGACCATTTGCGCAGAAATGGAAAAATACGGCTACCGTTCGTTATAGCGGCGGCGCATGGGGAGGAAAGCGAACGGACGGCGGGGAGGTCCCCGCCGCCTTCGCGTTTGGTCAGCCGCCCGGTCGGCGACAAGAGCTGCTCATACTGTCGTTAGAAATGTCGCCTAACCCTTTGGTCCGCTGCCAGATCGGCGATAAGATTTCGACGATGATGGGTCGGTGTCGGTTGCCAGCACGCGTTCTCACTGAACCTGCTGCTTTGCGCCTGCCATTTTATGGACAGCTGTGCAAGGCTTAATAGCCGTTGTGGTGTTTATACATCCAAAGAACGCCCGATTTTAACAGGCGCGGCACCCGTCCAATGAGCGGGCGGTCCGCCACAAGGCCGAAGCCGTGTTTTTTCCCGAGCGAGCCGAGAATGCCTTTCAGCTTAATCGGCGGGAATTCGCTTGGCGGCTCTTCGCCGTTCCAGCGCTTTTGCAGAACTTGGACGATTTGTTCGGCTTGCGCTTCGGCGAGCTGGGCGCTCGGCGAATGCGGCAGGCTCGCACAGTCGCCGACGACGTAGGCGTTTTCATAGCCGGGGATATGGTGCCGTTTCGTCAAGATGACGCGGCCTTGCTTGTCCTTTTCCACGTTGAGTTCGCGGACGACGCGATTCGGCTGGATGCCGGCCGTCCAGACGATGACGTCGCACGGCACCGGTTCATCGTGGTTGTACAGCACACCCGGCTCAACTTTCGTCACGTTGGAGTGGCGAATGATCTCAACCTTGTGTTCGTCGAACCAGCTTTCGACATAATCGCTCAGCCGTTTTGGAAACATCGGCAAAATGCGCTCGCCGCGGTCAAACAGTTTAATGTGCAAATCAGGGCGGCTTTCGGCGAGCTCGCTGGCCAACTCCACGCCGCTCAGGCCGGCGCCGACGATGCCGACGGTCGACTTGGGCGGCAAGTTGTTCAGCGCTTCGTAGGCGGCGCGCGCTTTGTCGATCGATTGAATGCTGTAGGTGTATTGATCAGCGCCTGGCACCCCGTGGTACTTGTCCTCACAGCCCAATCCGATCACCAGCTCGTCATAACGGACGCTGCGCTCGTCTTTCAGGTGAACGATCTGGTTGTCAAGGTCAATGGAGACGACTTCGCCAAACTCGTACGTCAGCTGCGGATGTTCCGGGAACGGGACGCGAATATGGTGGTCACTGACCGTTCCTGCGGCCAACGCGTAATATTCCGTTTTTAAACAATGGTACGGAACGCGGTCAATGAGGATAATATGAATGCCGTTTGGCACATGATCTGGGAGGAGGCGTTGCAAAATCCGCATATTGCCGTATCCTCCGCCGAGCAGTACAAGTTGTCTCATGGTTAAAAATCCCCTTTTGTCCAGTTTCGTAAGCCGCTTATGCCATAAAAAAGTATAACGAAATTGTGACAAAAGAACAATAATTTTTCTGCCCACTCCTTGCCCGACAAGCATGTTCATTGACGGCGCGCGGCAAAACGGCTACGATGGGAAACAGGAAGGTGAACATGCGCATGGTTTTGCCAATCATCGAATTTTGCATCAGCAACTTAGCCAGCGGGTCGTACGAGGCGATGGAACAGCTTGAAAAAGACCCGAATCTCGATATTATCGAATACAGTTGCCTAAGCTATTGCACGCGCTGTGCGGAAACGCTGTTTGCGCTCGTCAACGGCGAGTTTGTCAGCGCCGAAACGCCGGATGAACTCGTGGAAAAGATTTATCGGCATCTCGAAGAACATCCGATGCTGTAACGAAAAAAGGAGGATGCCCAATGGCGGCATCCTCTTCAATGTATATGAAAAAACGGGGGATACTTCCATTGTGGCCAAGGGGCGTTGTTTTTATACATCCAATTCCAGACTTTTTCGGGAGGGACGAACATTGCCATCGTTTACGTTTACGAAAATGCATGGATTAGGGAACAGCTATATTTACGTTGATTTGTTTCGCGAAACGCTTCCGGAAGACGAGCTGCCGGCGATCGCCCGCCGCGTTTCGAACGTTCACACCGGCATTGGATCGGATGGCTTAATTCTCATTGGTCCTGCGGAGCGGGCGCCGGTCAAAATGCGGATTTTCAACAGCGACGGTTCGGAAGGGAAAAATTGTGGCAACGGCTTGCGCTGTGTAGCAAAATACGCGTATGAGCATGGCCTTGTCAAGGAGCGCCGCTTTTTGATCGAAACGCTTTCCGGGCTGGTTGAAGCAGAAGTGGCAGTCCAAGACGGCGAGGTGGTGAGCGTCACCGTCGATATGGGCGAACCGCGCCTGCAGCGGAGCACCATACCGATGATCGGACCGGAGGCCGAACAGGTCGTTGCTGAGCCGTTTGTCATCGGCGGCCGCGAGTACGCGCTCACCGCCGTCTCGATGGGCAATCCACACGCCGTCTTTTATGTTGACGACATCCGCCAAGCGCCGGTCGAGGCGCTGGGACCGCTTGTCGAACGCGATCCGCGCTTTCCCGAAGGAGTGAACGTCGAATTTGTTGAAGTCGTGAGTGATCGCGAGCTTCACTTCCGCGTGTGGGAGCGCGGTTCCGGCGTGACGCAGGCGTGCGGGACGGGCGCGTGCGCGGCTGTTGTCGCTTCCGTGCTCAACGGGAAGACGGCGCGCGGAGTGGAAACGGTCGTCCATTTGGCCGGCGGCGATTTGGTGATCACTTGGGAATGGGACGGGCGCGTGCGCATGACCGGCCCAGCCGAAACGGTGTGCACAGGGGTGTACTATGACCGGGGCGGGCAGAACGGTTGAGCATTTGCGCTGGAAAACGGTATAATAACAGTAAGCGGAAGGTCGGTGAGCGTTGAGTCGCCCGGTTGGGGGAGCTGGCCCGAACGCGGGTCGCCTACCTCGCTTGACCTGATAGCGAAGGAGGGATCGAGATGGCGGAAGCCATTGTTACGCTGACGGAAGCGGCAGCGTTTCAAATTAAGGACATGATGAAGGAGCAGGAAGAGGAAAACGCCTATTTGCGCGTAGGGGTTCACGGCGGTGGCTGCAGCGGGCTGTCGTACGGCATGGGCTTTGAGCATGAGCGGCGCGCGGACGACGTCGAATTTGAACAGCACGGCATTAAAATTTTGGTCGACCGCGATAGCGCGCCGATTTTGCGCGGCACGGTCATTGATTACAAACAGTCGCTGCTTGGTGGCGGATTTACGATCCACAACCCGAACGCCATCGCGACGTGCGGCTGCGGTTCGTCGTTCCGCACGGCAACGAACGCCGGCACGCCGGAGCAGTGCTGACCGCGGAAACCGCGGCGGACAAACCCGGAGAAAGGGAGGGGAAGGCGAGTGAAAGGGCAAGTGAATGTAGTGTTGGCCCTCTTGTTGGCGCTGATCGTCGCCCTGCTCGCGGTGGCCAACGTTGACAAAGTAACCATCCGTTATTTGGTTGGGGAAACGCGTCTGCCGCTGATCATCGTCATTTTTGGCTCCGCGGTTCTCGGCGCTTTAGTCGTCGCTATGTTGGGCTGGGTTCGCCTGTTCAGCCTGCAGCGACAGCTGAAAGCAGCGCTCAAGGAAAACGAAGCGCTGGCCGCTCGGCTAGCCGAACATGAACAGCAGCCGTCATCGGCATCGCTGTCTGGCGATGAAACGATGTAAAGCGAACAGACGGCGCCGCCAAAATGAGAAAGAGGGTGTCCCAAAAGGATCGGGATTCCCTCTTTCGTTGCTTATATATACGTGCTGGCTGCTTCTGCCGCACGATCGGTTGTGCCGATCTTGAAGGCAGCCCCTTTTTGGGTCAGCCTCGCTTTGTCGTGCCGTGGTCGCATTAAAGCGCGGCACACAACGAAACTAAAAGAGTGAGGTCGAGTGCGCCGGCTGCATCCGCGCTGTCGGATCGATGTACGTTTTGGCGCTGCTGATGGCGATCGGCGCTTCGCCGAAGCCGCAGGCGATCAGCTTGATTTTTCCGTCGTACGTACAAATGTCGCCGGCGGCATAGACGCCCGGGATGTTCGTTTCCATGCGGGAATTTACTTTGATCGAATGCTTCTCGATTTCCAACCCCCAATCTTTGATCGGCCCAAGCGAGGAAATGAAGCCATAGTTGACAATAACGGCGTCCACATCGACCGTTTCTTTCGTTCCGTCCTTGGCGTGCTCAAGCACGACTTGGTGGATGGCATGTTCGTCACCGATCAGTTCCACTGGCACGAACGGTGTCTTCACACGCACGGCCGATTTCATAAGCTGTTCGACGCTGTGCTCATGGGCGCGGAACTTGTCACGGCGGTGCACGATCGTGACGCTGGCCGCGATCGGTTCGAGCATCAGCGACCAGTCGACCGCCGAGTCGCCGCCGCCGCAAACAAGCACCCGTTTTCCGGAAAACTGCTCCAAATCGTTGATAAAGTAATGCAAGTTTTTCCCTTCATAACGGGAAGCGGTTTCGATTTCCAGCCGCCGCGGCTGAAAGGCGCCGTTTCCAGCGGTGATGATCACCGTTTTCGAATAGTGGATTTGTTCATTGGTGATGAGTTTGAACGTTCCGTCTTCCTGCTTTTCAAGCACATCGACCGATTCGTTCAGGCAGATGGTTGGTGAAAACAGCTCCAGTTGCTTTTTCAGCTGATTGACCAGCTCTTGGGCGCGCACTTTCGGGAATCCGGCGACATCGTATATGTATTTTTCCGGATACAACGCGGAAAGCTGCCCGCCGAGCTGAGGAAGGCTTTCGATGATTTTGACCTTCATTTGCCGCAAGCCGCCATAAAACGCGGCAAACATGCCGGTCGGCCCGCCGCCGATGATCGTGACATCATAAAGCGTACGATCTTCCTTCACCGCCATACCTCCTTTGATTGTGATGAAATGATCCGTTTCTCTTTTTCGCACCGCGGCTCCTGCTCTCCACCTGTTTTAGGAGCGTTTCCATTCCGCGCCGCGGTCGGCTGCGAACCGCCTAGGCGGCGCTGCCGTTTTCGGTTTCGCTTCCAGCAAAGCTTGATTTTTCTTCCCTTCTTATTTTAGCATCTTATGTCAGCATGGGCAAAAGATGACGCCCACTGTCTGTTGGCTGCGGAAGGGCAGCGGTGAATTTTTCCGTCTTGCCGCAAAAAATACTTGAAATGGGGGGGAAAAAGGACTAATATGGTTGGTGGACAGATTGTTAATTTTTTGTGACAGTCCCTCGACATTTTTTTGTCCGTTATCGTGAACTTTTTCACAAACTTTGTGCGATAAAAACGGGGACGGCAGCAAAAGCTATAAAAAACGAAAAAGGGTGGAAGTGATTCAAGTGAGAAAACCAAACGTTGTCATTTTAGGCGCGGGCTACGGTGGGCTGATGACGACGGTTCGTCTGCAAAAGCTGATCGGGGTGAATGAGGCGAACATTACGCTCGTCAACAAACATGACTACCACTATGAGACGACATGGCTTCACGAGGCGTCGGCAGGAACGTTGCATCACGACCGCGTCCGCTATCCGATCCGTGATGTCATCGATCGGAACAAAGTGAAGTTTGTTCAAGCGACGGTCACTAAAATCGTTCCGGATGAGAAAAAAGTGCTGCTAGCAGACGGGGAATTGACATACGATTACCTTGTCATCGCTCTTGGCTTTGAATCGGAAACGTTTGGGATCAAAGGATTGAAAGAATACGCGTTTTCGATCGCTAATGTCGACGCCGCGCGGCAAATCCGCGAGCATATCGAATACCAGTTTGCGACGTACAATGCCGAAGAGGACAAAAAACCGGAGCGGCTCACGATTGTTGTCGGCGGCGCTGGGTTTACGGGCATCGAATTTTTAGGCGAGCTCGCCAACCGGATGCCGGAGCTGTGCCGGGAGTATGACATCGACCCGCACAAAGTGCGCATCATTTGCGTCGAGGCGGCGCCGACCGCGCTGCCGGGCTTTGATCCGGAGCTCGTCGAGTACGCGGTCAGCCAGCTTGAACGCAAAGGCGTCGAATTCAAAATCGGCACGGCCATCAAAGAATGCACGCCGGATGGCATCATCGTCGCCAAGGGCGATGACGTCGAAGAAATCAAAGCCGGCACGGTCATTTGGGCCGCTGGCGTGCGCGGCAGCCGCGTCATTGAGGAGTCTGGATTTGAAGCGGCGCGGGCGCGCGTGAAGGTTGACCCGTATTTGCGCGTCCCAGGCCATGAAGACATTTTTGTCGTCGGCGACTGTTCGCTCGTCATCGATGAGGAAACGAACCGCCCGTATCCGCCGACGGCGCAGATCGCCATGCAAGAAGGCCAGCTGTGCGCGAAAAACTTGGCGGTGCTCATCCGCGGGCAAGGAGAGCTCGAACCGTTCAAGCCTGACATTAAAGGAACCGTCTGTTCGCTCGGCCATGATGATGCCATCGGCGTCGTCTTCGGCAAAAAGCTGTGGGGAACGAAAGCAAGCTTCATGAAAAAAGTGATCGACAACCGCGCCCTGTATTTGATCGGCGGTTCGTCGCTCGTGATGAAAAAAGGGAAATTTAAATTTTTCTAAAACGGTTGATGGGAACGGTGCGACATTGGCTAAGCTGCCTAGCGGCAAGCTCGGCGGCTGCGCGGCGCTGGCAACCGTTAAAGATGGCGAGGCGACTCGCTGACATCGGCTCGATCGATGGCAGCGGTTTTGCGGGAGTGAGGGGAGTGTTCCAAAAGGACTGGGACACTCCCCTCATCGCGATAGACGCACCATCCGCTTCTCTGCCACGCGAGTTCGGTCTTTCTTGAGGGGAAGATCGCCTTTTTTGTGCCCCAAAAACAGGGATTCGCCGTCTGGCTGTCGAACTACCAACGTAAACAACGATCATGAAACAAAAGGATGAGAACGATGGACAGCAAACGCGGAAACGTTTGGATCGCCGCGGCGGGCTTGGTCATCAATGAAGCGGGGGAATGGCTCGTCGTCAAGAAAAAATACAGCGGGCTGAAAGGAAAATGGTCGCTGCCGGCCGGCTTTGTGCAACCAGGGGAGATGCTCGATGAAACGGCTGTTCGCGAAGTGTGGGAAGAAACGGGAATCCGCTCGGAACCCGTCGCGCTGCTTGGCGTTCGCACCGGCGTCATCAACGGAAACATCAGCGACAACATGGCGATTTTTTTGCTCCGGCCGCGATCGGAGCGCATCATCGTGCAGACCGAAGAGCTGGATGCGGCTGCTTTCTTGAGCAGAGCCGCGCTTCAGGCCGACCGTGACACTTCCGGCCTGATTCGATATTTGCTCGCGCTTGAGCCGCTCGCGTTCCTGCCGCCGCACAACGGTCAACCCGGGCGATCCGTTCGGGTACACGAAGTATCGGCTCTACTTTGAATCGCTGAAAGGGAAAGAATGACGAAGAAAATGAAAGCAAGTCATCGATGTATCCGTTTACATGAAGCGAAACGGCGAAAAATCGCCGTTTATTTTTACAGAAAATTTTGATATGTTAATAAAAACGAAATGGAGGGGAACATCGATGATGACGAGGACAGCTTGCCCTTATTGTGATGGGCACGGGTACGTACAGTTGCTGCTTGGCGGTTCGGAAACGTGCTACTGCTGCCAAGGGACAGGAAGCGAGAAAGAGGGAGAGAACAGGCGTTGACTTGGCATCCGCCCATCCAGTACACTGAAAAAGGGTGTAAGGGAGGTAGAGGGCGGATGCAGATGAGTTTGCCCCTTGTCTTGATTTCCATGCTTTTATTTTTTGTCTTGTTTTTCGGCATTAGTTTTTTGCTCAATATGGTGTTGCGGATGACGTGGATTGTCGCCGTATGCTTTCCGGTGATCGCTGCGCTCATCATTGACGATGTGCCATGGACGCGTTATTTCACCGCGCCGGCGGCGGCGTTTGCCGCGCTCGGGCGCAAAGCCGCTTCGTTGGCGGCGGCCGACGTCTTGATTTTGGCGAGCGGATTCGCCGGCGCTCTTTGCGCCGGATGGGCGATTCGCACGCTGCGAGCGAAAGGATACCGGATGTTTTGACGACCGGCGGCTGCCTTGGGGGCGTGCCGGTTTCAGTTTCCTATCGGGAAAAGGGAACGGATTTCCGCACGCGGGATCGGGTGCGGTGTCGGTTTGGCTGTTCGCGCCGTTTTGCAGCGGCTGGCGACGGCCATTTTTTTGTGCTTGGAAACTCGAGAAGCGTTCAAGTCGGCCGCCTGCTGTTGGCCGGCTTTCTTGCTATGGCCGGTACAGCGCAATGGCATTTTGCCTAGAAGGTCGGTGAAAAACCGCTGTCGCACACCAATCGATGGCATTTTCATTCTGAAGAGAAAGCTGGTTCTGCAAGGTTTTTCTAATTGAGAAACGAGTGGAATCAGT
>JAAROH010007732.1_pt1 | contig 42982 bp, 40 predicted proteins | sample 7248631 | NCBI WGS metagenome assembly JAAROH01 (sample SAMN09772309, study PRJNA484901) | compost metagenome | isolation source: Vermicomposting unit | place: India | reverse complement strand
AATCATACAGAACACTTTTGGAAGTGCGACGTACCCACTTTCACTTGACAGACCCCATCCCCCTGGCTGTCTTGACACCCATTTCCGGGCGATGGTACGCTGTACCGGGAAGTGCATACCGGGTCCGATCCACTAGGGGAGCCTTCGGGCTGAGAACAGGTCTGCCGAGACCTGGACCCTTAGAACCTGAACTGGGTAATACCAGCGGAGGGAAGTGGACGGCCGGCCGTTCCGTGACCGTGCGGTCGCCTCCACGTTTCCTTGTGGAGGCGGCCTTTTCTGTTCCGCGTCTCCCTCTCCGGTCGGACCCGGCGGCGCTGGATCCATTCCCACGGGAAAGGTGTGAGGACCATGACCCATCCCCGCGCCCTGACCATCGCCGGCTCCGACTCGGGCGGCGGCGCCGGCATCCAGGCCGACCTGAAGACCTTCACCGCCCTGGGTGTCTGCGGCACGTCGGCGATCACCTGCGTCACCGCGCAGAACACCCTCGGGGTGACCGGCGTCTATCCCCTCACCGCCGAACAGGTGGCGGCGCAGCTGGACGCCGTTCTCGCCGACATCGGCACGGACAGCGCCAAGACCGGGATGCTCTACGACCCGCAGATCATCGCAACGGTGGCCGACCGGGTCCGCCGGTACGGCATCCGCAACCTGGTGGTCGACCCGGTGATGATCGCCAAGAGCGGCCATCCCCTGCTCCTGCCCGAGGCGCAGGCGGCGCTGCGGGACCTGCTGGTGCCCCTGGCCCTGGTGGTGACGCCCAACCTCCCCGAGGCGGAGGCCCTGACGGGGATGGCCATCCGCACCCGCGCCGACATGGAGGCCGCCGGCCGCCGCCTGCTGCAGATGGGGGCCAGGGCGGCGGTGGTGAAAGGCGGTCACCTGGGAGGAGGCGGGGCCGCCGACCTGCTGATCGCCGCGGATGGCAGCCGGCTCTGGCTGGAAGCGGACCGCGTGGAGACTCGGCACACCCACGGTACCGGCTGCACCTTCAGCGCCGCCATCGCGGCGGGGCTGGCCCGGGGGTTGGAGCTGCCGGAGGCGGTCTCCCTGGCCAAGGAGTTCATCACCCTGGCGATCCGCACGGCGCCGGGGATCGGCGCCGGCAACGGCCCCACCAACCACCTGGCCTGGTTGGAGCGCGGGCGGAGGCAGCCGGGGGAGGGAGGGGATCGCCGTGAGCACACTGCCTGAACGGGTTCGGGAGCGGCGCCCCCTGGTGCACGCCATCACCAACTGCGTGACGATGGAATGGGTGGCGCGGGGGCTTCTCGCCGCCGGCGCCCGTCCGGTGATGGCCCGGGACGCCGCCGAGGCCCCTTTGGTCGCCGCCGCGGCCGACGCCCTGGTGCTCAACCTGGGCACCTGGAGCCCCGGGCTGCAGCAGGCGATGCTGGAGGCCGGCCAGGTGGCCGCCCGGCGCGGGATTCCGGTGGTGCTGGACCCGGTGGGGGCCGGTGGGACCGAGACCCGTACCCGCGCTGCCCTGGAGCTGCTGGAGCGGGTGAGGGTGACCGCGGTCCGGGGCAACGCCGGGGAGATTCTCGCCCTGGCGGGACGTGACGGGCTGGTGCGGGGCGTGGACGGACCGGACGGGCGCCCCGGCCTGCAGACGGAGCGGGCGGCCAGAGCGGTCGCCAGACGCTTCGGCTGCCTGGTGGCCGTCACGGGGGCGACTGACCTGGTGACCGACGGCCGGCGCACCCTCGCGGTCCAGGCCGGCCACCCGTGGATGGCGCAGGTCCCGGGGACGGGCTGCCTGGCGACGGCGCTGGTGGCTGCAGCCCTGGCGGCTGGGACCGGCGCGGGACCGGCCGGCCGGGACCGCCCCATGGAGGACGTGGACGTGGTGGCGGAGGCGCTCCTCTGGGCCGGCTGGGCGGGGGAGCAGGCGGCGTCGGACGCGCTGGGCCCCGGCACCTTCGCCGCCGCCTTCCTCGACCGGCTGGCACTGCGCGGCCCCCTGCCGCCGGGGCGGATCGCTCCTCCGCTTTCCGAACGGCTGAGCCTGTACGTCCTGGTCAGCGGCGCCACGCCGCCGGACGTGCTGGAGGCGGTTCTGCAGGCGGGATGCCGGATGATCCAGTTCCGGGAGAAGCGGCTGCCGCTGCCCGCCCAGTTGGAGGCCGCCGCCCGGGTGCGGGAGGCGTGCCGGCGCCACGGGGCGCTGCTGGTCGTCAACGACCGGGTCGACCTGGCCCTGGCGGTTGGAGCGGACGGCGTCCACCTGGGGCAGGAGGACCTGCCCGTGGCGGCGGCCCGGCGGATCCTTGGGCCGGACGCGGTGATCGGGGCGACCTGCGAGACCGCCGGGGAGGCCCAGGCCGCCCGGGAGGCCGGGGCGGATTACCTCGGCGCCGGCCCGGTCTACGTCACCCCGTCTAAGCCGGATGCGGGCGAGCCTTACGGTCCTGACGTCGTCCGGCGGGTGAGCGAGGCGGCCGACCTGCCGGTGGTCGGCATCGGCGGCATCGGGCCGGGTCGCGCGGCGCCGGTGATCGCGGCGGGGGCCGCCGGGGTGGCGGTGATCTCCGCCGTCCTTGGGGCGCCCGATCCCGGCGCCGCAGCCCGGGCCATTCTGGACGAGGTCCGACGCGCCAAGGGGGAGGCGTCGGCATGAACCGGGCCGGCCTGCTCACGCGGATGGCGATCCTGGTGGCGTTGGGCGTGGCCTCCTCTTCCTTCTCGGCGATTCCGCTGTTCGGGGCGAAGCTCTTCCCGGCGCAGCACGCCATCAACGTGGTGGCGGGGGCGATGCTGGGCCCGGTGTACGCCGGTGTCGTGGGCCTGGGCATCGCCACGATCCGCATCCTTCTGGGCAGCGGCACGCTCCTCGCGATTCCGGGGACGGTGTTCGGCGCCGTGCTGGCGGGCCTTCTCTACCGGCGCACCGGTTCACGGCTGGCTGCCATGATCGGTGAGGTGATCGGCACGGGCCTGATCGGCGCCGTGGCCGCGTACCCGGTGGCGGTGCTGCTGCTGGGCAATGCCAAGGCGGCCGCGGGCGGCATCGGCTTCTACATCCCCAGCTTCGCGGCCAGCAGCGCCGCAGGCGCCCTGATCGGCGGCCAGGCCCTGGCGGTGCTGCAGCGGTTCCGCCTCGTGGTGACTCCCCGCGCGCTGCAGGTCCCTGCCTCCGGATGCGACCGGCCGGATAAATGACGAAATACTCGGAATAGACGATACTTTCCGGGAGGTATATCCGCCTGCACAGCCAATTCTAGGGGAAAGCACACCCGACCCGCCGCCAGGCGGGAGGAGACGAGGAGGGGTTGATGACCTATGACCATGCGGCATCAGCTGACCCTGCACACCATGCTGGAGCGGGCCCGGCGGTTCTTCCCGGACAAGGAGATCGTCTCCCGCACAGACGCCGGCATCTTCCGGTATACGTACGCCGACTACTACGACCGGACCCGCAGGCTGGCTGCGGCCCTGGAGCGACTCGGCGTCAGGCGCGGGGATCGGGTCGGCACGCTGGCGTGGAACCACCACCGCCACCTGGAGGCCTACTTCGCGGTGCCCTGTATGGGGGCCTCGCTCCACACCGTCAACCTGCGGCTGCCCCCGGAGCACCTGGCCTACGTGATCAACCATGCCGGCGACCGCGTCCTCCTGGTGGACGCGGACCTGGTGCCGCTGGTCGAGGCGGTCCGGCCCCAGCTGAAGACCGTCGAACCCTACATCATCATGGCCGACGTCTCCCTGCCGGAGACCCGGCTGTCGCCGGTCCACGGCTACGAGGAGCTGCTGGCTTCCGCTCAGGAGGACTACCGCTTCCCGGAGGATGTCGACGAGTGGGCCGAAGCGGGCATCTGCTTCTCTTCCGCCACCACCGGCATGCCCAAGGGGGTCTGCTACGCCCACCGGGCCATCTACCTCCACTCGATGATGGTCTGCATGGCCGACACCGTCGGGGTGGGGGAGAGGGACGTGGTCATGCCCGTCGTGCCGATGTTCCACGTCAACGCCTGGGGGCTGCCCTTTGCCGCCGTCTGGATGGGCGCCAAGCAGGTGCTGCCTGGCCCGCGTCCCGACCCGCACACCCTGTGCCGGCTGATCCAGGACGAGAAGGTGACCCTGGCCGCCGGCGTGCCGACGGTCTGGATGGGCGTACTGCAGGCCGTGGAGCAGGAGCGGTACGACCTGTCCTCCATCACCCGCATCGCCTGCGGCGGCGCCGCCCCGCCCCGGGCGTTGATCGAGGCGTACGAACTGAAGCTGGGGGTGCCGTTCCTGCACGCGTATGGCATGACCGAGGGGGCGCCGGTGACCCACGTGGGCCGGCTGAAGTCGACGCTCGAAGGCGCGCCGACGGACCAGCGGTACGCGAAAAAGGCGAAGCAGGGCCTGCTGGCTCCGGGCCTGGACATGAAGGTCGTGGACGCGGAGGGCAACGAGGTCGCCTGGGACGGCCGTTCCATGGGCGAGATGGCGCTGCGGGGGCCGTGGATCGCCGATGCTTACTACGACGACGGGCGGACCGCCGAGACGTTCCGGGACGGCTGGTACTACACGGGGGACGTGGTCACCGTGGACCCCGACGGTTACATGCAGATCGTCGACCGGGTGAAGGATCTGGTGAAGTCCGGCGGCGAGTGGATCTCCTCGGTGGATCTGGAGAACGCGATCATGGCGCATCCCAAGGTGGCCGAGGCGGCGGTGGTGGCGGTCTACCACCCGAAGTGGCAGGAGCGGCCGCTGGCCTGCGTGGTGCCGAAGCCCGGTGTGGAGCTGACCGGGGAGGAGATCAAGGAGTTCCTGAAGGGCCGGGTCGCCGACTGGTGGATCCCGGACGACGTGGTCTTCATCCCGGAGGTGCCGAAGACGAGCGTCGGGAAGTTCGACAAGAAGGTGCTGCGGACGCAGTACTGGAACCACCTGGCGCAGCAGCAGACGATGCCCTAGACCGACGGACCTACCCGCCCCCGCCTTTCGTCCTTCTCCCGCCGTATCCCCTATCGGCCGCCCACCGTATTCTGTGCACGGCGCCCGGCATGGGACAGGGACTCAGATCGTTTACAGCCAAAGATAAACGCAAATGTTGCCCAAACGGAGGACGGCGAGCATGGAGAAGACGGCGGTCTTGCTGGTCAACTTGGGGACGCCCTCCGCCCCTGAACCCGACGCGGTGCGGCCCTACCTGGCCGAGTTCCTGGGCGACTGGTGGGTGATCGACAAGCCCAGGTGGCAGTGGCTGCCGATCCTGCACGGGATCATCCTGCGTGTCCGGCCGCCCAGGGTGGCGAAGATCTACCAGAAGATCTGGCTGCCGGAGGGCTCCCCGCTGCTGCACTACTCCCGCCTGCAGCAGGCTGCGCTGCAGCAGCGGCTGGAGCCCGAGGGCATCCGGGTGGCCCTGGGCATGACGTACGGCCAGCCCTCGGTGAAATCGGCCCTGGAGGAGCTGCGCGGGTGGGGGGTCCGGCGGCTGCTGGTCCTTCCGCTCTTCCCTCAGTACTCCTCGACCACGACGGCGGCCGTCTGGAGCAAGGTGCAGAAGGCCCTGGACGGCTGGCGGGATCTGCCTGAGCAGATCTTCATCCGGGACTTCCCCACCCATCCCAAATACCTGGCGTTCCTCACAGAGCGGATCAGCGGCTACATCGCAGAGAAGGGCAGGCCCGACGCCCTGGTCCTCTCCTACCACAGCATCCCGCAGGCCTACACCGCGTCCGGCGACGACTACGCCGCCCAGTGCGAGTCAACCACCGACGCCGTGCGGGACCGCTTCCCGGACCTGAAGATCGTCATGGGCTACCAGTCGAAGTTTGGCAACGACCCGTGGCTGGAGCCGGCCACCGACGAGGTGCTGCGGGAGCTGGTCCGCACGGGCCACAGGCACGTGGCCGTCATGGCGCCGGGCTTCGCCGCCGACTGCATCGAGACGCTGCACGAGCTGGAAGTCGAGTACGCGGAGGAGTTCGTCAAGGCAGGGGGCGGGCGGTACGACTACCTCCCCGCGGCCAACGACCACCCGCTGTTCATCGACTGCCTGGAGGACCTGGTGCGGCGCCATCTGCCCCGGTAACCGGCCCAGCACGCCCGCGCCGCGGAAGCGCCGGCCCGCGCCCCCGGGGGCGTCACGCGGCGCATCCGCTCGGCGTCGAAAGGGTACGGCGACAGGCCCGGACCGGTCCGGTGCGGGCCGAGGGAGGCGATGCGCATGGACATCAGGCTCACCGTCTTTTCGGATTTCGTCTGCCCCTTCTGCTACATCGGCGAGGGACTGGTGGAGAAGCTGCGGCAGGAGCCCGACCTCGGGGTGGAGGTGACCTGGATGCCCTTCCAGCTGAACCCGGCCACGCCGCCCGAGGGGCTCACCCTGGCGGAGTACTTCGGGGGCCGGATGCCGCCGGACCGACTGGCGATGATGCACGCCGAGCTGAAGGCGCGCGCCGGGGCCATGGGGCTGCCGATGGATCCACCGCCCTTCATCTGTAATACTCGCCGGGCGCATGAGCTGGCGGAGTTCGCCCGGGACCGGGGCCGCCTGGACGCGCTGGTCCTGCCGCTGTTTCAGGCCTACTTCGTCCAGGGACGGAACCTGTACGAGGAGCGCGTGCTCGGCGAGGCGGCAGAGGCGGCGGGACTCGACCCGGTGGAGGCCCTCGCGGCGGTGCGGGCGGGACGGTATGCAGACCGGGTGGACGAGCGGCTGGCTCTGGCCGGCCGATACGGTATCCACAGCGTTCCGACCTTCATCGTCAATGAGCGGTACAAGATCGTCGGTGCTCAGCCATACGAGGTCCTGCGCGACGCCCTGCGCAGTATCGCACAGGAAGGATGAGGGACACGCGGCGGGTCAGCCTACGGGCGGCCCGCCGTTTCGTAACGCCCGTGCGGAGCGCCGCTGGCCGGGTTCCCCAGACGGTTGATCTATCGCAGGGTTTGACGGCGTGGAACACGAATTCCCCCGTAAAGATTCAGACTCGAAAGGGGGAGTTCCGATGCGCGTCAAGCGTTGGGTGCGGCGTTGGATGGCCGCCGCCCTGCTGACGGTCGTGACCCTCGCCCCCGCGGCTGCGGCGGAGACGGACCCGGTACCCCTGCGGTTCCTGGCCGAGGCCGCCGGGGCGACCGTGGGATGGGACGGCGAGACCCGTACCGTGACCGTGGTCACCGCGGACGGGGTGACCGCGACCTTGCGGATCGGCGATACGGAGGCCTTGGTGGACGGTCAGCCGGTTCCCATCGGCGCGGAGGCGGTCCTCGTGGGCGACCGGACCTGGGTTCCGCAGGCGTTCATGGAGCGGGTCCTCGCGATGCCCGTCGCCTGGGATCCCGAGAAGGAACAGCCTGTCGTTAACCCCTACGTGCTGAAGGCGTTCCGGCTGGTGAACGACCTGAAGCGCGGCGATCTCGCCGCGGTGAACGCCCAGCTCAGCCCGGCCCTGCAGCAGGCCGTGCCGCAGGAGGCCTGGCTGCAGATCGGCGCGTCCCTGGCCCCGCTGGGTGAGCTCGGCCGGCCGCAGGTGTTGGGCGCGTCGGTCACCGCGGTCCATCACAACGTCGACGTGCTCCTGCCGTTTGCCGCGGCGGCGCAGAAGCTGATCGTCCGCTTCGACGCCAACGGGCTGGTGGATGACTTCCACCTCAACACCTACATGCCCATCGACACCGCTGGCGAGCCGCCTTACGCGGACCCGTCGGCCTTCGTGGAGGAGGAGGTCGTCGTGGGCGAGGCGCCCTGGGCGCTGCCCGGGACCCTGACGCTGCCCGCCGGAGAGGGCCCCTTCCCGGCGGTGGTGCTGGTGCACGGCTCGGGCCCCAGCGACCGGGACGGCACGGCGTACGCGGTGAAGCCGTTCCGCGATCTGGCCCACGGCCTGGCCTCCCGGGGGATCGCGACCCTCCGGTTTGACAAGCGGACATTCGTCCACTCGCAGAAGTTCGGCGCCAACCCTAACTTCACGGTGCAGGAGGAGTCGGTGGAGGACGCCCTGGCCGCGGTGCGCCTGCTCGCCGCCGATGAGCGGATCGACGCCCGCCGGATCTTCGTCCTGGGTCAGTCCCTCGGCGGGCTGGTTGTGCCGCGCACCCTCGCGCAGGATGAAGGCGGCCTGATCCGGGGGGGCATCGCCCTGGCGGCGCCCAACAGCACCATGGACGCGCTGGTGGCGCAGAACCGGATCCTGGTCGAGACGGGACAGTTGCCGCCGGAACAGCTCGCGTTCATCGAGGGACAGGTAGCGCTCCTCCGCGCCCCCGCCTTCGACCCGGACCACCCGCCTGAGGGCTACCTGCTGGGCACCCCGCACTACTGGCACGACCTGGTGCCCAAGGCGTCGGATCTCCTGAAGGAGCAGGAGCAGCCCATGCTGTTCCTGCAGGGCGGCCGGGACTTCCAGGTGCCCGTTTCGGAGTTCGAGAGCTTCCGGGCCGACCTCGCCGGGCGGACGAACGTGACCTTTCAGCTCTTTCCGAAGCTGAACCACCTGTTCACCGAGGGCGAGGGCGAGATCAGCACGATGGCCGAGTACCTGGTGCCGGCCAACGTGCCCGAGTACGTCATCGCGGCCATCGCCGACTGGATTCGCTCGGTGTCCGCGGAGCCGCAGCCGCCGGCGTCCGGATGCCGCAACGCACAGGACCAGGGCCTGAAGAGCCCTGGTCTTTCCGTCTGCCTGCCGTCCGGTGCCCGGCCGGGTCCCCTCGCGGCCGGCGGACATCCCGCCCTCCGCCGTCATTCCGGGGAAACCGCTCCAGGTCGGGGACCGTCAAAGGTTACAGGTTACAGAATACCTGTCCAGGAGGGCAACCATCCACATGAAGCGGAAGGCCTGGCTGTTGATCCCGGTGCTGGTGGCTGCGCTGGCCGCTCCCTCCCCCGCGTCCGCCGCACGGATCGATAATCCTCCGCCGGACTACGTAACGGCCCGGCATGAGGTCACGCCCCTCGCCCAGGGACTCACGCTGACCAACTTCCAGCGGCTCTACCCGTACGGCTGGGTCAACGGCTGGCTGCTGACCGCGGACCTGTCCCAGCCGACCCTGACCTCCGACGTCATCACCGCACCGGGGCTGACCGAGCGGGAGCCGGTGCTGGACATGGCAGCACGGGAGGGGGCCGTGGCCGCCATCAACGGCGACTTCTTCGCCCTGGGCGGCAGCGGCATCGCCCTGGGCACCGTGGTCAAGCGCGGCCAGTACCTGCAGTCGCCCCAGCCCTCCTGGCCCAACGGGGTCGTGGTGGGCACGGATCGCATCGGCCGGCTGGCCACGGTGGCGCTGGAGGGCACGGTCACCACCCCCTACGGCTCGCACCGGCTCACCGTGGTCAACACCCCGGTGGTGCCTGAGGGCGGCCTGGGCATCTTCACGCCCCTGTGGACCAAGGACCGGCCCTGGGCCATGGGCGACGCGCAGGAGGGCCGGGAGGTGGTGGTGCAGGCCGGCCGGGTAGTGTCGGTCAGCGGGCGGGTGACCAACGTCCCGGTCCCGGCAGACGGGTTCATCCTGGTGGGCACCAACGAAGCGGCCCGGTTCCTGGATCCGCTGAAGCCCGGCGACCCGGTGGAGGTTTCCTACCGGCCCAGCCCGGCGGTGGCCTGGGCGATTGGCGGCCAGAACTACCTGGTCCGTGACGGCGCCGTGGTGCCCGATCTGGACAACACCTCCCGCCGCCGGCGGTCCGCGGTCGGGTTCTCGGCCGACGGCCGGCGCATGTACCTGCTGGTGATCGAGGGCGACTCGTCCCGGAGCGCCGGCGCGACGCTGGCGGAGATGGCGGCGTTCATGAAGTCGTTCGGCGCCGCCAACGCCCTGGAGCTGGACGGCGGCGGCTCGTCCACCATCGTGGCCCGCCGCCCCGGCGAGCCGCTGACCGTGCTCAACCTGCCCGCGTCGGCCCAGCGGCCCGTCCCCAACGGCATCGGCCTCTTCGCCCAGCCCGGCTCCGGTCGGGCGCAGCACCTGCGGATCGATGGCGAGGCGCGGGTCTTCTCGGGCCTTTCCCGCACGTTCACCGTGACGGCATTCGACGAACAGTACGAACCCGTCGCCGTGCAGCAGGTCCAGTGGGGGGCGAAGGGCCCCGGGGTGATCGGATCGGACGGCCGGTACACGGCGGCGGACGCGCCCGGCTCCCGGGTGACCATCACCGCCGCGGCGCATGGGCTGACGACCGAGCTGCAGGTGCGCATCCTCGGTCGGGTGGCCCGGATTGAACCGCAGGCGTCGGGCGGCCTGACGCTCCTGGACGCCGCAGGCAGCACCTTCACCGTGGTGGGCTACGACGCGGACGGATACCGGGCGCTGATCGACCCGCGCGATCTGACCGTCGAGTACGACCCGAGCCTGGTACGGGTGGAGCCGGAGGGGGACGGCCTGCGCGCCGTGCCGGTGGCGACGGGCTCCGGGTACATCACCGTTTCGGTGCAGGGGCACAGGGCCGTCATCCCCTTCGTGTCGGGGACGCGTTCCACCCTCCTGGCCTCCCTGGGGCAGACAGCCCTGTGGATGTTCGAACGCCATCCGGAGCAGGTGACCGGCTGGGTGGCCCCGTCCCAGGGGCCCGGGGGCGATCGGGCGACGGCGCTGTACTACACGTTCGCCCCGGCTGAGGGCAACCGGGCCGCCTACCTGCAGGCGGTCGCGCCGATCGTGCTCCCCGGCCGGCCGGACCGGATCGGCCTCTGGGTGCAGGGCGACGGGCAGGGGGCGTGGCTGCGGGCGGTGCTGCAGGATGCCGCCGGCAACAGCTACACCGTGGACCTGGCCTCCAAGGTGGACTGGACCGGGTGGCGCTATGTGGAGGCGCCGGTGCCCGGCGGCGTCGCCTACCCGGTGAGCCTGTACCGGATCTATCCGGTGGAGACCGACGCCCAGCGGTCCTACTCGGGGATGCTCGTCTTCGCCGACCTGACCGTCAAGACGGCCTTGCCGATGCCGGACGCGCCCGCCGCGGAGGTCCCGGGGCCGGACGCCATCCTGAACCCCGGGGTGCCGGCCGGCCCGGAGAGCTGGTCCTTTGCCGTGCTGGCCGCGCTGCCCGATGCCGCGCCGGAGGAATCGGTCCGGGCGGCCCTGGAGGCGGCTCCGCGGTTCTTCCTGGTCGGCCCCGGCCTGCGGAGCCAGGTGCGGGAGATCCTGGCCCGGCTGGGCGCGGCCGCGGTGCCGGTGTATGAAATGGCGCCGCCGGCGCGCTACTTCGACGCCGGCGGGGTGCGGTTCATCCTGTTGGGTACGGAGCAGGGCGGCCTGCGCGCCACGGCGTTCCACCAGTGGGAAGGGCTGGACGCCCTGCTTGAGGTGACCTCCCGGGCGGGGTCGATCCGCCGGGTGGTCGTCGTGGGCGGGCAGAGTCCGCTGCGTTTCCGGGACGCCCGGGAGGGGCAACTGCTGCAGGAGCGGCTGACCGCCTTTGAGGACCGGTCCGGCAAGGCGGCGGCCTACCTGGGCGCAGGCGGCGCCGCCCCCGGCGTGACGCGCGTGGAGGGCGTGCCGTACATCGACGCCGGCACGCCCCGGGTTCCCGTGATCTTTACCGTCGATCCCACCGCTGACAGCCTGTGGCTCCGGATGGGCCGGTAAGGGATCAGCCGCCGAACGCCCAGAGGGCGTGGCTGAGGTTGCCGTAGCGATAGCTGCGGTGCAGCTCCTGCACGGTGCGCTGGTCGTCGGCCGCACCCAGGGCGTAGAAGAGCGGAACGAAATGCTCGTTGCCCCCCGGCGGCACGGCGAGCCGTGCGCCGGGGGCCTGCCGTTCGTAGTCAAAGAGGGCGGGCAGGTCCCATTCGCGGATGCGGCCGAGCAGCCAGTCGTCGAAGGCGACGGCCCACGCGTCCGCCTCCGGCGGGTCGTCCCAGCGGAGGGTCGCGAAGTTGTGGATGGTGCCGCCACTGGCGAGGATCATCACGTCCTCCCGGCGCAGCGGGGCCAGGGCCTGGCCGATGCGGTACTGCTCGGCCGGCGACGCCCAGGGGTTCACCGACATCTGCACGACGGGCACGGAGCCGTCGGGGTAGATCAGCCTCAGGGGCACCCACGCCCCGTGATCGAGCCCCCGCCGCCGGTCCCAGACGAAGGGTACGCCGGCCTCCGTCAGCAACTCGGCCGCGCGCACAGCCGTGGCCGCGTCGCCCCGCGCAGGGTACTGCATGCGGTACAGCTCCGGCGGGAAGCCGCCGAAGTCGTGGATCGTCTCGTAGGCCGCGACGTCGCTGATGGCCTGGATGTTGCTCTCCCAGTGGGCGGTGAACAAGATGACGGCGCGCGGCCGGTAGCGCTCGCCCAGCGACCGGAGAGCGCGGGTGTATGCGTTCTCCTCCAGGGCCAGCATCGGCGAGCCGTGTGCCGCAAAGATCGCAGGCTGCACGGGCAGCCCTCCCTTCCTGGAGCGCTAGGTTACGATTCGTAACTAAATATACTTACTGTAGTTGGTGTTGTCAAGTGAAGTCCTTCGGGTATAATACGAACAAGGGAGGTGATGAGCCATGGCTGCTCTCCAGCTCTGTCCGAAGTTCGAGCACGCCGTCCATATCCTGGGGAAGCGTTGGACGGGTCTGATCCTCTGGACGCTCATGAGCGGCCCGAAGCGGTTCTCGGAGATCGAGGCCGCGATTCCGGTGAGCGGTCGGCTGCTCTCGGAACGGCTCAAGGAGCTGGAGTCGGAAGGGCTCGTCACCCGGGAGGTGTTTCCCGAGGTCCCCGTTCGGGTCGTGTATTCGCTTACCCCGAAAGGGCAGGCGATGGAGCCCATCCTGGCCGCCATCCAGAAGTGGGCGGAGCGCTGGGGCTGAACCGCAACCTCACAGAGACGCAGGCCGGGCGCAGCGCCCGGCCTGTGTGCGGTTAGAGGCAGTATGGCGGTTGCATCAGTAGAGCGAGCTTCGGCTGACGGGCTCGGCCTCGAGCAGCCGCGCGAGCCGCGCGAACGGCTGCGGCCGGACGGTCCCGGTCACCGGCTCCGGCGCCGCGGCGGCCTCGGCGGCTAGATGGCGGCCGGAGAGGATCAGCTGCGGGTGCGGCGTCGGGCGGCCCATCAGGCGGGCAAACTCCGCCGCGTCCATGTCGCCCCGCCGGCCGTTGCACTCCTCGCAGGCGCAGATGCAGTTGGCCATGGTCGTGCGCCCGCCCTTGGACCAGGGGATGACGTGGTCCATCGTGAAGCCTGGACGGCCGCACCAGTAGCAGGTGTAGCGGTCCCGGGCGAGCACCTTCAGCCGGATGTGCCGGTAGGCGAAAGGGTCGAAGCGGAGGCGGATGCGCCTGCGGCCGATCCACTTGGCCCGCCCGAGCCGGACCTCCCGGTCGGCCACCTTCCGCCTGCAGGGGGTGAGCGTGCGCCCCCGGCTGTCGATGACTTCAATCAGGTTCGGATCCGTCGTGTTCATACCTCCACGGGGCACCTGGCGGTTCGCCCCCTTCTGCTCAGTTTGGCCGCGTCTGGGGTAGCGCATGCTCCGGCCCCTGGCGCTAACTATTTTACTATAGCACAATAGCGAACAAGCCACAGGTTGCAAACAGGCGTTCGATGCGGTATCATTTGCCTGACGCCACACGTGCTCGCGATGTGGTAAGATCCAATGTTGAGACTGCGGTGGGGGGCGTTTCGTTGTGTCAAAGGACCGGCTCGTGATCAGGGGTGCCCGCCAGCACAACCTGAAGAACATCGACCTGGAGATCCCCCGGGACAGGCTGGTCGTGTTCACCGGCGTCTCCGGGTCGGGGAAGTCGTCCCTCGCGTTCGATACGATCTATGCGGAGGGCCAGCGGCGCTACGTCGAGTCCCTCTCCGCCTACGCGCGCCAGTTCCTGGGCCAGATGGACAAGCCCGACGTCGACGCCATCGAGGGGCTTTCCCCGGCCATTTCCATCGACCAGAAGACGACCTCACGCAACCCGCGCTCCACCGTGGGTACGGTGACGGAGATCTACGACTACCTGCGCCTGCTCTACGCCCGCGTCGGCCGGCCCCACTGCCCCAGGTGCGGCCAGCCCATCGCCCAGCAGACGATCGATCAGATGGTCGAGTCGCTCATGCAGATGCAGGAGGGGACCCGCATCCAGGTGCTGGCGCCGCTGGTGCGGGGCCGCAAGGGCGAACACCAGAAGGTGTTCGAGCAGATCCGCCGCGGCGGCTACGTGCGCATGCGGGTCGACGGCCAGGTCATGGACGTCTCCGACGAGCCGCCCAGGCTGGACAAGAACCGCAAGCACACCATCGAGGTGGTGGTGGACCGGCTGGTGATCCGGCCGGACATCCAGCGCCGGCTGGCCGATTCGCTGGAGACCGCGGCGACGCTCTCGGGAGGCCTGGTCACCATCGACGTGGTCGGTGGCGAGGAACTGCTGTTCAGCCAGAACTTCGCGTGCCCCGACTGCGGTGTCTCCATCGACGAGCCGCAGCCGCGCAACTTCTCTTTCAACTCGCCGTTCGGCGCCTGCCCGGCGTGCACAGGCCTGGGCTTCCTGACCGAGTTTGACCCGGACCTCATCCTCGACCCCTCGCGGTCGCTGGACGACGGGGCGCTCATCCCCTGGGCCAACTCCAGCCATCAGTGGTTCCTGCACCAGGTGGACGCGGTCTGCCGGCAGCTGGGCATCCGCAAGGACGTGCCGCTGAACCAGCAGGACCCGCGGTTCCAGGAGATCCTGTTGTACGGCCTGCCGGACCAGAAAGTGCGCTTCGAGTACGAAAACATGTATGGACAGCGCAAGTGGCACGAGGTGGTGTACGAGGGCGCGATCCGGCAGCTGGAGCGGATGCACAGGGAGACCAGCAGTGAGGCGATCCGGGAGCACCTGGCCGAGTTCATGACCAGCCGGCCCTGCCCGGCTTGCGGCGGCGCCCGGTTGAAGCCGGAGTCCCTCGCGGTGAAGGTCGGCGGCCTCTCCATCGCCGAGCTCACCGCCCTGGACGTGGTCCAGTTGCGGGACTTCCTGAAGAACCTGGACCTGACCGAGAAGGAGCGGGCCATTGGCGCGCAGATCCTGAAGGAGATCGACGCGCGGCTGGGGTTCCTGATCAACGTCGGCCTGGACTACCTGACCCTGAACCGGGCCGCGGGAACCCTCTCGGGCGGCGAGGCGCAGCGGATCCGGCTGGCCACCCAGATCGGCTCGCACCTGGTGGGCGTGCTCTACATCCTGGACGAGCCGTCCATCGGTCTGCACCAGCGGGACAACGAAAAGCTGATCGAGACCCTGAAGCGGCTGCGCGACCTGGGCAACACCCTGATCGTCGTCGAGCACGACGAGGACACCATCCTCGCGGCGGACTGGGTCGTGGACATCGGCCCGGGCGCGGGGGAGGGCGGCGGCCGCATCGTGGCGTCGGGGCCGGTGGAGAAGATCCTCAACACCCCCGAATCGATCACCGGCGCCTACCTCTCCGGCCGGCGGCAGATCCCGATCCCGGAGCGACGGCGCCAGCCCAACGGCAAGTGGCTGGTGGTGCACGGTGCCGCTGAGCACAACCTGAAGGACATCACGGTGCGCATTCCCCTTGGCACCTTCACCGTCGTCACCGGCGTGTCGGGTTCGGGCAAGTCGACGCTGGTGAACGAGATCCTCTACAAGCGGCTGGCGGCGGACCTGAACCGGGCCCGCACCAAGCCGGGCAAGCACCGGTCGGTCGAAGGGCTGGAGCACCTGGACAAGGTGATCGAGATCGACCAGTCGCCCATCGGCCGCACACCCCGGTCCAACCCGGCCACCTACACCGGCGTCTTCGATTTGATCCGCGAGCTGATGGCGCAGACCCCCGAGGCGAAGATGCGGGGCTACAAAGCCGGCCGCTTCTCTTTCAACGTGCGTGGCGGCCGGTGCGAGGCGTGCAAGGGCGACGGCATCATCAAGATCGAGATGCACTTCCTGCCCGACGTGTACGTGCCCTGCGAGGTGTGCAAGGGCGCGCGGTACAACCGGGAGACCCTGGAGGTGCACTACAAAGGGAAGACCATCGCCGACATCCTGGACATGACCGTTGACGAGGCGGTGGAGTTCTTCCGGCCGCTGCCGCGCATCTACCGGAAGATGCAGACCCTGCAGGACGTCGGCCTCGGCTACATCCGGTTGGGCCAGCCGGCGACCACCCTCTCCGGCGGCGAGGCCCAGCGGGTGAAGCTGGCGACGGAGCTGTCGCGGAGGGCGACCGGCCGCACGATCTACATCCTGGACGAGCCCACCACCGGGCTGCACACCGCCGACGTGCACCGGCTGCTGGACGTGTTGCAGCGGCTGGTGGACGCAGGTAACACGGTGCTGGTCATCGAGCACAACCTCGACGTGATCAAGCAGGCCGACTGGATCATTGACCTCGGCCCGGAGGGCGGCGACCGCGGCGGGCGCGTCGTCGCCGAGGGGACGCCGGAGGAAGTGTGCGAGAATCCCGGCAGCTACACCGGCATTTTCCTGAAGCGGCACATGGAGCGCCAGCGGGCCGTCGCGCCCGTTTCGGCGGCCGCGGGGACCGACTGAAACGCACCTGCCGCTGCCTGCCGGCAGGTGGGGCCTGCACGCGGCTCGAACTGATTGAGGAACCGCACAGGCGGCAGACAGGAGAGAGGACTGGTGCAACACTCCAGCAGGTGCCCGTACTGCGGAGCGGCCGTCTCGCCGTCCGCCAATTACTGCGACAGCTGCGGCACTCCCCTGAAGGCGCAGCCCAACGCGCCCGCCCGCCGGCGCGGCCGCACGACCGGCCGCGTGGCGGTGTGGGTCCTGGCGCTGGTGCTGGCCGCCTTCTTCGGCACGGGCGTGCTGGGGGGATTCCGCGCGCATGCGGGGCGCTGGCCGTGGAGCCCGCCGGATCCTGCCGCCGCCTCCCCGGCCGGCCCGGACAGCGCCCCGGATGAGACCGATCCCGGGGAGCCGGAGGACCGGCCGCCGGCGGTTCCGCCTGAGCGCTTGCTGCGGCCCATCGTGACCATTCAGGTGCGCGGCGCCCAGGGCAGCCGGGTGGGCACCGGTTTTCTGATTGACACGGGCGGCCACATCGTAACCAACGCCCACGTCGTGGACGGGTACCGGGAGTGCGTGACCGTCATCGACGACAACGGCACCACCCACCAGGGCAGCGTGGCCGGCCTCGACCGCAACCGGGACGTCGCCCTGATCACCGTGCCGACCCTCGCCCGCTGGCCGGATGTGCTGTCGCTCTCGGACCGGAGCGTCGCGGCGGGCGACGCCGTATACGCCTGGGGGCGGGCGAAGGGCAGCGCGGGCAAGGTCGCGGTGCCCGCCGTGGTGACCGAGACCGGCCACAGCCGGCGCATCGAAGGGCGCTATTACGCCGACCTGATCGTCTTCCGCGGCGCCGAGGTGACCCACGGCTCCAGCGGCAGCCCGCTGCTGGACCCGGACACCGGTGAGGTGGTCGGGATCATCACCGCCGGGTCCGATAACGGCCTCGGTTTTGCGGTTCCCGTCGCCGAGGCGGTCGAGAGGCTCATCCAGCGGTGGGTGGCCCAGCCGGCGCCGTCCGGCTGCGCGGCGGCGCCCGAGGGCGACGCCACGCCGCTGGTGCTGGCGGCGGTGGTCCCGCTGTCCGGGGCCCACGGCGCCTGGGGCCTGGACCTGGCCAACGGCGTCGAGCTGGCCCTGCGGGATATGGAGGCGGACCTGCTGCGGGTCGGTTACCAGGTGTCGCTGGCCCGCTACGACGATCAGGGGCGGCCCGAGGAAGCGGCCGCACACGCGCAGAGCGTGGCCTACGACCAGGGCGTGATCGGGGTGGTGGGCAGCTTCACCGGCGAGGCCACCCTGGCGCTGGCGGAGGGGCTGCGGGACAGCGGACTCGTGCTGGTCGCGCCCACGGCCCGGTCCGAGGACCTGGTGCAGGAGGGCTGGCCGCATGTGAACCGGCTGGTCGCCCACCAGGCCCGCCTCGAGTCCGCCGCGGCGGCCTTCGCGAAGGCCAGGCTCGGCGTCCGGTCCGTCCTGCTGCTGCTGGACGGCAGCGAGGAGGCCGAGCGGCGGGCGGCCACGTTCTCGACGGCTGCGGAGATCATGGGCCTGCCGATCGCCGGGCGGATCGTGGTGCCGGCGGAGGTGAGCGGCTCCGCCCTGGCGGCGGCTGTGCGGGCGTACGCCCCCGAGGCGGTTTTCTACGCGGGCAGCGGCCAGACCGGCTTTGCGGCGGTGAAGGCGTTGCGGGAGGCGGGCGTCGACCTGCCGGTTGTCGGCGGCGTGGAACTCTACAACCCGGCGTTTGAGACCATTGCGGGTACCGGCTGGCGGAACATCTACTTCACCCACTTCACCCAAGGCAACGACGCACGGTTCATGCGCCACTTCGAGGCCATCCTGGGCAAGCCGACCCGTGGATACGGCATGTTCGGATACGACGCCGCCCGGGTGATCCTCGAGGCCCTGGTGAGTTACGGCGAGGAACACCCCGGCCAGGTGCCGGACCGAGTCGAGCTGGCCGCCCGGGTGAGGGCGACCCGGGGGTTGAAGGGCTGGTCGACGCAGGTCAGCTTTGACCCGGCGACCGGGGAGAACCAGGCGGCACGGGTTTACTTCTTCGAGTGGGTCGACGGTCGATACGAGTTACAGCATTAGCAGGATAAAGACCCCGGCGCGGCGAAAGAAGAAGAATCTCTCACCGCGCCGGGTCTTTCGATCATAGAAAGTATTATGGTATAGTAATTTGTATATTTAGTGTCCGGGGGGTGACGGCCATCGTTGAGTTGGAGCCCGTGCTTGACGCGGAGCTGGATCTGATTGCGCGCTGCCAGGCAGGAGACCGGCAGGCGTTCGAGGAGCTGTTCACCTTCTACCGCGACGACGTGTTCCGCTTTGCCTACCTGGTGGTGCGGGACGCGAACCTGGCCCAGGACGTGGTGCAGGAGACCTTCCTGAAGGTCTTCCGCTCGATCGCCAACTTCCAGTTCCGCTCGAGCTTCAAGTCCTGGCTCTACCGGGTTGCCGTGAATGAGGCGATCACCCTCCTCCGCCGACGCAGGATCAAGGAAGAGCTGGATCCGGCGCCGGGGGCCATCCAGGAGCACCAGCGGGATCGGGTGGACCGCGCCTGGCAGCCCGAGGAGGCCGTGCTGGACAGCGAGGAACGCCGCCTCCTGCACGTCGCCATCGGCCGTCTGGACCCCGTACACCGGACGGTGATCGTGTTGAAGTACTTCCACGAGTTCTCCGATACCGAGATCGCGGCGGTGATCGGCTGCCCGCCCGGAACGGTGAAGTCACGCCTGCACCGGGCCCGGGAGCTGCTGCGCCACCACATGGCGCGCCAGGCGGGCCGGCCGGACCTCATCGCCCTGTCCTACACCCGGCTGTCGGCCAAGACGCCGCTTGTGCCTTGCGAGGAGTGAGACCATGCGCGTCGACGAACGGAAGATCCGGCAGTATCTGCGTTCGGAGGCCGCGCGCGTGGTGCCGCCCCCGGATATGTGGGAGCGCATCCAGCGGGAGATGGATCGGGACCGGCTGCGCCAGGAGCGAAGGGCCCTGCGCCGGCGGCTCTTCAGCGTGCCCCGCGTGGCCGTCGCCGCCTTTGCGGTGGTCATGCTCGGGTTCCTGGTCGCGCCATACGGACCTGCGGCACGCCAGATGACGCTGCTGCCGGGGCGCTGGTTCGGCATCCACCGCACGTGGGTCGCCGTCCTGACCCCGACGGCGTGGTCCGAGGCCAGCCGCCCGGCGGTGACCGACCTGCGCTGGTCTTCCCAGGAGATCACGCTCCTCCGCTGAACTGGATCCGGTCGCCCCGCTGCGGCGGGGCCTTTTCCATGAATGCGGATGGTACACTAATGGAGGAGGTGGGCGCACGTGGGCCTGGAGGAGCAACTCAAACTGCTGCCGGACCGGCCGGGCTGCTACCTGTTCAAGGACGCCTCCGGACGCATCATCTACGTGGGAAAGGCCCGGAACCTGAAGAACCGGGTGCGCCAGTATTTCCAGTCCTCCCGCAACCTGACCGCCAAGGTGCTCGCGATGGTCGGCCAGATTGTGGAAATCGAACACATCGTGACCGATACGGAAACAGAGGCGCTGGTCCTGGAGTCTAACCTGATAAAGAAGCACAAGCCCAAGTACAACATCCGGCTGCGGGACGACAAGCACTACCCGTACCTGCGGCTGACCCTCACGGAGCAGTGGCCGCGCCTGGTGGTGGCCCGCTCCATGAAGAAGGACGGGTCCCGCTACTTCGGGCCGTACACCAGCAGCCAGGCCATGTGGGAGACCATGAAGCTGGCCCGGCGGCTGTTTCCCCTGCGCACGTGCAACGACCCTTCCCGGTATCCCCGCGGCTGCCTGCAGTACCACATCGGTCGGTGCCTGGGACCCTGCCTGCCCGACTTCGACCGACACCGGGAGTACGCCGAGGCGGTGCGCGACCTGCAGGCGTTCCTGGAGGGCCGCACGCAGGAGGTCCTGGAGCGGCTGCGCGCCCGCATGGAGCAGGCGGCGGAGCGGCTGGAGTTCGAGCGGGCCGCCGAGCTGCGGGACCAGATCCGGGCGATCGAGAAGGTCACCGAAAAGCAGAAGATCATCGCCCACACGATGGTGGACCTGGACGTCATCGCCTACGCCCGGCTGTACGACGAGGCCGGCGTGCAGGTCTTCTTCGTCCGGCAGGGGAAGCTGGTGGGGCGCGACCAGTTCCTCATGTCCGGTGCGGACGAAATGACGGGGGGCGAGATCCTGGCCGCCTTCATCCAGCAGCATTACAGCCAGACCGACTTCGTGCCCAAGGAGATCCTGGTCAGCGAGGACCTCCCTGACGCCGACGTCATCGCGGAGTGGCTCTCCGCCAAGCGGGGATCCCGGGTTGCGCTCCGCTGCCCCAAGCGGGGCGAGAAGCGGGCCCTGGTGGAGATGGTGGCGCAGAACGCGCAGGAGGCCATGACGGAGCGCCGGCAGCAGCGGGAGCTGGAGCTGGCCGCGACCGAGGGCGCGCTCCGGGAGCTGCAGGCGTACCTGGACCTCCCGCGGCTGCCGCACCGCATCGAGTGCTTCGACGTCTCCCATGTGCAGGGCGCCGAGGTCGTGGCGTCCATGGTGGTCTTCGAGGGTGGCAGACCCAAGAAGTCCGACTACCGCCGGTTCAAGATGAAGGTGGACCAGAACAACGACTTCGCCAACATGGCCGAAGCGGTTGGGCGCCGGTTCCGGCGCGGGCTGGCCGAGCGGGCCGCCCAGGTGGAAGGGCGCGTGCGCGACCTGGAGGAGGGGCGCGTGGCCGAAGGCGGGGCGGAGTACGGAGGCAAGTTCGCCGACTTTCCCGATCTGCTGATCATCGACGGCGGTAAGGGGCAGCTCTCCTACGCCCGGGCCGTCATGCGGGAACTGGGCGTTGACCACATCCCCACCTTCGGACTGGCCAAGGAGAACGAGCTGCTCTGTACGGAGGACCGGCCGGACTGGATCGAGCTGCCCCGGGGCTGCCAGGCGCTCTTCCTGCTGCAGCGGATCCGGGACGAGGCGCACCGCTTCGCGATCACCTACCACCGCAAGCTGCACCGCAGGGCCAGCACCCACAGCCGCCTCGACGACGTGCCCGGCATCGGGCCCAAGCGGAAGAAGGCCCTGCTGCAGCACTTCGGCTCGCTGAAGGCGATCCGGGAAGCCTCGGTGGAGGAGGTCGCGCAGGTGCCGGGGATCACGCTGGAGCTGGCGGAGCGGGTGAAGGAGGCCCTGGGCGGTCCGATGCGCTGAGCGATGCCCCACGCGATGAGGCCCTGTTGTCCTAAGTAGTCCCCGATAATTAACGAAAGGATATGAACAGACATGAAGAAGCGCTGGGTTGCGATGGCACTGCTGGTCTCCGTCCTGGTGCCCGGCTGCGGCGGCGGCACCTCCATTCAGACCCCGTCCGGGACGACTCCCCCCGCCGCGGAGGATCCGGCGGGCCCGGGCTCCCAGGATTCAGGACCCGGAAACGGTGAGCCCGGCGGGCAGGCGGGTGCGGAAGACCCGGCGGGCTCGGCGGATCCCGGCGAGGCGGTTGGTCCGGGCGGCCCTGCGCCAGATCCGGCGCCTCCGAACGTGACCTGGAAGCCGAGCGGCATCGGCTACCCGCTGGTGCCCAGCGACCCGTCGGTCGACCGGAAGGTGGCCATGCTCACCTTTGACGACGGCCCCTCGGCGTATACCCCCCAGGTGCTGGCCGGGCTGAGGGAGGCCGGCGTGAAGGCGGTCTTCTTCATCACGGGCTACGGCGCGGCGCAGCACCCCGAGTTGGTGCGGCGCATCCATGAGGAGGGGCATCTGCTGGGCATCCACACGATGACCCATCCGAACATGACGGAGCTGAGCCGGGAAGAGCAGATCGCGGAGATCCAGCCGCTGATCGACCTGATCACGGAGGTGACCGGCCAGCCTCCCAAGTACTTCCGCCCGCCCTACGGCGCGTACAACGACCAGCTTCTCGCCACCCTGGATGAGCTGGGGCTCGAACTGATCAACTGGAGCAACGGCTCGCTGGACTGGGACGGCGTTGTGGACGGCTACAAGGACCCCAATCAGGTGGTTGCGGACGTGCTGGACCAGCTGCACCCGGGCGCGGTGATCCTGGCGCACGACACGATGAAGCACACCGCCGAGGCCGTTCCGCTGATCATCCAGGCCCTGCGGGCGGAAGGCTACGACTTCGTGGTGCTTCCCTGAGGGCCGCGCCCCTGGCGTGAACTGGAAAGCGAGACACCCCGCCGATGAGGCGGGGTGTTCCGTTCACGGCGCCACGGTCCGTCTCCGCTGACGAATCCAGGCGAGGGTGGCAACCACGGCGGCCAGGAGCTGCACCGGTGTGATCCCCGCCGGCCCGGCCGACGGCCGTGCGAGGTCGGCCAGGGTGACGGCGAGGGCGCCCAGGAGCAGGGCGGTGACCGCCCCGTCTCCCGGCGGGCCGGCCAGGCGGGAGAGGCCGAGGCTCAGGAGTCCGGCGGCCAGCAGGGCAGGCCCCAGCGCCCAGTCGGCCGGGTCAGGCGAAGCGAGGGCGCCCACGCCGGCCCCCAGGAGCAGCCCCGGAAGGGCCCGGTCCCATACCGTTGCCGAGTCCGGGACGCCGCGCAGCCCCCAGAGGCTCAGGGCGAGTCCTCCGGCCACGGCACCCGGGAGAGCCAGGCGGCCATAGGGGAACGCGAGGAGGAGCGCCGGGCTGCGCACGTACGCGCCGGGGTCCATGAGCACATAGAGCAGCTTGGCGCCCAGCACGCCGCCGACCGCCAGGTTCAGCACCAGCTCCCGCGCCCGCAGCGAAGGCCCGGGGTCAGACTCCGCCTCAGCGGCGCTCCGCCTCGCGTCCGTAACAGGGCGGGGAACTCCGGCCACGGCAGCGGCCAGAAGGACGCCGGCCAGCCACAAGAGGGCGCGGGTCGGCAGGGCGGCAGGTCCCAGGGGCACCGACTCCGGCAGCCACCTGTTCAGGCTCCGCCCGGCCGTCGCCGACGGGGGGCCGGACACGGCGGCCGTCAGGTACTCCCGCATGGCCCGGTAGGTCAGAGGTCCGGCCACGCGGGCGGTCACCGCGCCCTCCGGGCTGATGAACAGGCTCGTGGGCATGGAGGCCACCTGAAAGGCGGTTCCGGCCTCATCGCGGGGGTCCAGCAGCACGGGGAAGCTGTACCCGTGTTCCGCGAGGTACGCCAGCGGCGCGGACGGGCTCGCCTCCCGGCCGGTGAGGTTGACGGTGAGGACCGCTGTCCCGTCGGGCAGCGACTCGGCCAGCCGCTGAATCTCCGGCATCTCGGCGCGGCACGGGCCGCACCACGAGGCCCAGAAGTTGAGGAAGGCCGCCCGGCCCCGGAAGTCCGCCAGGCGCACGGTCTGACCAGTGGGGTCGGCCAGTTCCAGCGCAGGGGCGGGGGAGCCGACCGCGGGGCGCGGTGGCCCGTCAGGGGTGGCGGCCCCGGGGCGGAAGGCGCCTCCCAGGAGCAGGACCGCCCAGACCGCCGCCGCGAGGGTTGCGTGCATCCGGCGCAGCCCGATCACCTCCCTGTCTGTGCTTCTTTCACCTTTCGACGACCCGGAATTCGGCTCCGGTATGTATCCCGCGATTTAAGGCCATCCTCATCAATGTTAATGCCATCCCTCAAGAATGTTAAACAAAGGGCTTGACGCGGGGGATGAGCGGACATATGATCAAGTTAAAGGTGCCGTTTTAGGGAAGTTAAGGGTCGGCTTTAACTCAGGCTGACAGACACAGGGGAAGAGGTGATTGGGTTGCGAAAGTGGCGCATGCCGAGTCAGTGCCCCGCCTGCAGCGGGGAGCTGACGGTGACGCGGCTGGAGTGCAGCCACTGCGGCACGGCGGTGGAAGGTCGCTTCGACGCCTCGCCGTTTGCCCGGCTCACGCCGGAGCAGCAGGAGTTCGTGGCCATCTTCCTGCGGGCCCGGGGCAACATCAAGGAGGTTGAACGCGAGCTTTCCATCTCGTACCCGACCGTGCGCGCCCGGCTCGACGCGGTCCTGGAGGCCCTGGGCTACCGGGTGGACCGGGCGGCGCTGGAGGAGGAGACCCGGGAGAAGCAGGCCCGGCGCAAGGAAGTGCTCGACCGGCTGAATCGCGGGGAGATCACCGCCGAAGAGGCGGTGGCGGCGCTGAAGAGCCTCTGAGGAGGTGGCAGCGGTGCAGGAGGATCGACTGATGGTCCTGCAGATGCTGGCCGACGGCAGGCTCACCGTCGAGGAGGCGGACACCCTGCTTCGGTCGCTGGAGGAGACCGCCGCACACGCCGATGCGGCAGGCGCCGGGCCCGCCCGCCGGGCGGATTCCGCGGCAGACCGGCACGAACCGGGAGCGCGGCTGCGCGTGCTCCTGCAGCAGATGCTGGACGAGGCCAACGCGGCCCTCGACCGGGCTCTGCGGTCGGTGGAGGAGCGGCTGGCGGAGCTGGAGCGGCGGGAGCCCTACCGGCAGATCCGCCAACTGGCCGATTCGCTGGATCGGGTGGCGGCGAGGGAGGCCGTAAGGGAGGCCCGGGCAGCCGCGAAGGAAGCCGTGAGGGAGGCTCGGGCGGCGGCGAAGGAAGCCGTCGAGGAAGCCCTCGAAGAGGTCGAAGAGAAAGTGGCCGACGCCATCGAAACGGCGAAGGAGGCCGTGGCCGACGCGATCGAAGCGGCCGAGGAAGCGGTGGCGGACGCGCTCGAAGCGGCTGAGGAAGCCGTTGCAGACGCCGCTCACGCGGCGGAGGAAGCCGAGGAGGACGTGCGGTTCAGGGCCTCCGGGCGATTCGGAAGCTGAGCGAGTTGGAAGAGTACATGAGGAGGGTCGGCTGAATGTCCCAGGAGGAACGCCTGCTCATTCTGCAGATGGTGGCGGAAGGGAAGATCACCGCCAGCGAGGGCGCCGAGCTCTTGCGGGCGTTGGAGGGGCACCGGGAGGAGGAGCCCGGCGTTGAAGCCGCCCCGCCGCGCCGGGAACGGCGCAGCGGGACCTCGGCGACGCTCGCCTCGGGCCTCTCCAGCCTGTTTGAGGAGGTCGTGGAGCGGGTGACGGGGGCGCTGACCGACTTTACCGGGCAGCGCTACGAGTTTCCCACCGAGATCACCGGGGTCTTCACGGCGGACCGGGTGCCCCTCAAGGTCCTTACCGGCAACGGCCACGTGGAGCTGAAGGGATGGGACGAACCGGGCTACAAGGCACAGATCCTGGTCAAGGCGCGCGGGGCCACCGAGGCCGACGCCCGGGCCCGGGCGCAGGACGCTTACCGGTTGACGGCCACGGAGACGGGGTTCCAGCTGGAGACCGACCGGCGGTTCGACTGGTCGGACCTCGCGGTTCACGTCACCCTGTTCCTGCCCAAGGGGCACACCTACCACCTGGAGACCCGTACGGGCAACGGCAACATCCGGATCGAGGGCATCGACCTCGACGACGGCACGGCCAAGAGCGGCAACGGCCGCATCACCGTGCTGGACGTGGCGGCCGACCGGCTCTACCTGAAGTCGGGCAACGGTTCGGTGGACGTGGAGGGCGACGTGGCCGACCTGGAGGCCACCACGGGCAACGGCTCGCTGCGGGTGGTGCCGCTGGGCCGGCGCTCCGAGCGGATCCAGCTGAAGACCGGCAACGGCCCTGCGGCGATCGATACCGGGCGGCTGAGCCGGGCGGTGGGCGTCTTCATCGACGCCCACACCGGGATGGGGAGCGTCTCGGTGAACCGTTCGGACCTGGTGTACGAACTGGACGAGCGGAACATCGGCTACAAGCACGTCATCGCCCATACCGAGGGCTACGACCGGGCCGAGCAGAAAGTGGACATTCGCGTACGAACCGGTCTGGGGTCCATTTCCGTCGAATAATTCAGGTCGTGCGCATAGGGGGTTCGCCGCGGCATCGACCGCGGCGAACCCCCATTGAGGAGGGAATGATGTTGCGTCTGCTCGTCCGTTGGGCGCTCGGCGCCCTCACCCTGCTGGCCATCGCCTACGTCGCGCCCTCGCTGGGCATCCTGCCGGGCTTCCACGTGGCCGGGTTCGGCGCGGCCCTGGTGGCGGTGGTGGTCCTCTCCCTGCTCAACCTCACGGTCCGGCCCATCCTGAAGTGGCTCTCCCTGCCGATCACCTGTCTCACGTTCGGGCTGTTCACGCTGGTGATCAACGCGGTGGTCATGCTGCTGACCGACGCACTGGTGGCCGGCTTTGAGGTGGGCGGGTTCCTGAACGCCGTGATCGTGTCGGTCATCTACGCGGTGGTCACGGCGCTGCTGTACGGGCTGGTCGAGGGGGACCAGAAGGACTGAGGCCGCTTACTGGGGTTGGGTGCCCTGCATGTAGTTCTGACCGCCCTGCGGCCAGCCCATGGGGCCGGTGCCGGGCATCTTGCCCCAGGGGCCCATCATCATGCCCTTGCCGAAGCCGTCCTTGCCCCAGCCGCCCATTCCAGGGTAGCCCATCCCGGGGTAACCCATGCCGGGGTAACCCATCCCCGGGTAGCCCATTCCGGGGAATCCCATGCCGGGGAAGCCCATGCCCCAGCCGCCCATGTCGGGGTAGCCGGCGTGTTCAGGCTCACGGGCTTCGCCCCTGGGCATGCCCAGCAGTTGGGGTTCCATGGCCTCCACGAGGCGTATCGCCTGGACGGCCGGCATCCCTGTGCCCACCAGCGCGCTCATGAGCGCGACCTCGCGCAGGATATGTTCGCGATCGGCGCCTTCCGTCCGCATCTCCCGCAGCCCGTGGGCGACGATGGGTTCGACCGCACGCATCAGCCACTGCGGCATGCTGCACACCTCCCATCTCATGCTATGCCCCGGGGCCTATGGGTGACATAAGCCCCGGGGCAGCGGAGACGCCCTCTCTGGTGTATGATGTTCCGTAGAGCGTGATGGAGGAGCCCGTATGAGATTGGCCGCAATCCTTCGCACCGTGCTCGCAGTTGGTTATGATCTCTTTCTGAAGCTGAATCCCCGTAAGGTGGCCGCCCACGCGGTGATCTGCGACGACCAGGGGCGCGTGTTGGCGCTGAAGTCGCGCTACGCCGATGTCTGGCTGCTTCCCGGGGGCGGGCTGAAGCCGGGTGAGCACCTGGACGAAGGCCTCCGCCGGGAGTGCCTGGAGGAGCTGGGCGCGGAGGTGGCCGTGGAGGCTCTGACGGGCGTGTACTACGTGGAGCGGTCAGCCGCCTACGTCGGGGTCTTCCGCTGCCGGCTGGACGGGCAGCCGATCCGCCTCTCCCACGAGCACGAGGTCTACGACTGGGTGTTGCCGGACCAGCTGCCGCCCGCCGCCCGCGCCATGGCGGCCGACGCCCTGCGGCCTGCCGGTTCCCCCGTCATCGCCCGGCTGCCCTGATTCGACCGGGTGGGGGCTAGCCGAACACCGTGGCCAGCTCCTGCAGCACCGCCCACAGGTAGATGCTCAGCGTGAGTCCGCCCGTGAGCAGCGAGGCGGCGCTCAACATGCGGCGCCGGCGCCGCCGCAAGACGGCCAGTTCGGCGGCGAGCCGCTGCATTTCGACGTCCCCGTCTGCCGCCGCCAGGGCCTCGGGAGCGGGGACGGGCTCCGTCCGCCCCTCGGCCTGCCAGTCCCACTCCACTTCCGTCTCCACGGGGCGGGCCAGGTGGCGGGGGCTGAAGCCGGCGGCCAGGGAGTAGGCCAGCGCGGACAGGCCGGCGGCCGCGAGGGTCAGCATCATCATCGAGCCCCAGACGGCCGTGTCGGGGAGCATCTCGAGCCCCTGCAGCTCGGCAGGAGTTGCCCGGTCCTGCACGAAAAATGTCAGCAGCAGGGCCGTGCCGTTGTTGATCAGGTGCATGATCATGCCGGGCAGGATGGAGCCGGAGCGCTGGACCGCCAGGGCCCACAGCATGCCCAGCAGGGTCAGCGGAATCAGCCGGACCAGGCTCAGGTGCAGGGCGCCGAACAGCAGCCCGGTAAGGACGACCGCGGCACCGGGGCCCAGCGGGCGGAGCGCGCCGAGCACGTAGCCGCGGAAGGAGAGCTCCTCGCAGAAGGCGGGAACCAGGGCTCCGACGAGCAGGGCCAGCGTGGACCCGGCGTCCAGGAGGATCTGGTAGGTCTGGACCATCTGGCCGCCCATCTGCTGCACCAGGAGGACCAGCACGGCGCCCATGAGCTGCGCGGCCAGCCATCCGATCAGGCCAAGCACCACCGCCCGGCCCACCCCCCGCAGCGACAGCATCCGCAGCCGGAGGAAGGGGCGCACGGGCCGCTTCTCGACTGCGAGGGTGAACACCAGCGGCAGCGCGACGAAGATGAGAAGCTGGGAGACGACGACCCCGGCGAGGCCCAGGGTGTACTGGAGAGCGCTGCCCGCGACCAGCAGCAGGACCAGGGCCGTGAGGTAGAAGGCGAGGACCCGCAGCAGGGCCACCTGTTGTCTGGTAGTCACGCGTCTATCCTCCGCTCATCCGATGAATTCACCACGAAAACTTTGCTGAAGGGGACCCACCCGTTTCACACGTCTAACGGGACAGAACCCCTGAGAGGTGTGGTAAACCTTGTCTCCCCGTGACGAAACACTGGCGTTTGCGGCGCAGCAGGGAGATATGGATGCGTTTGCGGCCCTTGTGGAACGGCACAAGGGTCGGGTTTACCGCACCCTTTATCAGGTGGTGGGCGACGCTGCGGACGCGCAGGACCTGGCGCAGGAGGTGTTCGTCAAGGTCTTCCGCAACCTGGGCAGTTACCGGGGCGATGCCGCCTTCACCACCTGGCTCCACCGGGTCACCTTGAACGTGGCCTTTGACTGGCTGCGGGCCCGCAAGCGAAGACCGCTCACCGTGCCGCTGGAGCCGCCGCCCGGTGAGGAGGAGCATCGGCAGGCCGATCTGCCCAGCCCCGAGGCGGGGCCCGAGGAGCTTACCCTAAGGGAAGAGCGGCGCCGGCGGCTGCGGGACGCCATCGACCGGCTGTCGCCGGACTACAAAGAGGTTGTGCTGCTCTACCACTTCTACCACCTGAGCTATCAGCAGATCGCGGACCGGCTCGGTGTTCCGGTGCGCACGGTGGAGACCCGCCTGTACCGGGCCAGGGCGAACCTGAAACGGATGCTGGTCAGCTGGGAAGGAGGTGAGCGCGTTGAAGTGCAGCGATGTGCTCCGGCGCCTGGAAGCGTACTGGGATGACGAGCTCACGGAGGCGGAGCGGGCGGACTTCGACGCGCACCTCCGGAGCTGCGGTGAGTGCCGGGACCTCGTGGAGGGCCGGGATCTGCTCGCCGACCTCGAGGACCCCGAGCTGGCGCAGCTGGTGCTGAACGAACCCCCGCCCCTGCCCGAGGACTTCACCGCGCGGGTCATGGCGCGGGTGGAGGCCGAACGGCCGCGGCCCTTCGCCCTGCTCTGGCCCTGGCTGCAGGGGCACTGGTCGGTTCACCAGTACGCCAGCGTCGCCTACGCCCTGGCGGCCACTCTTGTGGTAGTTTCGCTGGGCAACCGGTTTTTCCTCTGGAGCCAGGCCACCGACCGGCTCGCGGTCTGGACCGCGAAGGGGCAGGCGTACTGGGCCGCCATCCAGGCCTGGTCGGGACCGCTGTCTGAGCGGCTGCTCAGCATGTGGTACGCGCTGACGGCGTTTCTGTACTGATTGCGCGGGAGGAGACATCCATGAGCTGCGCCTACCACCCCGACCGCGAGGTGCGGGGGATCTGCAGCCATTGCGGACGGCCGGTGTGCGCGGAGTGCCTGGTTGACCTGAACGGACAGCCATACTGCAAGCGCTGCCTGGCGGCGCGGATGCAGCAGCCCGTACGGGAGATCAACGGCCTCGTGCGCTTCGTGCTCTCCATCGCCCCGGGCGTTGGCCATTTCTACATGGGCTACTTCCACCGGGGGACGCAGCTGTTCCTGATCACCCTCGTGGGGGCTGCGGTCCTCAACCTGGCGTTCCCCGGGCTGCTCGGCCTCTATATTCCGGCCGCGATCTTCTTCAGCATCTTCGACGCCCGCGAGATCCACCTGCGGCTCAGCCAGGGGTTGGAGGTGGAGGACCGGGGCTTCTTGGACGTGCAGGCGCTGCCGCAGAGGTTCGGCCAGCGCCAGGCGGGCATCGCCCTGATCGCCGTCGGCGCGCTGGCCCTGTGGCGGGTCCTCACCACCGACCTCCTGCGGTGGATCTTCGGCGCGAACTACTTCCTGGTCCAGCGGACCCTGAACGGGTTCACCTTCGGCGCCCTTGCGCTGGCGCTCGGCGTCTGGCTGCTGATGCGCCAGCCGCGCGACCGCTGACAGGCACGACACGCAGAAGGGGCAGGCTTCGCGCCTGCCCCTGTGTTTTCCGGTTCTGAGGGATCACCGGGCGGACGGATCCGCCGGGCGAGGGTCTTCACCGGGGGCGATCCAGGTGCCGCAGAAGGGGCAGCGCACCCGGGCCGAGGGCGGAAACGCGCCCAGCCGCTTGCCGCAGCAGGACACCGGCCGGAGTGGCAGCGACGGCAGCCTGTGCCGGGCCAGCTGTCGCCGGTCCAGTTCCCGGATGTCGGCCTCCACCAGCGCGAGGAACTCCTTCAGGTCGAGACTGCGCAGCTCGCGCTCGCTCACGGGCTGCCTCGGATGACCTCCCACGGCCTGTCACCTCCCGTGCGGAGCGCCACCGGTCACACTTCCCCTGATCGGAAGGTTTGGCGGCCGGATGCGCAATTCCTGCCGGGAATACTAGCGGCTGCGAGGGAGGGAAGCACGTTGCGGATCATCGCGGATCTCCATGTACAGGTGCGCAGGGGTCCGGCCGAGGGCCCTGTGGCGGCGCAGGTGAGCGCGGCGCTCGTCCGGGGCCTGGAGGCCGTGGCCCTTTTCGCGCCCCACTCCCCGGCTGCGCTTCCGGTGCTCCGGGCGGTCCGGGCGATCGACGCGCGCACGCCGACCCTGCGGGTGCTGTCGGGCGTGTCGTGCCGCATCCTCTCGCCGGAGGGCGACCTGCGGCTGCACACCCGGGCCGGGCGGGAGCACGACCTGGTCCTGGCGGTGGCCGCGCCGCAGGTGGCGACGGCCCTGGCCCGGTGGGTTCCCCGTTACCGCCCGGCGGCCAGCCGGGCGCTCACGGACGCGGTGGTCGCGGCCGTCTACCGGCACGACGTGGACCTGGTCGCCTTGCCGGCGCGGCCTGAGGTGGATCCGGCCGAGGTCGCGCGCGCCCTCCGGGACCGGGGGGTTGCACTGGAGGTGTGCGCCCGGCGTCCCCGACCGCCGGCGGCTCTGCTCCGGCAGCTCGCACGCCTGGGCGTGCGGTTCGCCGTCACCTCGGGGGCCGGCCGGCCGGAGGAGGTGGGCGACTGCGGCGCGGCGGTGGCGCTGCTCGGCGCAGCCGGCGTCCCGCCGGAGCAGGTGGTGAACAGCGATCGGGGCGGCCTGACGGAGTGGCTGGCGGCGCGGCGCCGCCTGTCCGATCCCGGCGGATGGGCCGACTGGTCGCGCCAGGGAGGCACGGAGGGGCGGGAGCGCCCTGGCGGCCGGGAGCGGCGTCCCGGCGATTGGGCGGACTGGTCCGCACAGGGGGGGGAGATTCACTAGATCGGCCGCGCGCAACAGGAGAAGCGCGGGTCGGGAGCGAATGGTGCCCGTGGAAGTCCGGGGGTGATGGACGTGGATCGGTCCATACGGCTGGTGATCGTGACCGGGATGTCGGGCGCGGGGAAGACGCAGGCCCTCAAGTATCTGGAGGACCTGGGCTTCTTCTGCGTCGACAACCTGCCCCCGTCGCTCATGCCCAAGCTGGCCGAACTGTTCGGCCAGACCGAAGGCAAGGTCAGCCGGCTCGCGCTGGGGATCGACATCCGCGGCGGCCGGTTCTTCCATGAGATCCTCGGCGCCCTGCGCCAGATCGCCGAGATCGGCGTTGCCTACCAGATCCTGTTCATGGACGCCTCGGACGAGGTGCTGGTGCGCCGGTACAAGGAGACCCGGCGGCGCCACCCGCTGGCGGCCCAGGGCCGCGTGCTGGACGGGATCCAGCGGGAGCGGAGGCTCCTGCAGGAGCTGCGGGGCCTGGCCACCTTTATCATCGACACCACGCACATGACGCCGGCCGACCTGCGTAAGGAATTGAACAGGCGGTTCGGCCAGGACAGGGAGAGCCCGCACTTCCACGTGAACGTGGTCTCCTTCGGGTTCAAGCACGGTGCGGTGCTGGACGCCGACCTGGTGTTCGATGTGCGCTTCCTGCCCAACCCGCACTATGTGCCCGACCTGCAGCCGCTCACCGGCGAAGACCCCGCGGTCGTGGAGTACGTCATGAAGTGGAACGTCACGCAGCAGTTCTACCGGCGGCTGACCGGCCTCATCGGTTTCCTGCTGCCGCACTACGTGGCGGAGGGCAAGAGCCTGCTGACCATCGCCATCGGCTGCACCGGCGGGAAGCACCGCTCCGTCTGCCTGGCGAACCGGCTGGCACACTGGATCCGGGAGCGGGGCTACTCGGTGTCCGTGGAGCACCGGGACATGCCGCGCCCCGCTGACCGCTCAGACGAGGAGGAGCAGCCGTAATGCGCATCCTGCGCTGGTTCGCGCCCGGCCTTCACATCAAGCGGTGGCTGCTGGTGGCGGTCCTCGGCGTCGCACTGGTGGTGGTGGGCCTTTCCCTGACCCTGCGGATCAACCTGTACCGGCTCCTGGGTGCGTGGCTGGTGGAGAACGTCGCGGCCAGCCGGGCCGTGTTCTACACGGGGCCGGTGGTGGCCGGCGTCGCCGCGCTGGCCCTGGGGCTCGTGCTCACCTGGGTCGGCATCAGCCGCCTGGTGAACTCCGTGCTGTCCACCCTGACGGCCCGGGAAGAGGATGTGGCGGACGCTTTCCTGGAGCGCCGCCTCCTGGTGCGCGGACCGCGCGTAGTGGCCGTCGGCGGCGGGACCGGGCTCCCGGCCACGCTGCGGGGCATGAAGAACTACACCGCCAACATCTCGGCCGTGGTGACGGTGGCGGACGACGGCGGTTCGTCGGGCCGGCTGCGCACTGAGTTCGGCATCCTGCCGCCGGGCGATATCCGCAACTGCCTGATCGCCCTGGCGGACATCGAGCCGCTGATGGAGCGGCTGTTCCAGTACCGCTTCACCAACGGGGAAGGGCTGGCCGGCCATCCCTTCGGCAACCTGTTCATCCTCGCGATGTCCGAGACGACCGGCGACTTCTACCAGGCGGTCAAGGCCGCGAGCGAGGTGCTGGCCGTGCGCGGCCGGGTCCTGCCGTCCACGCTGGATCACGTCGTGCTGCGGGCGGAGCTGGCCGACGGGCGGATGGTGTCCGGCGAGTCGGCTATCGGCAGGGCCGGCAGCCTCATCCGGCGCGTCTTCCTGGATCCGGCGGACCCGGGCGGGAAGATCGCCGCCCTGGACGACGTGCTGTCCGCCATCGCGGAGGCCGAGCTGATCGTCCTGGGCCCGGGCAGCCTCTACACCTCCATCATGCCGAACCTGTTGGTGCCCGGGGTGGCCGATGCGATCCGGCGCTCGCCGGCGTTGAAGATCTACGTCTGTAATATCATGACCGAGCCCGGGGAGACCGACGGGTTCAAGGTCTCGGACCATATGAAGGCGCTGATCGACCACGGCGGTTTCGGGCTGTTCGACGTCTGCCTCGTCAACACCCGGCAGGTGCCCGCGCGGCTGCGCGAGCGGTACCGGGAGGAGGGTGCGGAGCCCGTCGTCCTCGACCCGGCAGCTCAGCGGATGGGCGTTCAGGTGGTCGCGCGCGACCTGTTGCGGATCGAGGGGGACTACGTGCGGCACGACCCGGAGAAGCTGGCCCAGGCGATCGGGTACGTGTTCCTGGCCAGGCGGCCGCACGTGGGGCGCACTCCCTGGGAGTTCTTTCTGTTCCGACAGCGGCTGCGGGAGCGTTCCCGCCAGGAGGGGGTTGGGTAGATGGCCGTTTACCGTGCGCAGGGGGTATGGCCCGGAGAGGCTGAAGGCCGCATCGTCTGGGTGGATCCGGAGTGGCAGCCGGAGCGGGCCGGGTGCGCGGACAGGCCCGCGGAGATCGGGCGGCTGCGGGAGGCGGTCGGCCGCGCGCTGCACGACCTGGACGCCTGGATGGACCGGCAGCCGACCCTCGGGGGGCGGGTGCTGCTGCAGCACTGCCGCGAGGCCCTTCAGGACCCGGCCTTCATGGAGCGGGTCACCATGCTGATCGACCAGCACGGCCTGACGGCCCCGGCCGCGCTGATGGAGGCGGCTTCCCTGGTGGGCGGCATCATGGCCCGCAGCGAAGAGCTGCGGGAGCGGGCGGCAGCCTTGCGGCAGACGGCCCGCTGGCTCGCCCGTCGGCTGGACGGCGCCGCGCACCCCGAGGATGCCATCCTCGCGAGCCGCGCCTTCTCGGCGCTGGAGCTCCTCGACCGCACGCGGCCGGCCGTGATGGCCGCCGGCGAGCCGGTGGTGGTGGGCGACGCGCCGCTGCTCTGGGGCGTGGACGCGGTGGCGCCGGAGTGGGCCGGCAGGCCGGCCCGGATCCGCGGCGGCACGCTGATCCTCGGCGAGGAGTCCGAGGCCGGCGGCCTCCTGCACGAGGCCGCGCGGCGGGCGGTCCTGGCCGTTGCCCGCCGCATGAAGGCGGAGGGGTTGGTGCGGATGAAGGAGGGCAACGTCTCCTGCCGCATCCCGGGAACCTCCCTGTTCGCGGTCACCCCCAGCGGCCTGCCCTACGAATCGCTGGAACCGGCGGACATCTGCATCCTGGACCTGGACGGACGGGTGGTGGACGCGCGGCGGCGGCCCTCCACGGAAACGGCTCTGCACCGGTTTGTCTACCGGCGGCGTCCGGACGTGGGCGGGGTGGTGCACACCCACTCCCTCCACGCGACGGCCTTTGCCTGCACCGGGCGGGAGATCCCCGTGATCTCCACGGAGCTGGCCGCGCTGGTGGGGGCGGAGGTCCCCTGTGCGCCGTACGCCCCCGCCGGCACGGAGCGGCTCGCGGAGGTGGTCGCGGAGGCCCTGGGCGACGAGGGCGCCGCCGCGCTGCTGCAGAACCACGGCGTTGTCACGGTCGGGGAGACGGTGGAGCAGGCCTACGCGGCCGCGGTGGCGGTGGAGGTGGCCGCGCAGGTCTTCCTGCTGGCGCGGCAGTTGGGGGAGCCGATCGTTCTTCCGCCGGAGGAGCGTCGACGCATCTTCCGCTCCATGCGCACCGGCTACGGGCAGCCCCGGGAGGCATAGGCGTTGTCTGAAGAACTCTCGTTCTCGGCGATGGTCAAGGCGGAGCTGGCGCTGCTGACGCCCGAGCTGCCGTGCTGCCGGCGGATGGAGCTGGCGGGACTGGTGCGGGCGTTGGGGCGCCTGGAACTGTCGGGGCGGGGGCGGTTCGCCCTCACCCTCTCCACCGACTCGGCCCCGGTGTCCCGCAAGGTGATCCGGCTGCTGAAGAGCGTCTCGCCGGTGCGGTACGAGGTCATGGTCATGCGGCGCCGCAAGTTGCGCAAGAACCTCGTGTACCGGGTGCACATCCCGCACCAGCCCGGGGTCGCCGAGCTGCTGCAGCTGGCGGGCTTCATCGACGAGGCGGGGCGGCCCGCCGACTGGGTGGAGCCCCCGGAGTTGGCCAACGACCACTGTCGCCGCGCGTTTCTGCGGGGCACCTTCCTGGGCAGCGGCTGGGTGGCGGGTCCGGAAAAGCAGCACCACCTGGAGATCACCACGACGGCCACGGAGGCGGCGGACGCCCTGGGCCAGATGCTCTTCCGCGGCGGCATCGCGGCGCGCATGGTCGCCCGCCGGGAGTCCCTGGTCCTGTACATCAAGGAGGCCGACCAGATCATCCGCTTTCTCGGGCTCGTCGGCGCGCACCAGGCCCTCCTGCGCTACGAAGAGGTGCGCGTCATCAAGGAGATGAAGAACCAGGTGAACCGCCAGGTCAACGCGGAGGTTGCCAACATGACCAAGCAGGCGGACGCGGCGGCCCGCCAGGTGGAGGCCATTAAACGGCTGGAGGCGGCCGGTGCCCTGGAGCGGGTCTCGCCGCCGCTGCGGGAGCTGGCGGGTCTCCGGCTGGCCTACCCTGACGCCAGCCTGAAGGAGCTGGGCGAGCTGTGCCGCCCGCCTGTCAGCAAGTCCGGTGCGGCGCACCGGATGCGCCAGCTCATGGCCCTGGCGGAGTCCCTGGAGTGAGACCGAGTGCGTAGTCTTTACAGTTTGCGATTGACATTCGTCATGGTACAATAGGAATGATATCACAAGCCCGATGTACGGCGGCTGGCTCCTCCTTTCGGACCAGGTCCGTTCGACCTTGGGAAAGAGCAGGTGATCAGGTGAGTTCGCAACCGCTCGCCGGCAATCTCAGGCCGCTCGACGTCTTTTCATCCATCGCCGATGACCTGAGGCAGGTAGAGACTGCCATCGAGGCGGCGCTTTCGACGCAGGAGACGATGCTGGAAGAGGTCTCGACCCATCTCTTGCGGTCGGGCGGGAAGCGCATTCGCCCGGCGCTGGTGATCCTGACCAGCCGCTTCCCCGGGGTGGACTTGAAGCAGGTCATCGACGTGGCGGTGGCGGTGGAACTCATTCACATGGCCACCCTGGTCCACGACGACGTGGTGGACAACGCCGATCTGCGGCGCGGGCGGCCGACCGTCAACGCGCTCTGGAACAACCAGGTGTCGGTCCTCACGGGCGACTACCTCTTCGCCAAGGCGTTCACCCTGCTGGCCGACACCGGCAACAACCGCGTGGTCCGGCTCATGTCCGAGGTGGTCCGGGAGATGAGCCAGGGGGAGCTTGCCCAGATGGCCTCCTACTTTGACGTGGAGCAGACGGAGGAGGATTACTACCGCCGGATCGCCCGCAAGACGGGCTACCTGATCGCCGAGGCCTGCCGCCTCGGGGCGGTTATGGCCGGGGTCGGAGAGGAGCAGGTGCAGGCCGTCTACGATTACGGCATGGGCGTCGGGCTCAGCTTTCAGATCGCCGACGACCTCCTTGACTTCTTCGGGGACGAGGAGACGGTGGGCAAGCCGGTCTGCGGCGACCTCAAGATCGGCATCCTGACGTTGCCGGTGATTCACGGCCTGGCGCATGCCCCGCGCCGGGCCGAGCTGCGGGAGCTGATTCTGAGCCGGTCGATCGATGATACCGCGGTCGCGCGCGTCAAGGAGATCCTGACGGAGTCCGGCTCCTTCGACTACGCCCGCGGGAAGGCGCGGGAGCACATCGAGAAGGCCGTGCGGGCCCTGGACCATGTGCCGACGCTGGCGACCCGGCCGGCCCTCAAGACCCTCGCTGAGTTTGTCATCAACCGGAAGTTCTGACCCTCCGGTTGCCATACTTGCGAATCAGGGGGCTGGTGCATGCGACGGACCAACATTCCTGATGCTGCGATCCGGCGATTGCCCGTGTACCTGCGGGTCGTCAGCGATCTGGCCGCCGCTGATGTTCCCATCGTCTCGTCGGCAGAGCTGGCCGAAAAGACCGGGCTCTCCCCGGAACAGATCCGGAAGGACCTCGCCTACTTCGGCGCCTTCGGGACCCGCGGGGTGGGCTATGACACCGCCATGCTCAGCCGCCGGATCGCACGCATCCTGGGCCTTCACCGCGGTGTCAAGGCCGCGCTGGTCGGCTTCGGCCACCTGGGCTACGCCCTCGCCCGGTACTCGCTCACCCAACACAAGGATATCGTCATCGCAGCGATCTTCGATGTGGATCCCGAGAAGGTCGGGCAGGAGATCCTGGGCGTCCGGGTGCAGCACGTGTCCGAGATGGTCGAGACCTGCCGGCAGCAGGGCGTGAAGATCGGCATCATCACGGTGCCGGCGTCCTCGGCCCAGCAGACGGCCGAGCTGCTGAAGGCGGGCGGCGTCGAGGCCATCCTGAACTTTGCGCCCGCGAAGCTGAACGTGGACGGCGTGTTCGTGCAGAACATCGATCTGACCATCGAACTGCAGAGCCTGGCCTATCACACCTCGGCCAGCGAGGACGACACGGCCGAGGAGTAGTGACGCGGAACAGGGCGGCGTCCCCGTCGGGGCGCCGCCCGAACTTTTCTGAGCACCTGTTCGTCCAATAGTGAGATCGATCGACGCATGCTATCATAGAGGCAGGGGTTCCCGCGAGGAGGTGGCTCCGGTAGACCTGACCAGTGTCGTCAACTTCCTGGCCGGCCTGGGTGTGCGGTCGCTGTGGGACGTCTTCCGCACCGTGCTGGACATCAGCCTGGTCGCGTATCTTTTTTATAAGTTATTCTCCCTGATACGCGGCACCCGGGCGGTGCCCCTGATCAACGGCGTCATCATCCTGGTGGTCGCGCTCCAGGTGGCCGAGGCCCTGCGCTTTTATACCATTCAGTTCATCCTGGAGAACGTGTTCATCGCCGCGTCCGTTGCCTTGCCCATCATCTTTCAACCGGAGCTCCGTCGGGCCCTGGAGCACCTCGGCCGGGGCCGGCTGATCAAGACGAGCTTCCGGGTGGATGAGTTCGGCGACGAGGAGCGGGTGCGCATGATCGACCAGGTCGTGCGCGCCGCCGAGATTCTCGGGCGCACCAAAACGGGCGCCCTGATCGTCATTGAGCGGGAGACTGGCCTCAACGAGTTCATCGACTCCGGCATCAAGCTCGATGCGCTGGTCTCGGCGGAGCTGCTGGTCAACATCTTCGTGGAGAAGACCCCGCTGCACGACGGCGCCGCCGTCATCCGGCAGAACCGCGTCGCGGCCGCTGCCTGCTGGCTGCCGCTGGCCGAGGCCACCGTCCTGCCGCATGAGCTGGGCACCCGCCACCGGGCTGCGGTCGGGATCACCGAACAGAGCGACTGCGTCGTGGTGGTGGTGTCGGAAGAGACGGGCGTGATCTCGGTGGCGGTGCAGCGTCAGCTCACCCGGAACCTGGACGAGAAGTCCCTGCGGGAGCTGCTGCTGAAGCTGACGGAGGGCAACAGGCGGCCTGGACCGGTGCGGGGCCTCTTTAACTGGGGGGCTTCGTCATGATCCGGCGGCTGCTTGCCCTTCTGCGGCACGACTTCTGGCTGAAGCTGCTCTCGCTCGCCGTGGCCGTCCTGCTCTGGGCCATGGTGGTGCAGGACTACAACAAGGTGACGTCGGTGACCTTCGACGTTCCGCTCGAAGTGATCTCCCACCCGGAGTATGAGATCTATGAGGGCCGCCGGGACCTGGAGACCGAGGTGGAGGTGCGGGTCACCGGCCCCAACCTGCTGGTCTCGTCGCTGAAGGCCGACGACCTCCGGGCATGGGTGGACTACAGGACCGTGCAGCAGGCGGGCCGGGCACAGGAGGTCCGGGTCCAGGTGTCCGGACCCCCCCGCTACGAGGGTCAGGTGGAGTACCGGGCCAACCCTGCGACCGTGACCGTCACGCTGGTGGAGAACCGCACCCTGACCGTGCCGGTGGTGGTTACGCCGGAGTCGGGGATCGTGGCCGTGGGCGACCGGGAGTTCCGCTACACCGCCGTTCCGGTGAACGGCACGATCTTCGTGTCCGGCCGGGCGGACTACCTTGGCCTGGTGCGCAGCGCGGTGGTTGCGCTCCAGGGGGCGGATCTGGAGCCGCCCCTTCAGGACGGCAGGCTGACGGAGACCCGGACGCGCCTCCAGAAGGCGGTCCGGCTCGTAGACGCGGTGATGCAGCCGGTGGAGAAGCTGGCCGAGCACTACGCCGAGGTGGAGATCACGTGGGAGGAGCTGCCGCCCGGCAAGCGGGTGACGGTGTCGCCCCAGACCGTCGGGGAGCTGCCGCCCGGGTTTGAGCTGGCCGGGGTGAGCGTGAGCCCGGCTGAGGTCACCATCCGGTCCGCGACCCTGGACGGCAGCCTGCCGCAGGTGTCTGCGGTCCAGACCGAGCCGGTGGACCTTTCGGGCCAGACCCAGAGCTTCACCACGGTGGCCCGGCTGGTGGCCCCGGCGGGCACGAGCCTGGCGCAGACCTCCGTCGAGGTCTCGGTGTCCATCCGCGAGGTCAGCGCGGAGAAGCTGTTCGGCGCGGTGCCCATCGCGGTGCAGAACGCCCCCGAGGGGTTGGAGGTGACCCTGAGCCAGGGCACCGTCGAGGTGCGGCTCACGGGCCGCTACACGCTGGTGCATCCCCTGGACGCCAGCGCGGTGATCGCCTACGTGGACGTGGCCGGGCTGGGCCCCGGCACGCACCGGTTGCCGGTGAAGGTGATCTACCCGCCCGAGATCGTCGAGACGGCCATCGATCCGGCGGTCATCGAGGTCACCATTTCCCCCGCTGAAATCGAGTAGAAAGGGGTTTCCCTATGCCGAGGATGTTTGGAACTGACGGTGTGCGTGGCGTGGCCAACACGGAGGACCTCTCCCCCGAACTCGCCTTTGCCCTGGGGCGGGCGGCGGCGACGCTGGCGCGCGAGCGGTCCGGCGGCCGCGTCGTGGGGGTGATCGGCCGCGACACCCGCCGCTCCGGCCCCATGCTGGCGGCGGCGCTCTCCGCCGGGATCTGCTCCGCCGGCGGCGACGTCGTCGACCTCGGGGTGATCACCACGCCGGGCGTCGCCTACGTCACCACCCACCTGAAGGCGGATTTCGGCGTGATGATCTCGGCCTCTCACAACCCGGCTCCGGACAACGGCATCAAGTTCTTCTCCGGCGACGGCTACAAACTTCCGGACGAGGTGGAGGACCAGCTGGAGGCGCTGGTCAAGGCCAGGCCCGACACCATGCCGCGCCCCACCGGGGCCGAGCTGGGGAGCATCCGCCAGAGCCCGGAGGCGGTGGAGGCCTATGTGGAACACCTGGTCTCCACGGGGAGCCCGCTCAGCGGACTCAGGGTGGTTGTGGACTGCGGCCACGGCGCGGCCTACCGGCTGTCCCCCGAGGTGCTCCGTCGACTGGGCGCGGAGGTGATCGCACTCAACACCGCGCCTGACGGCCTCAACATCAACGCCGGCTGTGGCTCCACACACCCGGAGGCCCTGCAGGAGGCCGTGCGGGCCCACGGCGCGGACGCGGGCATCGCGCACGACGGCGACGCGGACCGCTGCATCGCCGTCGACGAGCGGGGCGAACTGGTGGACGGCGATCAGATCATGGCGATCTGTGCCCTCGACCTGAAAGCGCGGGGCCAGCTGCCCAATGACACCCTCGTGACCACCGTCATGTCCAACATGGGGCTGGAGATGCTGATGCGCCGGCACGGGATCCGGCTGGTGCGGACGAAGGTCGGCGACCGGTACGTGCTGGAGGAGATGCTGAAGGGCGGCCATGGCCTGGGCGGCGAGCAGTCCGGCCATGTCATCTTCGGCGCACTCTCCACCACGGGTGACGGGATTCTGACCGCGGTTCAGCTGCTCTCCATCGTCGCCCGGGAGAAGCAGCCGCTGTCCACCCTGGCCGGCCGCATGCAGCGGCTTCCCCAGTGGCTCGAGAACGTGCGCGTGGGGCGCAAGGAGGGCTGGGAGCAGAACCAGGCCATCCAGGCCGCCATTGCCCGGGCCGAGGCGGAGATGGCCGGTCAGGGGCGGGTGCTCGTGCGGGCCTCGGGCACCGAACCGCTGATCCGGGTGATGCTGGAGGGCACGGATATGGCGCACATCCAGCGGCTGGCCGCGTCTATCGCGGAGGTGATCCGCACTGAGCTCCAGTAAGAAGAAGGGGCCGTCAGGCCGTGGGTCGGCGGGCGCCCGTGCGAGGCGGAGCGCCCGTTCCCGCGCGCGGGAAGGCAGGGCGCTGCGGGAGGCGCTCGCCAGCCCCCTCACCCCCGTGCTGGTGCTGGTCCTGGTGGTGCTGGCGGCGGGCATCTGGGCCACGAAGGGGGCGGACATGCCGACCGCCACGGACGGTGTGCAGCTGCAGGCGGAGGCGGAGCCTGAGCCCGCCGTCGGCCAGGCCGCAGAGGGGGCCGCAGACGGGGCTGCCCAAGCAGGTGGGGACCGGCTTGCCGAGGTGGATGAGGAGCAGGCCGCCGAAGCGGGCGGGGAGCAGGTTGCGGACGCGGCCGCTGACCAGGCGGCCGAAGCGGACGCCGCCGACGCAGCGGCCGCGGGGCCTGACGCGGGCGTCGGACCGGGGCCTGACGCGGGCGTCGGACCGGGGCCGGCGCCGGAGCCTGGATCAGCGGGGGAGCCGGCGTACGCTCCGGCCACCAGCCGGTCGGCCATCGACCGCTCGGCCGGTGCGGCGGAGACGATGCGGGTCACGGTGTACTACGTGGACTTCGACGCCCACATGGAGGCCCTGCAGCCGGTACAGATCCTGGTGCCTTTCTCCGTTACTCCGATCAAGGTCAGCGTGGAGCAGCTGCTCCGTCCCCCGGAGGAGCTCGGGCTGTTCAGTGAGTTCCCTCCGGGAACCACGGCGCGGGGCTTCAACCTCGTGGACGGCGTCGCGGTGGTAGACCTGTCCGCGACGGTGGAGGGCGTGCGGGGGGAGACAGCGGTGAACGCCGTCGTGGCGACCCTGGTCTACACCCTCACGGAGATCCCCGGCGTCGAGGCGGTGCAGTTGTGGGCCGACGGAAAGCCGGCCGTCCTGGACGGCTTCACCTGGTCGTCCCCGCTCACCCGGGCGGACGTCGCCGCATGGCAGGCGTTCCGGGTGGAGCCGGTGATCGAGTACAGCGGCGGGTAGCCCGGCGCGCACCGGGCTCTCGCCACCCTTTTTTTCGATGCTACCGTAATTGTGGTGGAGCACTACCGCCAGCGCTGGAAATAAGGAGGCA
>JAAROH010007730.1_pt1 | contig 43245 bp, 41 predicted proteins | sample 7248631 | NCBI WGS metagenome assembly JAAROH01 (sample SAMN09772309, study PRJNA484901) | compost metagenome | isolation source: Vermicomposting unit | place: India | reverse complement strand
CTGCCTTCAAGATCGGCACAACCGATCGTGCGGCAGAAGCAGTCAGCACGTATATAGAGCAACGAACGAGGGGATCCCGATCCTTTCGGGACACCCTCTTTCGTTTTATGAACGGCTCGCCCCCTCCCGAAACGGGTGGCCTTCAGGCTGGTTCACGTTAAGGAGGCGGGCTGTTTTGCGGCCTTTCATTGCCCTCGCGTTTCCATATCCCGCGCTTACGACGACCGGCCGGCCAAGCGCGCTTCCCGCTCGCGCAGCTCAACGCGGCGAATTTTCCCGGACGCCGTTTTCGGCAAGTCATCGACGAACTCGATTTTGCGCGGGTATTTGTACGGAGCGGTCAATTGTTTGACATGCTCCTGCAATGCCGGAATGAGCGATGGATCGTTTTTGTCAACCCCATCCCGGAGAACGACGAACGCTTTGACGACATGACCGCGCACTTCATCCGGGCTGGCGACGACGGCGCATTCTTTCACCGCCGGATGCTTGACGAGCGCGTCTTCAACCTCAAACGGGCCGATCGTATAGCCGGAGCTGACGATGATGTCATCGCCGCGGCCTTCAAACCAGAAGTAGCCATCCTCGTCTTTGCGCGCTTTGTCGCCGGTGATGTAATAGTCGCCGCGGAACTGCATCGCCGTCCGCTCCGGGTCTTTGTAGTAATACTTAAACAGCGCCGGCGTGTCGACATGGACGGCGATATCCCCGACGACGCCCACAGGGCACGGTTCGCCGTTTTCGTCAATGATCTCGACAAGATTGCCCGGCGTTGGTTTCCCCATTGACCCCGGTTTGATGTCCATCCCTTTCATGACGCCGACAAGCAGCGTGTTTTCCGTCTGCCCATAGCCGTCGCGCACGTGGACGCCAAAATGCTTGGCGAACGTGTCGATCACTTCGCGATTGAGCGGCTCGCCGGCCGATACGGCGCTGTGCAGATGCGGCAAACGGTAGCGGCCGATATCCGGCACTTTCGCCATGAGGCGGTACTCGGTCGGCGTGCAGCACAGCACATTGATGTTGTATTTTTCTAGTAGCTGCAAATATTTTTCCGGCTCAAAACGGCCGTAATAGACGAACCCGGTCGCCCCCGAGCCGAGCACCGATAAAAACGGGCTCCAAATCCATTTTTGCCACCCCGGCCCGGCCGTCGCCCAAACAAGGTCGCCTTCCTCAATGCAGAGCCAATTTTTGGCCGCTGTCCGCAAGTGAGCGTACGCCCAGCCATGGCAATGGACAACCCCTTTCGGATTGCCGGTCGTGCCAGAGGTGTAGGACAAAAACGCCATGTCATCGCGCGCGGTGTCCGCCGCCTCAAGCGTCTCGCTCTCGTTCGCCATGGCGGTTTCCAGTGAGATCCACCCGTCTTGACCCTCGTTTCCGATGACGAACTTGGTGAGTCGGTCAATGCCTGCGATCGGCGCAAACTCGTCAAGATACGGTGCGTAGGCGACGACCGCTTTGGCCTCGCTATGGGTGAGTCGGTATTCCAGATCTTTCGTCCGCAGCATCTCCGAGCTCGGGATGACGACAAGTCCCGCTTTCAGCGCCCCTAAGTACACTTCATAGGCTTCAATGAGACGGGGCACCATGATGAGCACTTTGTCTCCTTTTTGCAGTCCACGCGATAAGAAAACGTTTCCAATCCGGTTGGCGCGCACCATAAGGCGGCCGTATGTAATCTCTTTTGTCTCGCCTTGTTCACTCTCCCATTTTAGCGCGATGCGGGTTGGATGAAAAGCCGCGTGCCGCTCGACTTCTGACGTCAAGTTGTAGCGCTCGGGGGCGATCAATTCTTCCCTCTTCATTCGTCCCTTTCCCCTTTCTCCGGTTTCATTTCTATGGATGACAATTTCTATTATACAAAATAATCAGTCTATTTTGAATCATTTTTTTTTGACAAAAGAAACGGCGGGGAAGCTCCCCGCCGCCCAAGCCATGGTGATGAAATTAGAATTGGCGTGCACCACCCAATTGTTGTTGCGCCATCGCGACGAGACGTTTTGTAATCTCGCCACCGACCGAGCCGTTCGCGCGCGATGTCGTGTCAGCGCCTAAGTTGACGCCAAATTCTTGGGCGATTTCATATTTCATTTGCTCAAGCGCTTGCTGCGCGCCTGGAACAAGCAATTGATTCGTGTTGTTGCGTGCCATCTGTTTTCACCTCCTTGCACCTATAGAGTGTGTGAAAACAGATGGATGTATGCAACGTTGATTTTGGTAAATTTTGAGATTCAAAAGAGGTCGGCAAACTCGTCAGCTTGCCCGTCCTGCTCGTCGAGGACGATCGTTTCCGTGTCGTTGACCGCTTTTTCGAGCAGCGGCGCAAGATCGAGCTGGCTCTCGTAATGAAGCACTTTCTTTTTCTTCGGCTTTGTTTTTGGCGCCCGTGGCGTAAAAATGGTACAGCAGTCCTCATAAGGAAGAATCGAGATGTCATGTGTGCCGATTTGCTTAGCCATTTCAATAATTTCCATTTTATCCATTGAAACGAGCGGCCGCAGCACCGGCGTATTCGTGACGTCGTTAATGACATACATGCTTTCCAGCGTCTGGCTGGCGACTTGGCCAAGGCTTTCGCCCGTGACGATCGCCAACGCCCGATGGCGGCGGCGGAGCGCGTCTGTAATCTTCAGCATCGCCCTTCGGGTGGAGATCAGTGAATATTCATTTGGCATTCCTTGATAGATGGCTTGTTGCACTTCGGTGAACGGAACGATGTGAAGCTTGATTCTTCCCCCGTAAACGGTCAGCTGCTTCACTAAGTCGATGACTTTTTGCTTGGCCCGCTCGCTTGTAAACGGGGGGCTGAAAAAGTGAACAGCTTCGATCTCCAGCCCCCGCTTCATCGCCAAATAGCCAGCGACCGGGCTGTCAATGCCGCCCGAGAGCATGAGCATCGCCTTGCCGCTCGTTCCGACCGGCAGGCCGCCAGCCCCGAAAATGTCGTGACAGGTCACATACGTGCCGTCCTGGCGCACTTCGATGCGCACATCGATATCCGGTTCGCGCACGTTGACCGTCAGCCCGTCCGTCTGCCGCAAAATATGGGCGCCCACCTCATGGTTGAGCTCTTCGCTCCTATAGGGAAACTGTTTGTTGACGCGGCGGGCGCTTACTTTAAACGTTTTCCCTTGATACGGAAGCTGCCGGATGGCGGCGAGCGCCGTTTCTTTCACGGCTTCAAGATCGTTTTCACACTTCATAGCTAAGCTGAATGAATAGATGCCAAACACCGTTTTCAGCTTGGCGATGATCGGTTCGTGCGGCTCACCGTTTAATAAGATGTACATTCGATCGTGCATGTATTCAATGTCGATGCGCGGAAACGCCCGCAGCTTGCGGGCGATGTTTTGTCTAAGCCGCCGCACGAAAAGGTTGCGGTTTTTTCCTTTTGTCGTCATTTCCCCATAACGGATTAAAATGCGGTCATACTTCATCTCCATGTGATCCCGTTACCTCGCTTAACGTTTTGATCGCCTGTTGAATCGCCGCGACAGCCGGTTTGATCTCTTCACGTCTGTTGTCAAAAGACAAACTGATGCGGATGCCGCGCTCCGCCCGGCCTTCGCCAACGCCCATCGCCAGCAGCGTTTTGCTCGGCGCCCGTCTTTTCGAGGAGCAGGCGGATGTTGTGGAAACGTAAATCTCGCTTTTTTCGAGCTCATGAACGAACACTTCCGGCTTGATGCCGCTTGGCAGCGAAAAGTTGATAATATGGGGCGCCGAATCGCGCTCCGGCGTGTTGATCGAAAGGCCTGGAATCGCGGCGAGCGCCTGCAGCCATTCGGCTTTTAACTCCCGCAGCCAACCGATGTCTCGTTCATACCGTTCCAAGGCCAGACGGAGCGCCTTCGCCATCGCCACGATGGCGGCGACGTTTTCCGTCCCGGACCGAAGCTGCCGCTCTTGCCCGCCGCCGGCGATCAGCGGCGTCAGGCGGACGCCGTCGCGGACGTAAAGAAGGCCGGCGCCGCGCAACCCATGAAACTTATGGGCTGAGACCGTAAACAAATCGATGCCGCACCGTTTCACATCAAGAGGAACTTTGCCGATGCCTTGCACCCGATCGACATGAAACAGCGTTTTCGGGTGGCGGGCGAGCACGGCTCCAATTTCCTCAATCGGCTGCACCGCGCCAACTTCGTTGTTGACGTGCATGACCGACACGAGGATCGTGTCATCGCGCAGGGCGCGCGCGACTTGTTCGGCTGACACTCGTCCATCAGGTCCGACCGGCAAGTAGGTCACTTCAAACCCGAGCTCCTCAAGCTGCCGGCACGGCTCGGCAACGGACGGATGCTCGATTTCGGTCGTAATGATATGCCGGCCGCGCCGCCGGTATTGCCACGCCACCCCTTTAATGGCGAAGTTGTTCGCCTCCGTTCCGCCGGACGTAAACACGATTTCGCTCGGTTTGACATCGAGCATGGCGGCGATCTGTTCACGCGCCTGCTTAAGCAGCCGTTCTGCCTTCATGCCCAGTCCGTGAAGCGAAGACGGATTGGCGAAATAGTGAGAGGCGACCGTAGCGAACGCATCGACCACTTCCGGAAACGGCTTGGTCGTCGCGCTATTATCCAGATAAATCATCATGTCCATCCTCCGCTCGTCATCGATCCATCTATCATCATATAAAAGCGGGGCGAAAACGGCAACGAAAAACATCCATACGCCGCCGGGGCGAGCGTTTTCCCGTCAAGCTCAAAAGCGGACGGGCGCAAGCGGAACACATCGTCGCCGCCCGGATGCGCCAGCGCCCCGGGGTGCCTCAAAAGCAGGCAGACGCAAGCGGAAACCATGATGGGAACGAACATTCCGGCAAGCTCGAGATGAGAAGACGCCGTTCCGCGATCGCGTCATTTTGTCGTTCGTGCAGCCAAAGACCGGTTCGGGATGATGGCACGTTTCTCCCCGCCGCTGACCGTTCCTGCCCTTCGTGCGGCGCCCTCTGTGGCCGAATCAACCGTTTCCACCCGCCGTTTGCCCCCGTTCGGAATCAAGCCCTCTGCCACAGCCTTCCAGAAGGCGGAAATGCCCATTTACATTATTCGCCAAAAACCCGATAAATATCGGCCGAAACCGACATTTATCGGGTTTTTCTTTACGATTCGCGGCCGCTGTCCTCCTGCCAGAGGCGCTGCACCCGGTCAAACGCCCCCGGTTCGACGTCCTCCACAGCCGCCACCGCTTGGCGCAGCGCTTCTTCGTACTCGTAATGCCGGAACAGCGATTCCGCTTCCTCCAATTTTTTTCGCACGGACGGATAGCGGCGGCGGTAACGATTGCCGTATTGAATCGTCCGCTCGGCGAGCGTCGCCTGCTCAATCATCCCGATCGTCCGTTCATACAGCTGCCCGACCGCCGTCTTCGCCTCTTCGATCGCCCGATCGACGGCCGCCATATCCAACGGCTTTTCATCGAGGCGGGCGGCGACGGTCTGCAAGCGCCGTTTGGCTTCGGCCAATTCCAGCGAGTACGGCTCAGGCAACCCGGGGAGCCGACTTTTTTGTACGAGACGGAGCGCCTCCGCGAGTTTTTTTCTCATGTCGTCAAGCTTTTCGCGCGCGACCAATTCATCTTTGCGCAGCGTTTGCAGCATCGTCCGGAACTGCTCGTGCTCTTCTTTCATCATGCTCATTTGCCCGACAAGCTGATCGAGCTCTTCTTTCAGGAGCGAATACGCCGTTTTCGCCTCGGCGGCCCGCCCTTCAAGAAGAAGGAATCGCTTTTGTAGCTGATGCAATTGTTTTTCGATGCTCCGGTATTTGTCAAGATCGCTTGGCGACAAGTGATAGCTTTGCTGGACGAACAGCGCTTCGGCCTCGGTTTCTTTCGCTTCGGCGACCAGCTCCGCAATCATGCCGCCGATGCGCGGCATCTCGGTTTGGACGTATTGATGAGCGAGCACTTCGTTTTCCAACGAGTCGTACAGCGCCTCAAGCTCCTCCTTCAGTTCGCTAACCGCTTCCTTCGCTTCCTCGACGCGCAGTTCGCTGATCATCGCTAGGCATTGATCGATTTTCTCCCTCTTTTCTTGCAGCGTGCGCTCCATCTGCAAATGGTCAAGAATGTACCCGCTTTGCTCCATCTCGCGATAGCCGTCAGCGAGCTCGGCCAGCTGAGCTGGAAGGGATGTTTGACATTCGCCAAGCAGCGCCGGGACGTCTTCCATCATGACGGAAAGGCGGCTGAGCTCTTCCTTCAAGGCAAGAACGACATCGCGCGCCGCCAAATAGTTGCCGGCTTCGGTCAACTCGGCAAACCGCTGAAATTGCCGCTCCACCTCCGTCAAACGGGCGTCAAGCGGATCGGCCGCCGCCCCAAACGTATAACGGTAGGCGAGCAAGTTTTTTTTCGCCTCGCGATGGAGCGCGCGCAGCTCTTCGATTTCCACGCGGCTTTGCTCTTCGCTGCCAATCAGTTCGTTGACTTCATGGATGATCTCGTGCACCTCCCCCTCGAGGCGGCGCAAATCGTCCTCAATCTGTTCGAGCAGCCGGGCGGCCCGCCGGTAGCGGTATCGATCCAACAACTGCTCCGCATCAAACAGCTTTTCCTCCACATCGGGCAGCTTGACCGCCACGATGTCGTCCCATTGCTGGCGCCACCGTTCAAACAGCTGCTCCGTCTCCCCGGTCATGTTCAGCTGTTTGACTTTCGCCAGCTCGTCCGGCACCGGCCGGTTCATCAAGCTGATTTTCCATTCCTCCAGACGGTCGATTTCCCGGTACATTCGCTTCCGCTGCCACTGGTTATATATGATTGCCCCCGCGCTGAGGAGCAGAACAATCCAGGCTATTTCCATCCGTTGATGCCCCCTTGCATTCAACCTACTCAACATCAGACAAACGAGCCGAAAACAGGAAGACTATATCTTTTTCAATGTTTTTATGATACCATGTTAACGACATTTTTTGACCAAAATTTTTATTTTTTTTACAGGAAGCTTCAATTTTTTTGCGATGATGCGTGAAGAAGGAAAGGGGGAACCCGCCATGCGCGACGGACATATTCATACGCCGTTTTGCCCGCACGGAAGCAGCGACCCGCTGGAGCGGTACGTGGAGCGGGCGATTGCGCTCGGCTATACCGACATCTCATTTACGGAGCATGCCCCGCTGCCGGAGCGGTTTATCGATCCGACGCCGGAGCGGGACAGCGCGATGAACAGCCGGGAGCTGGAGCGCTATTTGGCCGCAGTCTCTGACATCAAGGCGCGCTATCGAAACGACATTACGATTCGCGTGGGGCTCGAGGTCGACTTCATCCCCGGTTTCGAAGAGGAGACCGCTCGAATGCTGGATGAAGTCGGTCCTCTGCTCGATGACAGCATTTTATCGGTCCATTTTTTGCCTTGCCGCGGACAGTATGTATGCATTGATTACAGCGCGGACATGTTCGCCCACATCATCCGCCTGTTCGGTTCGGTAGAGCGCGTCCATCGCGCGTACTACGAAACCGTGCGCCAATCGATCCGCGCCGAGCTCGGCCGCTACAAACCGAAACGAATCGGGCACATGACGCTCGTCCGCAAATTCCAACGCCGCTTTCCATGCCCCGAGCCGATGACGGAATGGATGGTGGCGATTCTCGATGACATCGAGCGGTTCGGCGGCGAACTCGATGGCAACGGGGCCGGTTTGGCCAAACCGCTTTGTTTAGAACCGTATCCGCCCATCCAAATCATGGCCGAAGCGCAGCGGCGAGGCATCCCGATCGTCTACGGTTCGGACGCCCATTGCGCCGCCGACCTTCACCAAGGGCGAGACGCCATGGACCGCGAAGCGCTTTTCGTTGACAACGGCGGCGCGCCGTCATACAATGAGCCAAAATGAAAAAAGGAGGCAGCCTTATGTTTCATCGCATGGCTTACAACGGCACCCGTGAAGAAAACTATACGCTTGTGATCGAACAGTTGAAGGCGCTCATCGCCGGGGAGCCGAATCTCATCGCCAACTTGGCGAACGCCGCCGCCTTGCTCAACCAGTTTCTTGAGCAGATCAACTGGGTCGGGTTTTATTTGGCAGACGGCGACGAACTGGTGCTCGGACCGTTCCAAGGGCTTCCGGCGTGCGTGCGCATCCCGTTCGGCAAAGGGGTATGCGGCACGGCCGCGGCTGAGCGGCGGACGGTCGTCGTCCCCGACGTGCACCAATTCCCCGGCCATATCGCCTGCGACGCGGCGTCCCAGTCGGAAATCGTCGTGCCGCTCATCAAGGACGGCCGCGTCATCGGCGTCTTAGACATTGACAGCCCGATCAAAAACCGCTTTGATGACGTCGATCGCCGCTATTTGGAGCAGTTTGCCGCGGCGCTCGTCTCCGCTTGACGCCAAGCGGGCGAACGCGAGCGGCGGACACAAAGAAGGAATCCGCTCGGATTCCTTTTTTTACGCCTTATACAAGCGACGGCCGTCATAAACGAAAATGCAGTTTTTCCCCATCTCTTTCGCCCGGTAGAGGGCCTTGTCCGCCTGTTTGAACAGCTGTTTCGCATTGTCGCCAAAGCGCCGCCCCCACCAAGAAACGCCGCATGACACCGTCACCGCGGGAGCCGTATGTTGCCTTACTTTTTCCGTGATGCGGCGAGCCGCAGCCACGGCATCGACGAGATGGACATTCGGCAAATACACCGCCAACTCCTCGCCGCCCCAGCGCGCAGCCACATCGTTTTCACGAACGCTAGCCCGAACCGTCTCAGCCACGCGGATCAACACCTCATCACCGATTTGATGGCCGTACAAGTCATTGATTTGCTTAAAATTGTCGATATCAATCAGCAAAAAAGCCCCCGAACCGTCCGTTTCCATCGACTTTTGAATCGTCTCGTCCAAATAACGGCGTGTATACAGCTTCGTCAAATAATCGGTGACGACGAGCTTTTCCAGTTCCTCGCGCAAAATGGCGTTCATAAACGCCAATGTCGAATGCTGCACGAGCGACTCGAGCAGCTTGAACATCTCAAACGTAAATCGGTACGGCTCGCGGGCTAACGCGATGCAAACGCCTTTCGTTTCCTTGTTTTGCTGCATGGGCGCCGCCATGATCGAGCGGAACGGCGTAAGGGAAGACGCCCATGCATCACCGGCAAACAAAATATCTTGTCCATCTCGGCGCCGCTCTTCCACCCATTTGACGTACATTGCCGACCGCTCTTCATAAAAAAACGGCGTGCTTCCCGGCAACAGCTCCCGCCGGTCGTCCGCGAACAAGAAAAAACCGACTTCATCGGCGCCAAACGACTGGCGAATTTGCGACACCATGTACTCAATGCCTTCGTGCAGGCGCATGCGGGCGTTCAGCTGGCGCATCGTGTCATTAATGAGCTGCAAGTCGGCCACGAGCCGACGCGACTGCTCGTACAATTTGGCGTTCTCGAGCGCGCTGCCCGCCGTTCCGGCAAGCAAGGAAATAAAACGAACCTCCCGCTGCGGAAACGGGGCCGCATACGGGGCGATAATTTGAATGACCCCATACACGGCCTGAACTCCTTTGATCGGCGCATACAATACGGAACGGCGCGGCGTTTCCAGCTCGTCGCACTGCACTTGGCCGGTCAAAAACGCCCGCAACGCCGCGGTTTGTCCTTCTCCTTCATCCAAAGCGAGCACTTTGATCGGCAAATGATCGCGCAGGTGGTTGTCGTGCGACAAGAGAAGATAGTATGTAAACGATGGGTAGACGTTTTGCAGCGTGCGGATAATTTCCTCGAGCACATCATCAATGCGCATGGAGGAATGGATTTTCGCCGCAAACCGATGCAGCTGCCCGTACCGCTTTTCTTCGCCCTCCCCTTGAAGCATGGCGGCGAGTTTGCCGAACAAATCAGCAAAATCGGCCCGCACCGCTTGGAGCAACGGTCGGTCGATGGCGCGGTCTTTGTGGTACGTCAGCTCGAGCAACGCCGGCGTTCCGTCCGGAAGCGAAAAAAAGAGCCTAGCTTTCTCATGCGAGCCGCCATCGAGCAAAGCGATCTCCCGCGCTCCGTCAGCTGCCACCGCCCCCGCTCCCATCGCCCCGCCGGCGGACGCTTCCGGATAAAACGCCGCCCGCTCCGGATCGAACAAATAAAAAACGGCTTGCTCGAGCCCCATCTCCTCTTTCAACAGCGCGAGCAGCTCGTCGGCCGCCGCCAGAAACGGTTCGTCGTCAGGAAACGCCAAAAACCAGTGGAAAAATTTTTGTTTAAATGATTCATATCGCTTCATCTCTTCCATGCTCATCATCTTTTCCACCTAAATTGGCATTGTCAATAGATATAAGCGAATTTTTTTCTAAAAATTGCATCTTTTATTATATCATAGAAACCGGAAAAAGGGAAAACAAAATGTTGACTTTGTGTGCAAAAAATCATATAATAGCCTTTGTGTAAAATATAGCAGCCTTTGTGCTCACCTTTATGGACCATTTTGTTCCTCGGCTTCCCGTCGAGGTGCATCGCGTAACTCTTAGCTGCGAGAGCGAGGATGCATGAAAACAAAATGGCCATAATTGTTGGCGCACATCTGCTTTTATTTTACGGGAATAAAAGCATAAGGAGGAGCAGTGCATGGCTCGTTATACCGGACCAACATGGAAAATTTCCCGCCGCCTTGGCATCTCGTTGAGCGGCACGGGGAAAGAATTGCAAAAACGCCCGTATCCGCCGGGTCAACACGGCCCTGGCCAACGGCGGAAATTGTCGGAATATGGCTTGCAGCTGCAAGAAAAACAAAAGCTGCGCCATATGTACGGCGTGAACGAGCGCCAGTTCCGCAAAACGTTCGATGAAGCGGGCAAAATGCCGGGCAAACACGGCGAAAACTTCATGATTTTGCTCGAGTCGCGTTTGGACAACCTCGTCTATCGCTTAGGGTTGGCTCGCACGCGCCGCCAAGCTCGCCAGCTCGTGACGCACGGCCACATTTTGGTTGACGGCAGCCGCGTCAACATCCCGTCGTACCGCGTCAAACCGGGGCAAACGATCGCCGTCCGCGAAAAATCGCGCAACTTGCAAGTGATTAAAGAAGCGATCGAAGCGAGCAATTACATTCCGGATTACTTGACGTTCAATCCAGAAAAAATGGAAGGCACGTATACCCGCCTGCCGGAGCGCTCCGAACTGCCGGCGGAAATCAACGAAGCGCTCATCGTTGAGTTCTACTCGCGTTAAGGCGCAAAAAAGATCCGAAATGCATCGGCATTTCGGATCTTTTTGTTTACGCGTAGCGAATCAAATAATACTTTTTCTTTCCGCGGCGGATGACGGTAAAGCGCCCTTCCAAGCGATGCGCGGCGGTCAGGACGGCGCCCACGTCTTGGATGCGCTCCCCGTTCACATAAATGGCGCCGTTTTGGATATCTTCGCGCGCTTGCCGTTTCGACGGCGAAATACCGGCGGCGACAAGCAGCTCGACGAGCGGAACGTCGCCTCCTTCATGAACGAATGACGGCACATCTTTGAAGCCTTGTTCAATTTCCGCCGCCGTTAACTTCGCAATCTCGCCGCTAAAGAGCGCCTCGGAAATGCGGACGGCTTGCTTGAGCGCCTCTTCGCCGTGCACGAGTTTTGTCACTTCCTCAGCCAGCGCTTTTTGTGCCGCCCGCTTCTCTGGGGCCTCACGAAGCTCGTGCTCAAGCGCCTCGATTTCCTCTTTCGACAGGAACGTAAAGTACTTCAAGTAACGGATCACATCGCGGTCGTCGGTGTTGATCCAAAACTGGTAAAACTCATACGGCGACGTTTTCTCGGGATCGAGCCAGATCGTGCCGCTTTCCGTTTTGCCAAATTTCGTCCCGTCCGCCTTTGTCACAAGCGGAATCGTCAAGCCGAACGCCTTCGCTTCGCTGTTCGTTTTGCGAATGAGTTCCAGCCCGGCCGTAATGTTGCCCCACTGGTCGCTCCCGCCGATTTGCAGGCGGCAGCCTTCCGTCTCGTACAACTTCAGAAAGTCATACGCCTGCAGCATCATGTAGCTGAACTCGGTAAAGGAAATGCCCGTCTCGATGCGCGACTGCACCGACTCTTTCGCCAGCATGTAGTTGACGCTGAAATGCTTGCCGACATCGCGCAAAAACGAGATCACATCCAGCGGCCCGATCCAGTCGTAATTGTTTTTGATTTTCGCCGGATTGTTTACAGCCGTAAAGTCCAACAACCGTTCCAACTGCCCTTTGATGCGGGCGCTCCACGCTTCGACCGTCTCTTTGGCATTGAGCGTGCGCTCGCTTTTTTTCCCGCTCGGATCGCCGATCAATCCAGTGGCCCCGCCGACTAGCGCAATCGGTTGATGGCCCGCCTGTTGGAAACGGCGCAGCGTCAAAATGGCGGCCAAGTTGCCGATGTGCAAGCTGTCGGCCGTCGGGTCAAACCCGCAATAAAGCGTCACTTTTTCCTCGTTCAGCAGCGCTCGGAGCCCGTCTTCGTCCGTCGTTTGGTTGACGAGCCCGCGCCATTGCAATTCTGCAAGCAAATCCATGTCCTTCACCTCTCTATGGAATGTTCTACATAAAGAAAACACTCGCCCTGTATGAAGGGGCGAGTGTTCATCGCGGTACCACCCTACTTAGAAAGCCATAGGCTTTCTCGCTCATTTCGGTAACGGCGCATGCCGGCCAATGGCTACTAGGCCGCCAGCGGCGTGGTCCTCCGCGCCAGCTCCGTCGCAAAACGGAGCCGATGCCTCGTTTGACCCGACCGCAAAAAACGAAACCGTTCGCCATCGCTGCTCAGGGAGGTAATTCACGCCTGCCTTTGGGCTGGCTCGCACCGCCCGCCAGCTCTCTGCACCAGGGAGACAGCCGCTACTTGTTCCCGTCATGGCTTTGTCATGATGAAGCTATACTTTCTTTTACCATATTCGGCGCTCCATGTCAACTAGGTGCAAGCAACGCCCCGACCAAAATTTGCGTCCTTTTTCGTCTTCAGCAGCGAAAAAACGGCAAAATTCCACAACAGCCGTCATCGGTATGGTATACTTATAGAAACACCGATTGGCCAAGATAGGGGGGCCGTCATGAAACACCAGCCGTTTCCACTTTCTTTGGAAAAAACGTGGCATTATTTTTCACGTACTTACCGCCTCGTTTGGAACACCGTCTTCGCGTTGCTCGTCGCCCTGCTTTGTCTCGCCTGCTTTGCTGTCGGCGCGGGCGCGGGCTATTTCGCGTTTTTGGTCAAAGATATGGACGCCCCTTCACGCGAGAGCATGCACAGCGCGATTTCCAGCTACGAGGAAACAAGCCATATGTATTTTGCCAATGGGGTCTATTTAGGGCGCTTCCGATCGGATCTCGACCGCGAGGCGGTGCCGCTGTCTAATGTCTCCCCGTATGTTGTGCAAGCCATCATCGCTACCGAAGATGAACATTTTTACGAGCATCACGGGGTCGTTCCGAAAGCGGTCATCCGCGCCATGTTCCAGGAGCTGACCAACTCGCCGATCAAAAGCGGCGGCAGCACGCTCACGCAGCAGCTCGTCAAAAACCAGCTGCTCACCAACGAAGTATCGTTTGAGCGCAAAGCGAAAGAAATGCTCTTGGCGCTGCGATTGGAAACGTTTTTTTCCAAACAACAAATTTTAGAGGCGTATTTGAACGTCGTGCCGTTCGGCCGCAGTTCCTCGGGCCGGAACATCGCCGGCATTCAAGCCGCCGCACAAGGAGTGTTTGGCGTTAACGCCAAAGACCTCAACCTCGCCCAAGCCGCCTTTTTGGCCGGCTTGCCGCAAAATCCGTTCGTCTATACGCCGTTTGCGCCAGACGGCAGCGTCAAACCGGACATTTCGGCCGGACTGCGGCGGATGAAAACCGTGCTCTACCGGATGAAACGCGCCGGCTACATTTCCGAGAAACAGTACAACGAGGCGCTAGCATACGACGTCGCCAAGCATTTCGCCTCTTCGAAGCCCTCGCCGTTCGAGCAGTACCCGTTTTTGACCATGGAAATTGAGCGGCGAGCCAAAGACATTTTAGCGGAGGTGCTCGCTAAGCGCGACGGCCACCAACCGGCCAAACTGAAGCGCAACCCTTCTCTGTTCCGGCGCTACGTCGGTGAAGCCGAGAAAGCGCTGCGCCAAGGCGGATACCGAATTTACACGACGATCGACAAGGACCTGTATGAGCAAATGCAGCGCATCGCCGCCCGCTATCCATACTATGGCAACGACAACGTCTATTACGCGAAAGACAAACAAACAGGAAAAACGATCGCCCATCGCCAGCCTGTGGAAGTCGGGGCGATGCTCATCGAAAACAAAACCGGCAAAATCCTCAGCTTTGTCGGCGGGCGCGACTATAAGCGCGAACAGCTGAACCATGCCACCCAAGCGCACCGATCCAACGGCTCAACGATGAAGCCGCTCTTGGTGTACGCACCGGCGATGGAAATGGGCATCGTCCAGCCCGCTACCATCATCCCTGACCTTCCGCTGTCCATCGGCTCGTACAAGCCAAAAAACGCGGATGGAAAAACGCACGGGCTCGTCACGGCGCGCTATGCCTTGCAGCAATCGTTCAACATCCCAGCCGTTCGCGCCTACATGCGAATTCAGCATCGCGACCCGGTCGACTATTTGCACAAAATGGGGATCACCAGCGTTACCAAGCAAGAGGAAAGCCATCCGGCCTTAGCGATCGGCGGAACAAACGTCGGCGTCACCGTCGAAGAAAACGTCAACGCCTACGCAACATTCGCCAACTACGGCACGTTTGTCGATGCCTATATGATTGAAAAAATCGTTGACAAGAACGGAAACGTCGTCTATCAACATCAAAGCAAACCCGTTTCCGTCTTTTCCCCGCAAACATCGTACTTGATGATCGACATGATGCGCGATGTGCTCCATGGCGGAACGGCTTCTTCACTGCCCGGCTATTTAGCGTTTTCCGCCGACTGGGCCGGCAAGACCGGCACGTCGCAAGCCAACCGCGATTCGTGGTTTGTCGCCGTCAACCCGAACGTTACGTTTGGCGTTTGGATCGGCTACGACCGGCCGGCGCCGCTGGAAACGTATTATAAAGGGCTTTCCTATGGGAAACGTACACAACTGTTGTGGGCGCAGTTCATGAACGCCGCCTATCGGGTTCATCCGAAGCTCATCGCTCCGCGGGAGCGGTTTGCCATGCCCGGAGGCATCGTCCGGCGCGCCTACTGCGCCGCCACCGGCCTCAGCCCGTCGAAGGCGTGCCAAAAAGCCGGTCTTGTCCGCTACGATTTGTACAATACGCGCTTTGCGCCCAAAGAAGGGAGCGGTGCCGATTTGACGGAAAGCCGGCTCGTGGTCATTGACGGACGCCGCTACTTAGCGTTGGCGACGACGCCAGAGGAGTTTGTCACCCGCGGAGTCATCGCCCAGCCCGAGCTGCTCGCCGCTTGGGAAATGGCGAAAGACGACTGGGACAGAATGGATTTCACCGCTGCGGTGCTCAAAGAAAACGGCCATCGGCCCGCCCCTCCGTCCGCGCGTCTTGATGGCCACACCCTTGTCTGGACGCCCCATCGCGAACGCGATGTCATCGGGTATCGCGTCTACCGAGTGGGCGATGGCGGAGCGCGGCGCGTAGTGGCGGTGGTGAAAGCCGGGGAGCCGACGACGTTTTCCGCGCTCAACCCCGGAGCATCGTACGATGTCACGGCAGTGGACATCGCCGGCCAAGAATCGGCGCCATCCAATCTCGTTTCGCGGCCGGCGGCCGAACGACCCGCACCGCCGGCCGCTGAGGACGGGGCGGAGAACGACACTCCTCCCCATTCGGAAGCAGCCGAGGAAGGGACGGACGCCGACTGATCCCTTCGCTGTAAAGCCGTATCCACGATTACATCACCAGCCTAAGAGGAGCACAACAACCAACAGAAGCAGCCGATACGTATCTAGTAAATAAAGAGGGTGTCCCGACCCCGTTGGGACACCCTCCCTCGTTCCTGCGTTCGTGTTTGTTGCGTCGGCGTGGCCCCCAAATGCAGCGGTGCGCTTCGGCCCACCCTTATTCTATCCTTTTCTTGAGCACGCTCTAGGAGGCGGGTGATTTACTCGCACAACCCTTTTCCGAGTAGAAAAGCTTGTTCCATCGCCTCGATGTTCACACGTTCCATCGTTGATCAAGGTAAACAATGATTTTTCACCAAGCCCTCTAGAAGGCGGGTGATTGAAGGGAGCCAGCCGCACACCAACCTTGTTTCCCAAATAGAAACACCCTGTCACATCAGATCGCCTTTCACACGCTCCCCCCATTGCCGAAAAGAAACAACCGCTTTTCACTAGCCGTCTAGCAAATGTTCAATCTTCCATCGTCGACAAATCGCCGGTCGGCAAGTTGAGCTCCCACGCTTTTAAGACGCGGCGCATAATTTTCCCGCTCCGCGTTTTCGGCAGTTTGTCGCGGAACTCGATCTCGCGCGGAGCCGCGTGGGCAGCGAGCCCTTGTTTCACAAATTGGCGAATGTCCTCCTTCAGCTCCTCGGACGGCTCGTACCCTTCACGAAGCGCGATAAACGCCTTGATGATTTCGCCGCGCACCGGGTCTGGCTTGCCGATGACGCCGGCTTCAGCCACCGCCGGATGCTCAACGAGCTTGCTTTCGACTTCAAACGGCCCCACGCGCTCACCCGACGTGTTGATGACATCATCGACGCGCCCTTGAAACCAGAAGTAGCCGTCTTCATCCATGTAGGCCGAATCGCCGGAGACGTACCAGTCGCCGATGAAATATGACTCATATTTTTGCGGATTGTTCCAGATCGTTTTCATCATCGACGGCCAGCCTTTTTTGATGGCCAAGTTGCCCATCCGGTACGGCGGCAGGACGTTGCCTTGGTCGTCGATGATCGCCGCCTCAACGCCCGGAATCGGTTTCCCCATCGATCCCGGCTTGATGGCCATGCACGGATAGTTGCAGATCAAGTGCGCCCCTGTTTCCGTCATCCACCACGTGTCATGGATGCGGCGGCCAAACACTTTCATCCCCCAGCGAATCACTTCCGGGTTGAGCGGCTCACCGACGCTCAAAATGTGGCGGAGCGAGCTTAAATCGTATTTTTTCACGATCTCATCGCCGGCGCCCATCAGCATGCGGAACGCCGTCGGCGCGCTGTACCAGACGGTGACGCCGAAATCTTGAATCGTTTGATACCAAGCGTCCGGGCTGAACCGGCCACCGACGACGACGCTGGACGCTCCGCACAGCCATGGGCCGAAAATGCCGTACGATGTCCCGGTCACCCAGCCCGGGTCGGCCGTGCACCAGTAAATGTCGTCCTCTTTTAAGTCGAGCACCCATTTCGCCGTTTGATAGTGTTGGATCATCGCGTTATGGACGTGCAAAACACCTTTCGGCTTGCCGGTTGAACCGGAGGTGTAATGCAAAATCAAGCCGTCTTGGCGGTCGACCCATTCGATGTCAAAGTGCTTGCTCGCTTCCTTCATCCGCTTTTTCAAATCGATGTACGGCCCTTCCTCGGTGATGCCGTCTCCGACCAAGAAAACGTATTTCAGCTCCGGCAGGTCGCCGACCGGCACGCGCGGCAGCAGCTCTGGCGTCGTCACGATCGCTTTCGCCCCGCTGTCTTCGAGACGGTCGCGCACCGCGCCTTCCATGAACGCCTCAAACAGCGGTCCGACGATAGCGCCGGTTTTGATGATGCCAAGAACGGCAAAATACAGCTCCGGAGAACGGGGCATAAAAACAAACACACGATCGCCTTTTTGAATGTCAGCCGTCTGTCTCAACACGTTCGCTACTTGGTTGGACAGCTCCTTCATTTCTTTGAACGTATATTTTTCATTCCGAACCGCATCGCGGTAGTAAAGCGCCACTTTATTCTTGCGGAACGATTCAGCATGGCGGTCGATCGCCTCGTACGCCATGTTGACTCGTCCCGTTTCATACCAAGAAAATGCTTTCTCAGCTTCCGACCATTGAAAATGGGGATATGTGTCCTCATAGCTTTTCAAGTTGTAATCCCCTTGTACGGCTGGCAACAGTTCCGTCTTCATTCTCCGATCCCCCTTATGTAAGTGGTTACATTTTTATTATAGTGGATCGTTCACAGTTTCTCAATTTTTAAAATATTCATCGTCCTCGCTTTTTGAATTTTTTTTGAATCACCCATTATGATAGCGTTTTCATCCTTGTTTTCATGTATAATGGAAGCAGAACGATCGATTCAGGTGGTGACCGAATGGAGCATCGAAAAACGTATAATGCCAAAGAGCTGAAAACACCAAAAGGAACGCTGCTCATCGAAGGGCCAGTGACGCCGGAAGCGTTGGCCCGCTATGCGTTTCACCATGATTTGACGTCCTTTCGCCAACCCGAGAAACAGCACCGCGCGCTCATTGACATCGCCCATCTTCCCGAGGGGCGCATCATTATCGCCCGCCGCGGCGAAACGATCGTCGGCTATGTGACGTTTTTGTATCCCGACCCGCTCGAGCGGTGGTCGGAAGGGAACATGGAAAATTTGCTTGAACTGGGCGCCATTGAAGTCATCCCCGAGTTTCGCGGGTTTGGCGTCGGCAAAAATTTGTTGATCGTCTCGATGATGGACGATGCCATGGAAGACTACATCATCATTACAACCGAATATTATTGGCATTGGGATCTAAAAGGCACTGGGCTGAACGTGTGGGAATACCGAAAAGTGATGGAGAAAATGATGAACGCCGGCGGACTTGTCTGGTACGCGACCGACGACCCCGAAATTTGCTCGCATCCGGCGAACTGCTTGATGGTCCGCATCGGCAAACGGGTCGATGCCGAATCGATCCAACGGTTCGACCGGCTTCGGTTTATGAACCGCTACATGTACTAACATATCGGATGCCTAAAAAGCCGGTGACAAACCGCTGTCACACGCCGATCGGCGGCGTTTTCATTCAGAAGAGAAAGCGGATTCTGCAAGGTTTTTTCTAATTGAGAAATGAGCGGAATCAGTCGTTTTTGCACTAAATCACCAGCCTCATAAAGGGAGAGGGAAACGATGCTTGTTGAGCAAATCATGAAATCGCCGGTCGTTACGCTCCGCGCCGCGAACACGATCGCTGAGGCGCTGCAGCTGCTTCGAACGCACCGCATCCGCCATTTACCGGTCGTCGATGACGAAGGACGCTTGATCGGGCTTGTCACCAGCCGCGATTTGCGCAGCGCCAGCCCGCCGATTGACGATCTTCCTAAACAGCTCGATGACCTGCAAAAACCGGTCGGCTCCATCATGAACACCGACGTCATCGTCGGCCATCCGCTCGACTTTGTCGAGGAAGTAGCCGCGCTCTTTTACGAACACCGCATCGGCTGCCTGCCGATCGTCAACAACGGAAAACTCGTCGGCATCATTACGCAGACGGATTTATTGCGCACGTTCGTGGAACTGACCGGCGTGCATCAGCCGGGATCGCAAATCGAAATTAAAGTCCCGAACGAAGCCGGAATGCTCAGCAAAGCGGCGGCCATCATCAGCGAGCGCCATGTCAACATCGCCAGCGTCCTGTTGTACCCCGACCCGGACCCGAACGACAAAATTTTAGTCTTCCGCGTGCAGACGATGAACCCGCTGCCGTTGATCCGCGACTTGCAAAACGCCGGCTATCACGTGCTATGGCCGAACTTGCCGGGGGTTACGTCATGAGCCGAAACTGTGCATTCGTTTACAGCGAGGATTTTCTTCAGTACAAATTTCATGACGACCACCCGTTCAACCAGCTGCGGGTCAAACTGACGCATGATTTGCTGCGCACGCTCGGCGCTTTGGATGATCGACATATCATCGCCCCGCGCATGGCGACGGACGATGAACTTGCGCTCATTCATGACCGTTCGTACATTGCGGCGGTCAAAGCAGCCGGGCGCGGCGAACTGCCGGAGGCGGTGGCGCTCAACTACGGCCTTGGCACAGAAGATACGCCGGTGTTTCCAAACATGCATGAAGCGAGCGCCCTGCTTGTCGGCAGCACCCTCACCGCCGTCGACGCCGTGCTGTCCGGGCGGGTGGAGCACGCGCTCAACCTAGGCGGCGGCTTGCATCACGGGTTTCGCGGCAAGGCGTCCGGCTTTTGCGTTTACAATGACAGCGCGGTCGCCATTCAATATATCCGGGAAAAATACGGGCTGCGCGTATTGTACGTCGACACCGACGCCCATCACGGGGACGGGGTGCAATGGGCGTTTTACGATGATCCGAACGTCTGCACGTTCTCGATTCATGAAACGGGCCGCTACTTGTTTCCAGGGACGGGAAATGTCAACGAACGAGGGCATGGGGCGGGGTATGGCTATTCGTTCAACATTCCGGTCGACGCGTTTACGGAAGATGAATCATGGCTGGCCGCCTACACGACCGCCCTCCGGGAAATCGCCGATTTTTTCCGTCCCGACGTCATCGTGACGCAAAACGGAGTCGATGCCCATTACTATGACCCGCTCACCCATTTGTCGGTGACGATGAAAACGTATCGGGTCATTCCAAGACTTGCGCATCAAATCGCTCATGAATATTGCGGCGGACGCTGGATCGCCGTCGGCGGCGGGGGCTACGACATCTGGCGCGTCGTGCCGCGGGCATGGGCCCTCCTTTGGCTGGAGATGACCGATCAAGCCGATGTGTTCGGCCCATTGCCGGCCGCTTGGCGCGAACGATGGCAACCGCTTTCACCCGTCGCGCTGCCGCTCGAGTGGGATGACCCGGATGATTTGTACCCGCCCATTCCGCGCCGAGCGGAAATTAACGAGAAAAACGCCCATACGGTGGAAAAGGCGTTGTCGTTCATCCGCCGTTCCCATTCGAACCAGCTGTAGCCGTATGTTAGGCGGCAAAGCGGACGCGGCGATGTCCTGAACGCCGGCCGCTGCCGACAGCCCCAACGCCGGACGACTTCGGCAGCTGGCGGTCCGCCCCGCTCGCCGGGCGAACGGCGCCTCCTCCTTTCCTGTGCGGCTTCGCGCCAGCGCTTGGGATGAGCCAACGGCCTTCACGATCGGCAAACATCCCGCTTGGCAAAAGAGCGGAATGAATCCTTTTTTGCCCCAGCGAACGAAAACGGCTGATTCCGAACGCGTCTAGGCGTGGAATCAGCCGTTTTGTCATTTCGTCGACTCGCGTACCTCGAGTCGGTGCGGCAACACAACGATATGGTTGTCAACCGGCTCTTTGTTCATATACTTCGTCAACAGCCGCATCGCCACCGCTCCAATGTCATACATCGGCTGGACGACGGTCGTCAGCCGCGGCCGCACCATCGTCGCCAATCGCGTGTTATCAAAGCCGACGACTTCCAAGTCATCCGGCACGCGCACCCGATGGTCTTGGGCGCTGTGAATGATGCCAAGCGCCATTTCATCGGTGCCGGCAAACACCGCCGTCGGCCGTTCGGCAAGCTCGGCGATTTTTTCATACGCCTCCAAGCCCGAGTCGTACGAGTTGTCGCCCTCGATGACGAGCTCTTCATCATACGACACCCCGCGCTCCTCAAGCGCCCGGCGATACCCGGCCAACTTCCGCTGGTTGATCGGGTCGTCGGTCGGTCCAGTCACGTAGACCACGCGGCGGTTTCCTTTTTCCAGCAAATACGTCACCGCTTCAAACGCCGCCTGCTCGTAATCGATATTGACCGACGGAATCTCCTCCGGCCCCATCGTCGCCGCCAGCACAATCGGCACGGACGACTTTTGAAATTCGGTGGCGTGCTCCTCGGTGATCGTCCCGCCCATAAACAAAAGGCCGTCCACTTGCTTGGCGAGCATCGTATTGAGCAAATGCAGCTCCTTTTCCTTGTTTTGATCGGAGTTGCTCAAAATGATGTTGTATTTGTACATCGTGGCGATGTCCTCAATACCGCGGGCCAGCTCGGCGAAGAAGATGCTCGAAATATCCGGGATGATCACCCCGACCGTCGTCGTTTTTTTGCTGGCGAGGCCGCGCGCCACAGCGTTCGGGCGATAGCCAAGCCGCTCGATCGCTTCAAGCACTTTTTTCCTTGTCGATGGTTTGACGTTCGGGTTTCCGTTGACGACGCGCGAAACGGTCGCCATCGAAACGTTCGCCTCACGGGCCACATCGTAAATCGTTACGGTCATTCCGTTCACTCCTTTTTACTCGATCCGATACCCGGTGAATTCCGAATGTATGTACACCTATCATACGATACATTATCGCCAACTCGCAACGAAATCGCAACCATTTTGCCGGTTTGTTCACAAACCGTTCACGAACGGCACCGCTTGACAACAACGGGCGGAAACAGCGGATTGGTTCACAAACGACCGTTCACAGGTAGCTTTCCCCAAACAATCGCCGGGCATGAGAAAAGCCGCCCATCAAATGGACGGCTTTTTTCGGCGGACCCTGTACGGCGCAAGCCGGGGAAGCGGCGTTACGCTTGAACAAACTGGCGCTGGAAGGCGCGCACTTCCCGCATAAACTCATCAAACTGGGCAAGGTCCATTTGCTGGGCGGAATCGGACAGGGCGACAGCCGGATCCGGATGCACTTCGGCCATAACGCCGTCGGCGCCGATCGCCAAGGCGGCTTTGGCGCACGGGAGAAGCAGATCGCGCCGCCCGGTCGAGTGGGTGACATCGACGAACACCGGCAAGTGCGTTTCTTTCTTCAAGATCGGCACCGCCGAGATGTCGAGCGTGTTGCGCGTCGCCCGCTCGTACGTGCGGATGCCGCGCTCGCACAAAATGATCTGCCCATTTCCTTGCGACATGATGTACTCGGCGGCGTTGATAAACTCTTCGATCGTCGCCGCCAAACCGCGCTTGAGCAAAATCGGCTTGTTTACTTGACCAGCTGCCTTGAGCAGCTCGAAGTTTTGCATGTTGCGCGCGCCGATTTGGATGACATCGATATAATCCAAGGCGGTTTCAATATCCGCCGGTGTGACGATTTCACTGATGACCGCCAAATCAAATTCATCGGCGATCCGTTTTAAAATTTTCAGCCCTTCCACGCCGAGCCCTTGAAAGTCGTACGGCGAGGTGCGCGGTTTGTAGGCGCCGCCGCGCAGCAATTTAATGCCGTGCTTCTTCACCGCGGCAGCGACAGCGGCGACCTGCTCATAGCTTTCGACCGCGCACGGCCCCATGACAAAATACTGGCTGCCGTCGCCGATTCGCTCCCCTTTGATCTCGACGATCGTGTTTTCCTGATGTTTTTTGCGCGAGACAAGGAGCGCTTTCCGATGGTCGTCCTCCTGCAGTTCGAGCGCCGCTTTGAAAATCTCCTTGAAAATGTGCTGCAGCGTTGACGTTTCAAACGGCCCGTCGTTATGCTCGGAGATGAGGTCGAGCATCTTCCGCTCGCGCACCGGGTCATAGCGGTGCGTTCCTTGCGCCTCTTTGATTTTGCCGATTTCCTGAACGAGCCGCCCCCGTTCATTGATCAGCTTCAGCAGCTGCAAGTTGATCTCGTCCACGCGCGCCCGCAGCTCGTCTAATCTGTCATTGCTCATGCTTCCCTCATCCTTTCCCAATATCGTACATCATTGCGCCGCCCAGCGGCATCCCCGTCATGGCGAACGGAGTTTTTTAATTAGTGTTTATTATAATCGATAGCCGCATCGTTGTCACGAAAAAATTGCTTTTTTAATTAAACGCTTTTAAGCATTAAAGCAAAAAACAAAAAACGAGGGCAGACGAGCTTGGCGAGACAAGCGCCGGACAGCCGGCGATTGTGAAGGAACTTGCTTTGTGCGTCAAACAACGAGCGGCCGGCCACCGCCAACCTCGTTCATCCCGTGCTGGCGACAATAGCCGTCCGCTCGTCTGAAGAAATCAGCTTCCCGCCGCCGTTTCTAGCGTCGCGTACGTGATGTTCCCATGCGAGGCGTGCCAAACGACGCGGCCGTTTTCAAACAGCAACGCTTGCGGCGACTCGTGCTTCACCCCGGTCGTCTCGGCAATATGGTTGGAAAGCGGGCGCGCCTCTTGGACGTACAAGCAATATACGGGCAGCTCTGGATGGTCGGCCGCAAACGTTTCGCATTCGCGGAACGCCGCCCGACTGATCGGGCAGGTCAGGCTGTGCTTGACGAACAAAAAGCGGCCCGTTTCACTCTTGAGGCGTTCAAACTGTTCGATCGTCTCCAGCTTCTTCATGCCCATAGCTCTCCCCTTCTTTCGGCGGCTTCACGTTTTTCTCGGCATCATCCAAGGCCGTTTCCGCTTCTTTCAGAAGGCGTTGGAGCGTGTCGCGGTCCATGTTTCCTGACGCCGCCACGTCTTTTATGTTTTCGGCGATCTTCGCCACGTTGTCAACGGCATTTCCCGCCTGCGCCGCCACCTCATCCGCCGCTTGTTCCACCTTCTTGGCGGCTCGATCTGCGACCTGTTTGGCGCGCGGCGCCGTTTCGCTGATCGTTTTTTCCACCGTGGTCATCATTTCTTTTGCCGTATGTTTCATTTGATTGGCCGTTTCTTTGAGTCTTTGTTTGGCGTTGGCGGCTGCTTCCTTTGTGGCTGCACCGACATTCGACACCATTTCGTTCGCTTTAATCGGGATGTATTCTGCCACTTCTTTCGTTTTTTCTTTCGCCGTTGTCAAAAAGTCGTTCGCCGTATCTTTGACCGGCTTCCATGCTTCTTGATCGCCCCATTCGGCGAGCCATTTCCGCCCTTTTTCGCTCGTCAAAAACAACGCCGCCGCCGCGCCGGCCAAACCGCCAACCAGTGCGCCAAGCAAAAAGTTATTGTCTTTGCCCATTGATTTCAACCTCCTTGCCTGATTGTTTTCTTCTCCATTTTGCCCATCGTTTGCGGAAAACATTTGCCTTTTGCAGCGTTTCCCACCATTTCATTTTCGATGAATCGGCCGCGCGCAAAAGCGTGGCCGCCGTCTGACGCAGGGCACGATTGGCCAATTTCAGCGCCTCCCCGGTTTCCCCAACGGCTTCCACCACCCCGGAAAGGGCGTGAACGTTTTTTTGCACATCATGGGCAACCCCGTTAGCCGTCTGCAAAAGCTGGCGCATTTCCCCCGCCACCGCTTGCACTTGCTCATCCGTGTGGCCGATCATTTCCGTTAAGCGCCGGAGCGTCTCCTGCAACACCGTCAGCGTTTTCGCTATGTAAACGGCCAAAAGCGCAAAAGCAAGCGCCACGACAGCGAGGCTTGCATACAACATCCACTCCACTCCATTTCCTCCCCTCTTCTGTTTTTTTTACCCTAATGGTTTCGACTTGAAACAGAAGCGGGCCTTCCCCTCCTTGGCCCGCTTGCTTGACGGTCGTCAGGCGGAAAGAACGACCCGCTCATACGCCTGCTGGAATTTTTGAATGTCACCGGCGCCCATAAACACCAGCACCGCGTCTTGATGTCGCTTGAGCACGGCGACATTTTCTTCCGCGAGCAGATGTGAACGCGGAATTTCCGCCTGCAAATCGCGGATCGTCAACTCGCCTTCATGTTCGCGCGCCGAGCCGAAAATGTCGCACAAATACACGTGATCGGCTTGCCGCAAACTTTCGGCGAACTCGCGCAAAAACGTTTGCGTCCTTGTATACGTATGCGGCTGGAAAATGGCGACGACTTCACGCCCCGGATATTTTTGCCTAGCCGCTTCTAACGTCGCCGTAATCTCGCGCGGATGGTGGGCATAATCATCGATGAGCACTTGGCGCCCGACCGTCTTTTCGCTGAACCGGCGCTTCACTCCTTGGAACGTTTGCAGCCCTTTGGCGATCACCTCGGCCTCCACTCCCTCATAGTGGCAAAGGGTGACGACGGCAAGCGCATTGAGCACATTGTGAGTGCCGAAGCGCGGAATGGCAAACGAAGCAAAAAACGTGTTGCGCACAAACACGTCAAACGCCATCCCGTCCGACGTTTTCACGATGTTGCGCGCTTGAACGTCGTTTTCTTCGCCAAGCCCGTAAAACAACATCGGCACTTTCGCTTGAATGTTCGGCAAATACGGATCGTCTCCACAGGCGACGATCGCTTTTTTCACCTGATTCGCCATTTCCTGAAACGCCGAAAACACATCGTCAATATTGGCGAAATAATCAGGATGGTCGAAATCAATATTCGTCATGATTGCATAGTCTGGAAAATAGGATAGGAAATGCCGGCGGTATTCGCACGCTTCAAAGATGAAGTATTGGCTGCTAGGCTCCCCTTTTCCCGTTCCGTCCCCGATTAAATACGACGTTGGATGCGCTCCTTGCATCACATGAGCGAGCAACCCCGTTGTTGTCGTCTTTCCGTGCGAACCGGTCACCGCAACGCTTGTAAACTGGCTGGCCAACTCGCCCAAAAAGCGATGGTAACGGATGACAGGAACGCCGAGCTCGCGGGCCGCCTCAATCTCCTCATGCGTATCCGGAAACGCGTTGCCGGCAATGACGATGCAGCCCGGGCGAATATTGTCTCTCGAAAAAGGCAAAATCGGAATGCCCCGCTCCTCAAGCGCCCGCTGCGTAAAAAACCATTTTTCCACGTCCGAGCCTTGCACGGTATGGCCAAGGCCGTGAAGCACTTGGGCAAGCGCGCTCATCCCCGTGCCTTTAATGCCAACAAAATGGTAAACGGTCATCGCTAAGCCCTCCAACCATCGTCTCTCTGTAAGACAGTATATGATCTCACACTCGTTTTGCCATTTCTTTCATCCGGCTGTGCCGGTCGTTTCATTTTCCCATTATAGCATGATGCCGGCCAAAACACTACCTTGATCGGCCCGCGCTTAGCTGCCTTGCCCGCGCCGGCGCTCCCATTCTTCCTCGCTCATCAACACCTCGCGCGGTTTGCTGCCGCGCGCTTCGGAAATCAGCCCTTGCTCTTCCATCATCTCGATCAATCGGGCGGCGCGGTTGTAGCCGATGCGGAAGTGACGCTGCAAACTCGACGTCGATGCCCCGCCTTGCGCGATGACAAACCGGCACGCTTCGTCGAACAAATCGTCATCTTCTTCGCCAAACGCCGCCGCTTGGCGAAAATCGTCCGAGCTGAACAGATAGGAAGGGCTTTGCTGCGCCTTTACATGCGCGGTCACCCGCTCGATTTCTTCATCGGAAATAAAACAGCCTTGCAGCCGAATCGGTTTGGCCGATCCATTTTCCAAAAACAGCATATCGCCGCGCCCTAGCAGCCGCTCGGCCCCATTCGCATCCAAAATGGTGCGCGAATCCACTTGGGAAGAGACGGAAAACGCCAAGCGAGTCGGGATGTTCGCTTTGATCAACCCAGTAATGACATCGACCGATGGCCGTTGGGTGGCGATCAGCAAATGAATGCCGCACGCGCGCGCCTTTTGCGCCAGCCGGCAAATCGATTCCTCGACATCGGCCGGAGCGGCCATCATCAAATCGGCGAGCTCGTCAATGACGATGACGATATACGGCAGCGGTGGCTCACCGCCGCCGGCTTCACGAAGATGGCGGTTGTACTTTTCGATGTCGCGCACGCCGGCATGGACAAACCGTTCATATCGCCGCTCCATCTCGCCGACCGCCCATTTGAGCGCTCCGGCTGCCGCCTTCGCCTCGGTGATCACCGGGCTGAGCAAATGGGGCAAACCGTTGTACGGAGCGAGCTCGACCATTTTCGGATCGATCAACAGCCATTTGACTTCATGAGGGGCGGCTTTATACAACATGCTGACCAGCATGGCGTTCATGCAGACGCTTTTGCCCGAGCCGGTCGCTCCGGCAATCAGTCCGTGCGGCATTTTTTGAATATCCGTGACAACCGGCGCGCCGCTGATGTCGAGTCCAAGCGCGACGGTCAACGGCGAATGGCGATCGCGGAAGGCGCTGCTTTCTAGGATTTCTCGCAGACGCACCGGACGGCTCGCGGGGTTGGGCACTTCGATGCCGATCGTCCGCTTGCCGGGAATCGGCGCTTCGATCCGGATGTCTTCCGCCGCCAAGCTGAGCTTGATGTCATCGAGCAAACTGGTGATTTTGCTCACTTTCACCCCTAAATCGGGCTGCACTTCAAATTGGGTGACGGTCGGCCCTTGGGTCGCTCCGACGACGTTGGCACCAATATGGAAGCTTTCAAACGTCCGGGCGAGACGGGCGCACTGTTCCGCCAGCCATTGCTCATCGCGGACGTCCAGTTCCGCCGGAGGGTCAAGAAGCGCAAGCGGCGGCCGGCGATAGCGGTTCGGGCTGGAAACGGTCTTCTCAGCCAGCTTGCGCCGGTCCTGCTGCAACATGATGACATTATACGGGATGCGGATCCGCTCCACTTTGGAAGAAACGGCCGCCAGCTCGCCACCCTGATCGTTCTCCTGCGATGGTGCCGCCGTTTCTTCCGGCACCTCTTGCGGCAGCCGCCCGTCTCCTTCGCCGTCCGCTTTCCCTTCGTCAGTCGGCGACTTGGACGGCTCAACGCCGCATAAGTGCTGGCTGTCCCCCTGTTCCGCCGCCTCCTCCGCTTCGTCGGCCACCGGCGGCTCAGTCACCGGCGCCGCTTCCGCTCGATCGATACCGATGTCGCTGTTCCGGATTTGATGACGGTGAAAGGAGGGGACCAATGAGGCTCGACCGAAACCGGTGTCGCTGTTCCCTTGGTGCGCCGCCGTCTTCTGGCAGCCCGCCGCTCGCTCGGCAAGCGGCCCGCTGTCATCGCCAACGAACGCACTGGCGCCGCTGTCATCGAGCCGTTCTTCCGTCGGAGCCCGATCCGCGTTCGGAACGGCTTCTTCGACTGCCGGCTCCCCCAACTCCGCAGCGCGCCATCGCGTTCCGGTGTCGCTAGACGATTGGGCGCTCCCATCGTTCATCTCGTTCGGCGGCTGGCGACGCGAGCCGGCGCTTTTGTCCGCTTCAGTTTCCTCCGCTGCGGTCGACGGCCCACCCGGCCGAACGTTTCCGCGTTCTAGCGCTGTCCGCAGCCTAGCGCTTTCCCGTTCCGGCGCCAAGGAGACCGCGTTCCGCTCCTCCGCCGCTTCCTGTTGTTCGCGTTTCTGCTTATGATAGCCAAAAACGGGAGAAGGCACATCGGACGGTCGGAACGGCCGCTTTTCTCCTTCTCTTCTCATCGCACCGCCCGCTCGCTGACGGTTGACATTGTTCCGGACTTCTTCTCCTGCGGGCCGCTGCGGCGCCTCCCGCCTTTCGGAAGGCGGATCATCGGGAATGAGCGGGAAACGAAAACGGCCTTGCGGATATCGATCGCCACCGCTTGCCTCGCCCTCGTCAAACGTTCCGGCCGACGGAAGGCGACGAATGGGCGCCCCGCTCTCTTCCCTCTCTTCCTCGCCTGTCCAAAAACGAAGCCATCGTTTCCACCAATTCATCGATTCATTCCACGCTTTCTTTCTAGGGGCCGAACGCCGGTCCGGTGACCCGTTCCGAGCCGCTTGCCCCGCTTGGTTGCTGCTGGGAAAAGACGGGAAAAAACGCCACCGGAACTTCCAGTGACGTTCGTTCACCGCCTGCTAAAAACGAAACGGTTGACCGACTTCGTACTCGTCGGAAAGCACCAAAATGCCTTTTTCCTGCGGAGCGTTCGGCAATCCGAGCTCACGCGCCGAGCAAATCATGCCCGATGACCGGACGCCGCGCAGCTCGCTTTCTTGAATAACGAGACCGCTTGGCATGACCGCGCCGATTTTCGCGACGACGACTTTTTGCCCTTCGGCAACGTTCGGCGCCCCGCAGACGATTTGCAGCACCTCATCGCCGACATCGACTTGGCAGACGCTCAACTTGTCAGCGTTCGGATGCTTCGCTTTTTCCTTCACATACCCGACGACGAATTTCGGCGACAAGTCCGCGTCAATCTGTTCATCATAGCCGTTTTTTGCCAAAATATCATTGATGATGCCGACGAGTTCCTCGTTCACTTCCAGCGGGCCGTTTCCTGAAAACGGATAGTAGGAAGAAGCGGAAAAAATATTATAGCCGACCGGCTCGCCGGTGCGCTCAGAAACGATGCGGACGACATCGCCTTGTTTCGTAAACGCCCGCTCCTCGTCAGCTGTCGGCTTTAGCGATACGAGCAGCACATCACCGATCCCTTCGCGGTTGTAGAACACGTTCATCGCTTGGCTCCTCCTTATTTACGTTCTCCGTTTTTTTCCTAAAATGAAAATCGGTTCGAGTTTGCCGTTTTCGTATAAAAACGACAGCGCCGTGATCGGCACGCGGCCGCCGGCAAAAAAGCTCATCGTCATTTGCGCGAGCACATCGTAGCCGATCTCATTGCGCAAATCGGCAAGAATGAGCACGTCTTGATGCGGAACGGCCAACGCCATCGTTCCTTCGATGCGCGTGTGCATTTCGGCCAAAAACGCATCGTTTAGGATTCGGCTCGCGTCATAGCCGTCGTTCGTGTTGACAAAATAAAACACGTTGCCGGCGACGCGGTCTTCTTTGACCGGCGTCGGCAGCGAGCGAACGTTAAAACGGGCGATCTCTTTCACCCGGTCGCGGCTCCATCGCTCGCTCTCGATCATTCGTTCGTCAATCAAGCGGTACGTTTTCCCTCGATCAAGCGCGTAGTAAACACGCGTTTCCGCCGTATGATCATCATAAAGGAGCGGAACGCCTTCTTTCGTTTCCGTCGGAAACGACGTCGAGCGAATGACGGGATAAATGTTCCGTTCGTTTCCGGAAAGCGTTGCCGCTTCCTCCATCGTTTTCAGCGTTTCTTCCACGTAATAAATGATTTCGCGCACCGCTTCGTCTTTTTGTTCGTGCCACTTGGCGATCACGCCGGGAAGCGAGATCGTCACCCCTTTGTTCGTGCGGCGGTCTTCGATGCGCATCGTGTCTTGTCGGGCATCAAAGTGGAACGTCCAGTGCGGATAAGTTGCGAGACGTTCCTTGATCATTTCATACATTTGCCGGCTGTTCATCCGTCTGCCTCCTTGTTTTATGGCGGCGCCAGCGATTCTCCTTTATCATACCGTGAACGGACCGTTTTGACAAAAAAATTCGTATTGGCCAGCCAACAGCGCGACGATATGGGAAAACATCGCCGCGCGGTCGATGCGTCCGTTCGTAAATACGCCGATCGCCCCTTCCTTTGTGCGGATATTCCGCCGCCCTGTATACTCCTCCATCAGTTCGCCGAGCTCGCGCCCCGCCTCAAGCCCGGCGCCGAGCTCCGGCGGCAAGGCGAGGCGCGCGCCGCCGGCCGCGACCGTCATGCCGTTTCGGTCAATGAGCGCTCCCCAGTTGCAAAGCCACCATTGCCCGTCGATGTTCATCACACCGCCCTCAAGCCCGATGCCGATGTCCGCCTCTATCGCTTCCAGCGCCCGCTTGGCGCGCTCGATCGCGCCACGCCGCGTTTCCTCGTCCGAAAGCGGCTGCCGGGAGACGCCTGAGGGCACCTCAAGCGGAACGAGGCGATCGCCCGTCTCCCCGAACACCGCGCGGACGGCAGCGATTTTCGCTTCGTTCTTTGTTCCGACCGCAATTGTTTTCATTGCTCAACCTCCTAGCATGGAAAAGGAGAAGCCGATGCTTCTCCCCCTGATCTGTTTTGCCTCTTTGCCGCCATTCGTTTTTGTTTAGCTGTTGGCGCGGATCGCTTCAACGGTTGCCCGGTCGCACCGTTTGACAAGCTCAACGATGAGCGCTTTTGCCGCCGCATAATCATCGACGTGAATGATCGCGGCATGCGTATGAATATAACGGGCGCAAAGGCCGATCACCGCCGACGGCACGCCGCGGTTGGCGATATGAACCCGTCCGGCGTCCGTCCCTCCGCCTGGGGAAATGAAAAACTGATACGGAACGCCAATCGTTTCCGCCGTATCGAGCACGAACTCGCGCATGCCGCGGTGCATCACCATTGTCCGGTCGTACAAACGGACGAGCGCTCCTTTGCCGATCTGGCCAAACGCCTGTTTGTCGCCGGACATGTCGTTTGCCGGGCTCGCCTCAAGGGCAAAAAAGATGTCCGGATCGATCATCGTTGCCGCCGTCTGCGCCCCGCGCAGCCCGACTTCCTCTTGGACCGTGGCGCCGGCATACAACACGTTCGGCACCGATTCCTCTTTCAGCTCTTTTAACAGCTCGATGGCGAGCCCGCAGCCGAACCGGTTGTCCCACGCTTTCGCCATCACCGTTTTCCCGTTTGCCAGCACCGTAAACGGGCTGACCGGCACGATCGGCTGCCCCGGACGAATGCCGATCCGCTCGGCGTCCTCACGGCTTTCCGCACCGATGTCGATGAGCATCTGTTTGATTTCCATCGGTTTATTCCGCTGCTCGTCATCGAGCAAATGGGGCGGAATCGAGCCGATGACGCCGACGACCGGTCCGTCGTTCGTGATAATTTGCACGCGCTGGGCGAGCAGCACTTGATTCCACCAGCCGCCGAGCGTTTGAAAGCGAATCATGCCATTGTCGGTAATCGCCGTGACCATAAACCCGACCTCGTCCATATGGCCGGCGACCATCACCGTCGGGCCCGTCTCGTCGCCGCGCTTGACACCGAAAATGCTGCCGAGGCGATCTTGAATGATTTCATCCGCGTATTTGGCGAGCTCATTGCGCATAAACTGCCGCACCGCGTGTTCATGGCCCGGCGCTCCCGGCAGTTCGGTCAGCGTTTGAAACAGTTGCCGTGTGTCTTCGTTCATCACCGTTCTCCTTTCTTTTTCCCTTCCGCTTTGCTTACATCGTTCGCCAACATCGGCTATACTAAACGATAGCAAAGCAAAAGGAGGAATGTGCACATGGCTTGGAAAAAGTGGCTCGTTGGCGCCGCCGTCGGTGCCGCGGCCCTGTACATGGCGCGCGCTTCCGGCCGCCCTGCGCTTCTTTCGCCCGAACGCGCGCTGAAGCTGGCAAAACAAGCGCTCGGCGGGGCGCACCCGATTCGCGGCTCTTGGATTCAAACCCATCCCGAGCGCTATGAAAAAAACGGGTGGACGTACACCGTCTACCGCGGCGGCCTTTGCCGCGATGACGGGGATGACGAGTTTTGGGTGAACACGTACACCGGCGCCATCGTTGACACGCGGCCGTTATAGCGACGGCCGGTTGCGCTTCACCTGTTCCGCGATCGCGCCGTCCTCCCCCCATTTGACTGCCCGGTAATAGGCATCGTGGTAAAACGTAAACCACGCGTTCCGCTCGATGCCGTACGGAAGCCAGCGCTGTTTGGCGAAAATCGAATCCATCGGGTAATCGTCATACGCCATCACCCAAAGGACGTTTTGATGGGCGTGCGTGCCGAGCAAATCGCCGAGATGGATCGCCATTTCCCCCTCCGATTCGATCAAGATGATCGCATGGCCGGCGCTATGCCCGCCGGTATGTATGAGGCGAATGCCGGAGACGACTTCCGTTTCTTTCGCAAACGGCACGACTTGGTCGGCGATCGGTTCCCAATTTTCTTTCCAATACGTGTTGCGCGAGCGAATGTTGGGCTGGCGCATCTCTTCCCACTCGACCTCCGAAGTGATGATGGCCGCGCGCGGAAACGCCGGTACGAGCCGGCCGTCTTCCCAAACCGTCAGCCCGCACGCATGATCGAAATGAAGGTGGGTCATGAGAACCACATCAATGTCGTTGCGCGTCAACCCAAGGGCGGCGAGCGATTCGTCAAGCGCCGATTCCTCGGTGACGCCGAAATTGCGCTTTTGCTTCTCAGTCAGCTTGCCGTTGCCGATGCCGGACTCAATGAGCAACCGCTTGCCGCCGGCCTCGACCAAAATCGGGTCGGTGCGCAGCTCAATTTGATTGTTGGCATTGGGCGGATATTTTTTCGACCAAAGCGGCTTCGGCACAACCCCGAACATCGCCCCGCCGTCAAGATGCGTAACTCCTCCGTTCAGCCAAGTCAATGTCACTTGTCCGACTGTCAATTGCTCCATGCTCCTCTCCCCCCTATCTTTAGTGTACCATTTTCTTCATCGGGTGGAAATCAAAAAGAGAGGGATGCAAAAAGAGCGCCCTCTCTCGTCTATATGTGCTTGCTGGTTGTTATGTCGTGACATACTCCCATCGCCTACGCGGACGGTTAAAAGGCTGGTGATTGAAGGGAGCCGACCTTCCTTTTTGAGATGGAACCGGAATTCATCTCCTTTTTTCACTTTGTTTTGAAGTGGGAGACTTCTTCCGTTAGGTAAGTTAAAAGCAGGCTGAATCGGCGGCCTTACCCAAGAAGCGCGAGACCGCTTCTTCCATTAGGTTCAAAGCAGGCGGTCACCCATCCGTCCTCTCCGGCCGCCGCGCTGGCCCGCTACTTCCATTAGGTTAAAAGCAGTTCCCTTTTTCAGCCAGCGCCGATCATGGCCGCCTAGGCGGGCGCACCGCCTCGCAGCGATAAATGCGGTTCCCTTTTAAGGAAAATTTTTCCTCGTACTCCGTCATGACGTTGCCGACGACATCGCTCCGATGCAAATCGAGCTGAACGGCGGCAAGCACAAATCCGTATTGGGACAAGCTGACAAGCGAGTATTCAAAAAACGACTGATTGTCCGTTTTCAAATGGATGTCTCCGTCTTCTGCCAAAACGCGCTCATAGAGCGACAAAAAACCTCGATGCGTCAGACGCCGCTTTTCGTGCCGCTTTTTCGGCCACGGATCGGAAAAGTTCAAATAAATGCGGGCGACTTCTCCTTCGGCGAAAAAGGCGGTGAGGTCTTTGGCGTTCGCATTGAGCAGCTTGACGTTCGGAAGCCCGCTTTCGATCAGCTTGTCAAGCGCGGACACGAGCACGCTCGGGTACAGCTCAATGCCGATAAAATTCATATCGGGGTGAAGACGGCCCATTTCGGTGAGAAACTTCCCTTTCCCCGTGCCGATCTCTACATGAATCGGCCCGTCGTTGCCAAACAGCTCGTGCCAGCGCCCGCGCTGGGCTTCCGGATCAGGGATGACATGTTGCGGATAAGCGGCGATTTTGTCTTTCGCCCATGGTTTGTTGCGCAAACGCATATGGACACCTCTACTCATGTTCGATTTGTTGCCTTGAAGGAGTGGCAGTCAAAGAAGCAAACAGCCCAAAAGACTCGTGATTTCATCCTAAGATCGTTCACGCCTTCATTCATTTCTGGTTCGGACAACGCCCGAGTGAAAAGGTGTGTCATCGCCCGTCCCATCGGGTTAGATCGTTGGGCTCGCTTTCATCCCCCATCGAAAAAAGTGGGTTTTCTCGCTCGCTCTCTTATAAACGGCGCACCGCCGGGGCATGCTACAACCGTACCCATTTTGTGAAAGGACGGTGACCGACATGCCGCTCGACCACACCCACCAATTGACCATCCTCCGCGACATTTTGTCGGAACATCAACTCGATTGCTGCGGAACGGTGGCCGAATGCGAGCAAATCGAACGGCTTGTCAAGTCGCTGCTTGCGAACAACGAAGTGAGCGCAAATGTCAAGGACATTCTGCCGAACATTTATGCCTACGGACAAGGCGGGAAATTCACCGCCGATCTGAACGCCCACATTAGCGCGCACCAACGCGAGCTGGCTGACTGGGTGGACCAACTGTCGTAACCCGGCTCTGCTCGGCCGCTAATCGACCGGCTTGGGCCGGATCGGTTTTTTGCCCAGCGGAGCTAGGCGGCGATCTTGTTTCGGCCCCGCGTTTCTTCGCTCCCTCGCGCCAGCGCCCTCCCGGCGGGCGACCGCGTGGCCAAGAACTAGAAGGCTGGTGAAAAACAACCGATTCGCTCGATTGGTTAAAAATTCCAAGTGTGAAAGGGTAGCGTTGTTTGAGAAACAATGTTGGAAAGCGGTATTGCCCCTAAGTCACCAGCCTTCTAGACAACGGGTCCGTACGTTTCCTAAGTTCCGGGCCCATCCGCGCTCGCCGGGCGCCAAAGGGGCGAGGGAGCCGCCGATCACCGCCTTTCGCTTACGGCTCGCTCCGTTGATCCGGGCCATCTCGGACAATCCTCGCCACGGGCGACCTCTTTCGCTTATGGCTCCGCTTCGTCGCCAGCCAGCACCCGTTTCACTAAATGAAGCGACTGCTCCCGCTCTTTGTCGCGGTCTTTTCCCTTCGGCCAAAACAGCGAATGAAGCGCGTGAGCAAGCGTGTACCATTTGATTCGAAGGGCAAGCCCCTCGCTCCACGCCAGCCCATAACGGTCAAGCCATGCGTTCCACCTAGCGCGCGGAATATACAAATAAAGCAACATGCCGATGTCGATCGCCGGATCGCCGATGACCGCGCCGTCCCAATCGATTAAATACAACGTGCCGTCATCAGCCAACAGCCAATTGTTATGGTTGATGTCGCAATGGCAAACGGCACGCTGATCGTCAGGCAGCGACCAAACGCGCTGTTCGAGCCAGTCCAGCGCTTTTCGAACCAAAGGCTCCCCGCTCGGCTGGCGCCGCTGCTGCCGTTCCAGCGCAGCCAGCAGCCCGCTCGGAGGCAGCGGAGACTTGCCGAGCCGCATGAGCATGGCCGCCAGTTCCTTGGACGTATGAATTTTTCGGAGCAGCGCTGCCACTTGGCCGCTCCCCATCTCACACGGCTTGAGCTCCCGGCCGTTTAGCCACTGCTGAGCCGTAAACACATCGCCGTTTTCCAACCGTTTTGTCCAGACGAGCTTCGGAACGATCCCTTCCGCCGACAAAACGGCAAGAAACGGCGAAGAGTTCCGCTTCAAAAACAGCTTTTTCCCTTCATACTCGGCAAAATACGCATCCCCTGTAGCGCCGCCAGCCGGAGTGATCTCCCACTCCTTACCTAATAACTGTTCCAAAGCTTGTTCACCTGCGACTTAAAAAATAGAAAAACGTGTCCGTTTGCTTCTTGCGCACAAATAAAAAGGACGGCTATGCCGCGTCCTTCTTCCGTTCATTTTACTTGTATTATACTGAAATACCGCCCCGGCATGCAAACATTTTTCGTGCCCGCCTCCATGCCGAAAACTGCCAACTTCCGAGCGAACCACCGGTGCCCCAAATACGTCGAGCGCGCTTCCATCGCTCATGATCCGCCTTCCTCGCTATCCGCCCAGGCAAGCCGCTCATCGTAAAAACTGGCGCAATGGCGAAGCAACGCGGCCGCTGCCTTCAGCTGCCCATGGCGAAGCGGAAGCGGAGAACGGCGCAGCCGCGAAAACCATTCATCATAATTTCGCTTATCAATATAGTGAACGAACGGAAACAAACCGCCGCTGTCGACATAGCCATACCGGTTGAGGAGCACCGGGTGAAGCGGCCAATCGATCCCTTCTTTTTCAAAAATATCGGTCACGACCCGAACCGTTCGTCGCAGCGACGCCACCGGACTGACCCGCTTCCGCTCAACCGCTCCAGCTCGCTCGACCCAAAAGCGCCCGGTCGAGGCGATGATGATGTTATCACGCGCTCCTTCAGCGAAGACGAGACACCAAGCGGCCGTCGGCGTCACCACCACCGTGTCCAATTCCACCGCCGCCCGCCCAACGATAGCGACCGGTCGATAAAAACATAAATGCGTGTCTGGAAACCGCTGCAACAAATATTTCAGCGTTTCATCTCTGTATAGCGACTCATCGAAAGACGAAGCATGCCCGACCGTTGAACTCGCCCAACGAAGTTGCAGTGCGAACATCTCCTCTAGAAACTGCCGCTTCAATTCATCCAATGTCGAAGCCCCCGGCGACGCTGCCGGCGGCTCGTCCGCGACCTCATCAGCGCGCCGCCGAAACAGCCGCTCCCACCACGACGGCTGATCAAGCCAATCTTCCCTAATTTCAATCGTGCCACCGCTCCCCCTATCCCACTCTTCTCGCTCCGCCTCCCATCGCGCCTTCGCCCGCTCCCACTGCCGCCTTTTCAAGCGGATGAATTCCGGCACATAATGATAAATGTCCGTTTCATAGCGAGAAATGCAATCCCGCAGCTTGATGAGCTGTGCCATGGCCTCCTTCCTCCTACCGCTTGCTGGCCGTCGGCGTCCCAAGCAGCGGGAACGCGGCCATCGCTTCATACTTCGGCGTCCGCTCCATATTCGTCCGATACAGCACGATTTCGGGCACAGAAAACGTCGCCGAAGCGGGCGCCAATGGGCGAAGACAGTCCGGCGCAAACGGCTCTTCCCCTTGCCAGCGGCGGGCGATCGTAATATGCGGGGCAAACGGGCGCCGATCGAGGGAAAAGCCAAGGCGGAGGCACGCTTCGTACACATCGCGCTGCAGCGCGCGCAGCGGCTCGCTTTCGATGACGCCTTGCCAAAAAACGCGCGGCGCCTTCCGCTCCCCAAACGTCCCTAATCTAGCGAGCTGAAGGGAAAACGAGGCATGATGGGCGGTCGTTGCCGCTAACGCCTCAGAAAGCGGCACCATCTGATCCGGCGGCACATCGCCCAAAAAAGCGAGAGTAATATGGTAGTCTTTTTCGTGCACCCATGTTCGGAACGGCAGCGATGGCGCCGCCTGATCCGCAAAGCGAGCCATGGCTTGCTTTGCCTCATCCGTCAATGGAACCGCGATAAAATAATGAGTCCGTTTCAATCTGTTCACCTGCCCATTTGATCCTCTCGTTTTCTAAGCGCCAAAAGCACCGCGGCGCCAGCGAGCGTACAGACACCAAAAAACGAATAGACCGCGCCCATCCCCCAGCGCTCGAGCAAATAACCGCCCACCAGCGTGCAAAACCACGCGCCCAAGCCGTTGCTGACTGCCGAGTACAGCGCCACAGCCGTCGCCTGCACGGGCTCTGGTGCCAAGCGGCGCGCCCACTGGAGCGCGGTTGGAATCGCCAGCCCGACCGAACACCCTTGAACCACTGCCGTCATATACACAAGCCAAAGGGGGGGATCGGCGACATACAGCCACCAGCGGGCAGCCGACACGAACGCCGCAAACAGCAACAGACGGGCCATGCCGAAGCGCAGAATGAGGCGATCGGCCGCTTTCATAAACGGCGCCTCGCTGCCAGCCGCGAGCAAAAAAGCAACCCCGATGCCGGTGAGCGTTCCCCCGAGCTCATGAATGAGCAGCCCGAAATATGAGTTGTTGGCCAAAATCGGGCCGAACAGCAAAAAGACGGCCACCAACAACAAACGGAACGGGCGAATCGACAGCAACCCGCCGATAGCGCGCCTCGTCAACCGCCCCGTCGGCGCCGCCTGCGAGCGCGGCAGCCGGGCAGCCAACGCGGCCGCCGCCAACAGCATCGCCGAAAATGCGTAAAAGATGGCGGCGAATCCGAAACGCTCGGACAACCAACCGGACAAAAGAACCGCTGCGGCGAATCCGAGCGACCCCCAAAGCCGAATCGCACCGTAGTTTCCCCCTCGCGTCCGCACATGCTCAAGAGCGATGCTATCGGAAAGCGGCACGATGGCGCTTTGCGCCGCTGAAAGAAGAACGGTCAGCACCACAAACGCCCGATACCCATCGGCGAACGAATACAACCATCCGAACAGCGCCGCCAGCCCAAGCGCCATCATCAACAACCCGACCGGCTTGCGCGTATAGTCGGCAGCCATCCCCCACAGCGGTTGCGCCGCCATCGTCACAATCGGGGGGAGCGACATGATCCAGCCGATGGCCGTCCCCGCCAAGCGCGCCTCTTCCTGCAAATAGAGGGACAACAGCGGAAACAATGCGCCAAACGCGAAAAAAATCAAGAAATAAAAGAGCGGGAACATCGATTTTCGCTCCGCCGCATGCTTCAGAGCTTTTCGATCGGAGAAACAATGCTCAAGAACATCATGTGCCATGTCGTCACCGCCCTTTTTAGTGAAAAGCCAAGAAAACACGTTTTTCACAAACGTTTGCCGCCCTCGTGTCGCGAGAGCCGAGCCGGGATGGCTATCGCGCCAATTCATAAATCGCTTGCGCATAAATGGCGGTCGCTTTGATTACATCGTCTATGTCGATGTATTCATCTTTTTGATGGGCGACATCGGGCCGACCGGGAAACAACGCGCCAAACGCTACGCCGGCATTGAGCGCGCGGGCATACGTTCCCCCGCCGATGGCCAATAGGCGAGCCGGCTCGCCGGTCTGCTCCTCATAGACGCGCTGCAGCGTGCGAATCCACTCTTGATCGGGCTTAACGTAATGCGGCTTCGTATCGGAAAACCGGCCAAGCGTCAAGCCGGATCGAGCCGCTTTGTCGGAAAGCGTGCGCCGGATCGACTCGCCATCCGCCGTCACCGGATAGCGAATATTTAGCCCCACGGTTCCGCCGCGCTCGCGGTCATACGACAACAAACCAACGTTCACGGTCAACTCGCCGCTCGCCTCATCGCGATAGGCAAGGCCGAGCCGCCGGCCGCGCGTATCGCCGGCAAAGGTTGCTGCAACAAACTCGACAAACGGGCGGCTGCGGCCATCAAGCGGAAGAAGCGCCAAAAACTCCATCAACGCCACACCGGCGTTTGTTCCTTTCTCCGGCTCCGCTCCATGGGCCGACACTCCTTCAAGCGCCAGCGTCACCGTTTCGTCCGCCCGGCTCGCCGTGCCGTTTAGCCCGCGCGCCCGGCAAAACGCTTCATACCGGCGGATCCATTCGTCCGCCCCCTTCGCCCCTTTCATGACGACCTCGGCCGCATCAGGCACCATATTATAGCGGCGGCCGGCTTGAAACGAGACAAGCGTCGCCCCTTCCCCCTCTTTCTCGCCGTCCGGCCGGTAGATCAAATCGGCGTCAATGATTCCTTTTTCCGCATGGATAATCGGAAAATCGGCATCAGGCACAAACCCGACGTCCGGCATTTCTTCATGCTCGAAATAATGGCGGACGCACCGCCACTCGCTCTCTTCGTCGCCCCCGATGATAAGGCGCACCCGCTTGTTCAACGGCAACCCGAGCTCTTTGACGATTTTCATCGCGTAAAACGCCGCCACCGTCGGGCCTTTGTCATCGATCGCCCCCCGCCCGTAAAGGCGACCGTTTTTGACCTCGGCGGCAAACGGGTCAACGGTCCAGCCGTCACCCGCCGGCACAACATCGATATGACCGAGCACGCCAATGAGCGCCTCCCCGTTCCCCATCTCCAAATGCCCGGCGAATCCATCGACATTTTTCACGCGAAATCCTTCTTCGCGACCGCGGCGGAGCAAATAGTCAAGCGCTTCAGCCACCTTCAGGCCAAACGGCGCGCCCGGACCCGCGCTGCGGTCATCGCGAACGCTCGGGATGCGGACGAGAGCTTGCAGCTCGCGAACTAGCTCATCCTTCCGCTTCCGCGCCTCTTCGAACCAATCGATGTTTACCGTCATTCCCTTCCCCCTCCAGTCCTATAAGGTTGGTGAAAAATCGCTGCCTTGATCGATGATGGAACGCGCAAACATAGAGGCTGATGAAACAAGCTTTTCGACTTGAGAAACGGTTCCGGTAAGCGGTTGCGCGAGTCAATCACCGGCCTCCGATAAGCCATTCAAACACGATCTGCCGGCCAAGAGCGCAGCCAGCTCGCCTCATTTCTCCGTCGACAACCGCGGGAAAAACCGGCCAAGCCGGATCGCTTCCCCGCCTTCGGGTCCGAACGATCTTCCAGCCGTCTCCGGTCCAGTATCATCGTGGTTTTCCATCTGTTGTCAACGTACCATATCAAAAAAAAGAAGTCAAAATGTTTCGTTTGTCACCATTTGTTTTCGATTCGGCAACAAAAAGTTTAAATTTTTCGTGAATACGGGCAAACGGGTAGCATTTTTCCAGCCGTTTCGTGTACAATGGTAACAAACAGAGAAAGACATCTCTCATCTGCCAGCTGTCGGTTGTGCCATGCGAATGATGCTAAGATAGGGAGTGGTCTTTTGAAACCTTCCACACACCGGATGCTTACCCGGATCAAATCCGTGTATATGTACATTAGTGAAAAAGGAACGGTGACGACCCAGGAACTGGTTGAGGAGTTCGGCACCACCCCAAGAACGATTCAGCGCGACTTAAACGTGCTTATGTACAATGATCTCGTTCGCAGCCCGAGCAAGGGCAAATGGACGACCACCAACAAAAAAGTGCGCATTTCCTCTTGATCTGTTGGTGCCAAAAAGGCTGGCAAACGCGCCGCTTCTGGCCCGAACAGAGCGGAAATGGCGAGGAAAAACAGACGGCCCAAGCGCCTTCTCGCCTGCACTCCTTGTCCGCCTGACTGCCGGCCTGCGGGATGAGGCAAGATGAGAGAAGCAAGTCCTGACGAACGGAGATTCATTCCTTTTCCATAAAACAGGAACCCCTTGCTAGGTTCCTTTTTTTTCGTTGCTGTTCGGCCGGTACTGCTTCAGCAGCTTGATCTCTTCCTCCGTCAATTCGCGATATTCCCCCACCGCCAAATCCGGATCAAGGAAAAGCGGCCCCATCCGCACTCGCTTCAAATAGACGACGCGCTTGCCGACCGCTCGAAACATCCGCTTCACTTGATGAAACTTCCCTTCTGTGATCGTCAGCTCGACGTCCGAACGAAGGCCCGATCTCAACACGACGAGCTCGGCCGGCTTCGCTTCATAGCCGTCATCGAGCACGACACCGCGCCGAAACGCCTTCACGTCGTCTTCCGTCACCTCACCGTCGATGATCGCCACATACGTCTTCGGCACGTGCTTTTTTGGCGACAGCAGCTGATGAGCGAGCGCGCCGTCATTGGTGAGCAGCAGAAGCCCTTCCGTGTCTTTGTCAAGCCGTCCGACCGGAAACGGGGCAAACCGCCGATCCTCGTCCTCTAACAAATCAATGACCGTCTCCTCGACGGGGTCTTCCGTCGCCGAGACGACACCAGGCGGTTTGTTCATCAGCAAATAAATATACGGTTTATACTCGACCGGTTCTCCCCACACCGTCACGGTCTGCTCCTCCGGTCGCACTTTTGTTTTCGCATCGTGGACCGGTGCTCCGTCCACTTTCACGGCACCGGATTTCAGCAACTTCTTTACTTCCTTCCTCGTCCCGTATCCCATATGGGCGAGCAGTTTGTCAATGCGCAAATCCACAGGAACTCCCTCCAAAAAAACGGATTCTCTGGGCGTTCATCTAGTCCGCTTTCGCCTTGTTTCCATACACTATGAGGGAAACATACAGAAAGGGGTTTTGCTCATGAACGAATATTACCACGTTCCGGTGTTTGACAGCTATCGTCAACAACCGCCAGCCGGCCAATTCTGGCCCGGGTATCCCGGTGGGCCGTTTGCCGGTTGGGCGCGCCGCATCGAACGGCTCGAGCGGGCCGTCGAACGGCTCGACCGGCGGCTCGACCGAGTGGAAAGCCGCCTCGACCGCATCGAGCGCCGGCTCGGCCTCTCGTAAGCCGCATTGGTAACACGAAGGCGGGATGGTCTACCGCCTTCTTTTTCGTTGGGGCGGTGTTCCCAGCGAGGAATCGAAACTTCCCCATCGGTACATAAGAGACCGGTGATTAAATCGTGCATACTGCTTCCCGGCATAAGGGTGTCTAAAAAG
>JAAROH010007728.1_pt1 | contig 43485 bp, 43 predicted proteins | sample 7248631 | NCBI WGS metagenome assembly JAAROH01 (sample SAMN09772309, study PRJNA484901) | compost metagenome | isolation source: Vermicomposting unit | place: India | reverse complement strand
TCGTACCATGAGACTGCATCAGTCGAACCTCCACATGGTGGTTTAAGAGGGGCAACTCCCACCATGTATCATTGGTTCTGACTGATGCTTTTTCAATGGGTTTCCATTGCACGAAGTCCGGGTTATTCACGCGAAACTTGAGCTAGACCCGCCCGCGAAAAAGTCGTTTGCTCACAAGCTGTTCACAAGGTATTCACAGGATGTCCTCCGAAATGGCTGTCCAATTCTTTGCCAGAAGGACAGACTGTGATGAGACAACAGGCGGGAAACATCTGTCGCCGCTGCGGACGGAGCAGCGAGGAACTCTTTCAAATGCTGGACAACGGCGGCCGCTGGGCGGTCGTGGCCGGCGCGTGCACCTGCGGGCATCGGTGGACCGAGATCCACACCGCGGTGCCGAACCTCTCCGCCGTTCGGAGATGGCTCCGGCAGGGATGTCAGCCGCCGGACGGGCCGGTGGGTCCCATGCAGGGCGGTCCCTGGCAGACCTGGCGGGTGGAGGGGTTGGGGCCGGAACCTGTTCACAGTCCGGGAAGGTGACCACCTTGGAAGTCGAGATCAAGCTGGCGGTGCCCCCCACCGTGCCCGGGGGGCCAGGGGCCTTGTTTGAACGGCTGGCCGCGCAGGAGACGCTGGCCGGGTTCCCCCTGGGCGCCGCGCAGCGGGTCGCACTCCGTGACACCTACTTCGACACGGACGACGGCGCCCTGGCCGGGGCCGGCGCGGGCCTGCGCGTGCGCCGGGAGGACGGTCGGACCCTGATCACCCTGAAGGTGACGCAAGCGCGGGAGGATGCGCTCACCCGGCGGGAGGAGTATGAAGCCCCCTTGGACTTGGCCAGCCTCCGGGAGGTGGTGGAGCGGATCCGGCCCCTCATCGGCCCGGGTACCGTGCCCTTCGCCGCCTTCGCGGCGGGCCGCCCTGCAGGGCCGCTGGAACCCGTTCTCGATGTGCGCACGGAGCGGATCGTGCGGACGGTCGGCAACGTCGCGACGCTGTCGCTGGACCGGGTCCTCTATCCCGGCCTCGCCCCTGAGCCCTATTACGACATCGAGGTGGAGGCGGCGCCGGGCCTGGCTGACCCGGCGGTCCTGCGCGCGCTGGAGGCGGCGCTCACCGCCGCGGCCGACGGCCACCTGCGCCCGGAGGGCCGCTCGAAGCTGGAGCGGGGCCTCGCCCTCCTGCGCCGCCGGTGATCTCCCGTACCACAGACGCAGCCGGCCGGGTCGCACCCGGCCGTTTCTTGCGCCTGGGATTGAATAATTATGCGCAGGAAGGTATAATCATGCGAGACCGGAATCACGAGGAGGCCGCGTGCCATGACCAAGCTGTGGGGAGGCCGCTTCACCAAGCCCGCGGACAAGACCGCCGAGGGGTTCACCTCGTCGCTAGCCTTTGACCGGCGGCTGTACAAACAGGACATCCGGGGATCCATCGCTCACGTCCGCATGCTGGGGAGGCAGGGCATCATCCCGGCCGCCGACGCGGCGCGCATTGAGCAGGGGCTCCGGGAGATCGAGGCCGAGATCGAGGCGGGGCAGTTTCCGTTCCGCCAGGAGTACGAGGACATCCACCTGAACATCGAGAAGCGGCTCATCGAGAAGATCGGACCGGCCGGGGGGCGGCTGCACACCGCCCGCAGCCGCAACGACCAGGTGGTCACGGACGTGCACCTGTGGGTGAAGGACGAGATCGCCGCGGTGCAGCGGCTGGTGAGCGATCTTCAGGGGACGCTGCTGGACCGGGCCCGGGAGCAGATGGGCGCCGTCATGCCCGGCTACACCCACCTGCAGCGGGCGCAGCCCGTCCTGCTGTCGCACCACCTGATGGCCTACTTCTGGATGCTGGAGCGGGACTACGGCCGCTTCGCGGACGCGCTGCGACGCGCTGACGTCTCGCCTCTGGGCGCCGGGGCGCTGGCGGGCACCACCTTCCCCATCGACCGGGAGTTCACCGCGGCGGAGCTGGGCTTCGCCGGGGTGTACCCCAACTCCATGGACGCGGTCAGCGACCGGGACTTCATCGTGGAGTTCGTGGCGGCTGCGGCCATCTGCCAGATGCACCTCTCCCGGCTGGCGGAGGAGCTGGTGATGTGGTCCTCCACCGAGTTCGGGTTCGTGGAGATGGATGACGCCTACGCCACCGGTTCCTCCATCATGCCGCAGAAGAAGAACCCGGACGTGGCCGAACTGGTGCGGGGCAAGACCGGCCGCATCTACGGCGACCTGATGGCCCTGCTGACGGTCCTGAAGGGGCTGCCCCTGGCGTACCACACCGACCTGCAGGAGGACAAGGAGCGGCTGTTCGACGCGGTGGACACCCTGAAGGCCTGCCTGACGGTGATGACCGGCATGCTGGCGACCTTGAAGTTCAACCGGGAGCGCATGGCGCAGGCGGTCCGCCGGGACTTCTCCAACGCGACCGACATGGCGGACTACCTGGTGAAGAAGGGCATGCCCTTCCGGGAGGCCCACGAGGTGGTGGGCAAGGCCGTGCTCTACTGCGTCGAGCGGGGCAGATACCTGGCCGATCTCACCCTGGAGGAGTTCAAGGGGTTCTCGGCGCTGTTCGAGGACGACATCTACCAGGCCATCGCCCCCGAGACCTGCGTGAACCTGCGCACGTCGCAGGGGGGTACCGCCCCCGCCGAGGTGGAGCGGCAGCTGGCCCTGGCGGCGGAAATTCTGGCGCGCCGGGCCGGGTAGCCGGCCGGGGCGACCTGCGCATAAGACGGAACGCACCTTCGGTCTGTCGAAGACCGTCGGTGCGTTCTCGCTTTCGTTCACCACGTTTCGACTTGGGGCAGAACCGTGTCGATGGCCGTCTACGGGTTTGACCGGCGCAACTCCTCCAGGAGGCGCAGGGTCTCTGCCAGCGGCGGCACGCCCCAGTTAAGTGCGACGACCAAATCCGGATTCACCCTCGTCGCCCTCCCGCATACCGCATGTACGTTTCCTGTTCGGCAGTGGAGCGCGACGGCCCTCTATCGCGGATGCCGTACCGTTCAGCCGTTGGCGAAAATTGTCGCCCCTCCCTTGTCCTTCCTCCCGGTGCGCTTTACCATAACGTCACCGCAGGAAAGCGGTACAGGCCCTGAAGGGGCCTGGAGAACAGGAAAGGAGGAGGACCCATGAAGCGAGTGGCGATCTGGCTTCTGGCGCTGAGCGTGCTCCTCGGAACCTCGGCGCCGTACCCGGCCCACGCGCAGGACGAGGCGATCTCCGCGAAGGAGCAGGTGAGGGCGGACATCAAGGCTCCGGCGGTTCCCGGGCAGTTCCTCGTCCAGTTCAAACCCGGAGTCGCCGCGGCGGACCGGGCCGCCGTCGCCGCCAAGGTGGGGGCGAAGGTGGTGGACCGGGTGGCGGCGCTGGACGTGGAGGTGCTGGAGATCCCGGCGCTCAAGGCCGAAGGTGATTTACAGGCCGTGGAGTCGGTGATCCAGGCCCTGAAGAAGGACCCCAACGTCGTCTACGTGGAGCCCAATTACATCCTCACCGCGTACTGGGTGCCCAACGACCCGGCGCTCAGCCAGCAGTGGGCATGGGACGTCATCGACGCGTATGAGGCCTGGGACATCACGCGGGGGGACTCCGACACGATCATCGCCGTCGTCGACACCGGGGTGCAGCGCAATCACCCGGATCTTAACGGCAAGATCGTCGCCGGCTACGACTTCGTCGACCGGGACACCTCACCTGACGATGGCAACGGCCACGGCACCCACGTCGCGGGCACCGCGGCGGCCGAGACCGACAACGACACCGGCGGCGCCGGCATGTGCCCCGAGTGCAGCATCATGCCGGTGCGGGTGCTGAACAACTCGGGCACCGGCACCCTGGCCAACGTGGCCAACGGTATCATCTGGGCGGCCGATAACGGTGCGAAGGTGATCAACCTCAGCCTCGGCGGGGCCACCGGCTCCACGACCCTGCAGAACGCCATCCAGTACGCCTGGGACAACGGGGTCTTCCTGGCCTGCGCCGCCGGCAACGAAGGCACCAGCTGGCCCTCCTATCCGGCGTACTACCCCCGGTGCTTCGCCGTCGCCGCCACCACCGCTTCTGACACCAAGGCCTCCTTCTCCAATTACGGCAACTGGGTACAGGTGGCCGCGCCGGGCGTCAACATCTACTCCACGTGGATCGGCAGCGGCTACAACACGATCAGCGGCACGTCCATGGCGACGCCTCACGTCGCCGGCCTTGCGGGGCTTCTGTCCTCCATGGGCCTGACCAACGAGCAGATCTGGGACCGCATCATGGAGACTGCGGATAAGATCCCGGGGACCGGCACCTACTGGATCGGCGGCCGCATCAACGCCTTCAAGGCTGTGTCGGGCGAGCCCGATCCGGGCGACCCCGGCGATCCCGGCGGGAACGCGCTGCAGAACGGCGGCTTCGAGAACGGCACCGCCCCGTGGGTGCAGACCTCCTCGGGCGGCTACCAGCTGATCAGCAACTACCGGCCCCGCACCGGGAACTACAGCGCCTGGCTGGGCGGGTACAATAACGGGACCGACGCCATCAGCCAGACCGTGACGATCCCCCAGAACGGCAAGCTCACCTTCTGGTGGTACATGACCTCAGACGAGGGAAGCTCCACGGCGTACGACTACCTGCGGGTGCGGCTCTACAACCAGAACGGCAGCCTGCTCACCACCCTGGTCACCCGGAGCAACCGGGATGCACGGAACCAGTGGGTGCAGGAGACGGTGAACCTCTCCAGCTACGCGGGCCAGACGGTGCGGTTGGAGTTCAGCGTCACCACCGACTGGCTGCTGCCCACCAGCTTCTTCATCGACGACGTCGAACTGAAGTAGACGCCGCAGACACGGGATACGGGGCTGCACGCCATCGGGCGTGCAGCCCCGCCTGCCAGCGGCTAGTGGGTAAGCCAGGACATGCGCCGCTCCTGCCAGAGCCCGATCCGGTTGATGGTGAGGCAGAGCACGTAGTAGATCAGGCCGATCGTGCCGAAGATGGCGAAGAACTGGACCGTAGAGCCGTGTTTGCCCAGGATGATGACGCCCTTGCCGGTGAGCTCCTGAACGCCGGTCACCCACACGTAGGAGGTGTCCTTCACCACAGTGATGAACTGGCCGGTGAGCGGCGGGATCATCTTGCGCAAGGCCTGGGGCAGCACGATGTGCTGCATGGTCTGCCACCAGGTGAATCCCTGAGACCGGGCGGCTTCCCACTGCCCCTTGTCCACCGAGTTGAGGCCGCCCCGGACGATCTCGCCGACGATGGCCGCGGTGAAGAGGGTCATGGCCAGGGTACCGGAGTCGACGGGCTTCATCGGCATGGTGAAGCGGAACAGGAGGATGAGCAGGATCAGCGGCGAGGCGCGGAAGCTCTCGATGTAGACCGCCGCGATCCGGGCGAAGAGCCAGTGGCCGCTGTAGCGCATGACGCCGAGGAGCGTGCCGAGGAAGAACGAGAAGACGATGGTGAGCGCGCTGATGCGCAGGGTGATCAGCAGCCCGTCCAGCATGAAGCGGACGTTGTGCCACTCGGCGAGGACGGCGAGTTCCTCGATCACGCGGCCGACACCTCCCCGCCGCGGCTGAGCCGCACCCGCTCCTCCCACCGGCGGGCGAGCTGGGCCAGCGGGAAGCAGATGGCGAAGTAGATCGCCCAGACGGTGAGGTACGCCGGCCCGTAGTAGCCGGTGGAGGCCGACCAGGAGTCAGCCTGGAACATCAGGTCACCGCCGGAGATCATGGCCAGGATGGAGGAGTTCTTGATCAGCGCCACGGCCTGATTGGTCATGGGCGGCAGCACGATCTGCGTTGCCTGGGGCAGGATGATGTGGCGCATGGCCTGCACGTAGGTGAAGCCCTGCGACAAGGCCGCCTCCAGCTGCCCCCGGTGGATCGCCTGGATGCCGGCCCGCACCACCTCGGTCATGTACGCGCCGTGGTAGACCCCCAGCCCCAGCACGCCCACCGCCGGGGTGGGCAGCATGATGTCGAAGTGGGGCAGGAGGTAATAGAGGAAGAAGACCTGGGTGACCAGGGGCGTGTTCTGGATCAGGCTCACGTACAGGCGGCTTACGGCCCGGCCGCTCCTCCACGGGGCGGTGGCGAGGACGCCGAACACCACGCCCAGGGCCAGGGCGAGAAGGAGGGCCAGACCCGCCGTGCTGGCGGTCCGGCCCAGGCCCTCGACGAGGATGTGCCAGTCGCGGAAGAGCGCCTGCCACTTGAATGCGGCAAAGCGGTCCACCGGCTACTTCAGCCCCCACTTCTCGTACAGCTGGTCCAGCTCACCGGACTCCTTCATCCCTCTGAGGATGTTGTTGACGAACTCGGCCAGTTCGGTGTTGGACAGCTTGGTCGCGATGCCGTACTCCTGCGGGGCGAACTTGTCGGGCAGCATGACGTTTTTGTCGTCCTTGTAGCCCCACAGGATCGACTGGTCCACGGAGAAGGCGTCGATGCGGCGGGAGTCCAGAGCCGCCTTGATCTCGGGGTAGGTGGCGAACTCCATGAACTCGACCTTGATGCCGTCCTTCTCCGCCTGCTCCGTCAGGGCCGCTCGGGTCGACGCGGACTGCGCCACGCCGATGACCTTGCCGTCGAGATCCTTCCAGGACTGGATGCCGCTGTCCGCCAGCACCAGGAAGCCGACGTAGTCGGTGAAGTAGGGGTCGGAGAAGTTCCAGCTCTTCTTGCGCTCCTCGGTGATGGTGAACGTCGCGATCACCAGGTCGATCTCGCCGTTGTCCAGGGCCGGACCGCGGGTCTTGGCGTTGACGCCCGTGAACTGTACCTTGCTCTCGTCGCCGAAGATCTCCTTGGCGATGCGCCTGGCCAGGTCGATCTCGAGGCCTTCATGCGCGTTCTTGGCGGGGTCGAAGTAGCCGAATTTCGGGACGTCCTCCTTCACGCCCACCCGCAGCACGCCGGCGTCCCTGATCTTCTGGACCTGCGCGGGCAGGTCGGAGGCGCCACCCCCGGCGCCGCCGCCGGCCGGGGCGCTGGACCGCCCCCCACAGCCCGCCAGAACGGCCGCGCACAGAAGCGCCGCGACAGTCGCACCCCATCTGCGTTTCATTCCGATACTCCCCCTCTGCCGTTGGTCTTCTAGCGGCCATTCCTCAGCGCAGAATGCGGCTGAGGAACAGCTTCGTCCGCTCATGGGTCGGAGACTCGAAGAAGTGCTCGGGCGGCCCCTCTTCCAGGATCTGCCCGCCGTCCATGAAGATCACCCGGTCGGCCACCTCGCGGGCGAAGCCCATCTCGTGGGTGACCACCACCATCGTGATCCCGTCCTGCGACAGGCTGATCATGACGTCCAGCACCTCCTGGACCATCTCCGGGTCCAGCGCGGAAGTGGGCTCGTCAAAGAGCATGATCTTCGGCCGCATGTTGAGGGCGCGGGCGATGGCGACCCGCTGCTGCTGCCCGCCCGACAGCTGCGACGGGTACGCGTGGGCCTTGTGCTTCAGCCCGACCCGCTCCAGGAACTGCAGGCCCGTGGCCTCGGCCTCCTCCCGGGGGACGCCCTTGACCAGGATCGGCGCCAGCGTGACGTTCTCCAGCACCGTCTTGTGGGGGTAGAGGTTGAACTGCTGGAACACCATGCCGATGGACTGGCGCACCTTGGTCAGCGGGGCGCGCGGGGCCGTGACGTCGACGCCGTCGACGATCACCGTCCCGCTGGTCGGCCGCTCCAGGAGGTTGATGCAGCGGATGAGGGTGGACTTGCCGGAACCCGAAGGTCCGATGACGACCAGTTTCTCCCCGGCCTTGACGGTCAGGTCGATGTCCACCAGCACGTGCAGCGGGCCGAAGTGCTTGTTGACCTTGATGAGCTGGATCATGGGGAACGCCTACCACCTCTTGCGGGGCACGGTACGTGCCTGATCCACGGATACTTGGGCCGCCGAACTTGTGCGGACTGTCAGAATACGGTGCATAGGCGGTGGTTTTCGACATGATTAGCCATTCTTCCTGCCGCTCCGTTCCAACCGGCGGAGAAGAAAAAAGAAACAGGACGCCTCCCGCACGGCGTCCTGTTTCCTCACATGGGGGGACAGGGGATTTGCTGGTCACGGTCTTAGTATATGCCCCCGTCCCCCGCTCCAGCATCCTGCCGGGGAAGGGATTTGGCCGTCTCCCATCGGACGATTCCCGCCTCCTCCGCACGGAGGAGGGGGGGAATCAGTCGTCCACCAACCCTTCCCGCACCGCCCACAGGGCCGCCTGCGTGCGGTCGGTGAGCTGCAGCTTGCTGAGGATCGAGGAGATGTGGGTCTTGACGGTGGTCTCGCTGATCACCAGCCGCTCGGCGATCTCCCGGTTGGTCAGCCCGTGGGCCAGGGCCCGCAGCACGTCCAGTTCCCGGGGCGTGAGCAGGTCCCGCTTGCTCGGCTGGTGCGGCTGGGCGGTGCGGACCATGAGCCGCTTCATGACCTCGGGGTGCAGCCGCGGCTCGCCCCGGTGGACGGCGCGGATGGCGTCGACCAGGTCCGCAGGCTCGATGTCCTTGGTGAGAAAGCCCAGGGCGCCCTCCTCGATGCAGGCCATCGCCTTCTCCAGGTCGAGGAACGAGGTGAGCATGATCACCTTGGCGCCGGTCCCCTTCAGCTCCCGCAGAGCGCTGAGGCCGTCGAGGCCCGGCATCATGAGGTCCATCAGCACAACGTCGGGTGCGAGCGTTCGGGTCATCTCCACCGCCTGGCGGCCGTCGGCCGTCTCGCCGACCACCTCGAAATCGTGCTGCAGCTCGAAGTAGGTGGCGAGACCCTGTCTGACCATGAAGTGGTCATCGCAGATCAGGATGCGTATAGGGCTCACCCGGGATCACCTCCGGAGGCTGCGGGGATGCGTGCCCGAATGCAGGTCCCCTGGCCGGGAGCGGATATGACCTCCAGGGATCCCTTCAGTTCGCTCACCCGCTCTCTCATTCCGATCATACCGAATGAACCGCCCCGCGCGGAAGCCGTGGGATCGAATCCGACGCCGTCATCGCAGACCTCCAGCAGCGCCTCCTCAGGGCGCAGGTCCAGCTTCACCCGGACGTGGCGGGCCCGGGCGTGCTTGGCCACGTTGTTGAGCGCCTCCTGGGCGACGCGGTAGAGGGCGAACTCCACGTCGGGGCTGAGCCGCTCGTCGCCGTTCAGCGTCAGGGTCACCTCGACGCCGGTCCGCCGCCGGAACAGGTTGATGTGGTTGCTGAGCGCCATGGCCAGCCCCTTCTCCTGCAAGGCCGCGGGCCGCAGCTCGAAGATCAGCGACCGCATCTCCGCCAGCGCCTCGCCGGCCATCTCCCGGGACCGGGTGAGCAGCGCCCGGGCCTTCTCCGGCTTCCGGTCCAGCAGGCCCACCGCCGACTCCAGGTTGAGCGTCAGCCCGAACAGCACCTGGGTCACCGAATCGTGCAGCTCCCGGGCCAGCCGGTTCCGCTCCTCCAGGACGGCCACCTCCCGCGCCTTGGCGTGCAGCTCCGAGCTCTCGATGAGCCGGCCGGCCTGGTTGGCCAGCAGCGTCAGCAACCGCAGGTGCTGCTCGTCGAACCGGCCCGGCTGCCGGCTGGCCACCACCAGCACCCCCAGCGTCCGGTTCTTGGTCCGGATCGGCGCCTGGATCACGTCCCGCCAGCCTCCGGCCCGCACCAGGTCCTGGTTGAGGCGGGGATCCCGGTCGGGCTCGCGCGAGAAGTGGGGCTTGCCGGTCTGCAGCACCAGGCTGGTGAGATTTCCCTCCATGGGCAGTTCCAGGCCTACGTAAGCCTCCATCCCCTCGCCGTGGGTGGCCCGCACAAACTGGCGGGATCCATCGGGCGTGAGCAGCGTGACCAGGGCCGACGAGCCGCCGGTCACCCGCACGGACTCCCGGGCGATGACCTGGAGCACCTCGTCCGGGTGGATCGCGGTGCTGATGGCCTCGTCCACCGCGTGCAGGGCCTCCGACTCGGCCAGCCGCCGCTCCAGGGCCCTCACCGTCTGCGCCAGCTGGGCGGTGCGGTCGGCGACCTTGTCCTCCAGCGTGTCCAGGAGCCGGTTCATCCGGTGAAACTCCTGCGAGAGGAACCAGGTGGAGGCCAGGGGGCCGAAGAGCAGGACCAGGGCCGCCGGCTGGTACTGGTAGATCAGGGCGGCGATCCCCCCGAGGGTGGTGGTGAGCAGGAAGGGGATCAGGGGCAGCCGTTCCCACTCCCGCCGCAGCGACGCCCAGACCGGGTCCTGCCGGAGGGCGGCCATGCCCAGCGGGTAGAAGACGATGCGGATCAGGAGCCGGATGGAGATGCCGACGAACAGGGCCGGCCAGTCCGAGGTGAAGACGATCGGCCCGGCCGCCGGCCGGATCATGCGCGCGGCCCAGCTGCCGAGGGCCACCGCGGAGAAGGTGATCACCCCGCGGACGAGGGCTCGGGGACCCCGGTGCTCCTTGACCGCCTGCCGGGTGAAGGGGCCGCCCACCAGGTGGTAGAGGGCGGTGCCGATGGCCGAGCCCAGGGCGGCGATGTAGGGGTGGAAGAGGAGCATCGCCGCCACGTCGATGGCCATGGAGATCGAGATGTCGCCCCTGGCCCCGCGGATGGCCACCCGCCAGGGCTGCGCCAGCCAGACCGCCAGCGCGATGGCGGCAATCTGGAGCAGCGCGGGCAGAGGCGGCGGCAGCGGCTCCCCCTTCCCCGGCAGCTCCAGCGGCAGCAAGAGGGCCGCGCCGGCCACCAGCGCGAGCGACAGCATCGAGATCCACAGGGCGCTGGGCTGCTTCAACGGGATCAACCTTCCTCCTCCAGCCAGCGGCGCGCCTCTTCCAGGTCCGCGGGCGTGTTGCAGTTGAAGAACAGCCGCTCCGGCTCGCCGAACGGCAGGAGCTCCGCATCCGTGATCTCCCGCACGCGCACGTCCGGGAAGATCGAGATCAGGCGCAGCCGTCCTGCCTCCAGGTTGCGGGCGATGCTGGGCAGGCAGCCGCGGCCGTACACCGCGTGCATCGGCTCGTACTCGCCACCGGGCGCGGGCACGACGATATCGTAGCCGGGAGCGGCCTGCACCATGAAGCGGACCAGCGCCTCGTTGATGAAGGGCATGTCCACGGCGCAGAAGAAGGCGTGCTCAAACCGGCTCGCCCGCAGGCCCGCCTCCACGCCGGCCAGGGGGCCGAGCCCGGGCACCCGGTCGCTCACCATGGGGACGCCGAGGAAGGCGTACTCCCCGGGCGTGTTGGTCACGATCACCACCTGCCGGAACCAGGCGGACAGCCGCTCGACCTGCCGCTGGATCAGCGGCTTGCCGTCCAGCGCCAGCAGCGCCTTATTGCGGCCCATGCGGCTGGAGCGGCCCCCGGCCAGGATGACGCCGCAGGCGTCCATCTTCCCATCCACCGGTGTCTCACCTCGTGCTTTCCTGCTGCGGACGGCCGCCCGCAGCGAGCTGATAGCGGAAGACCGCCACGGCCGCGTTGTCCGCATCCACGGCTGCCGCCTCCTCCGCCAGCGCCTGGGCCGCGTCGACGTCGCCCAGGGCGAGGGCGGCCTGTGCGGCCAGGACCAGCGTCTCCGCCTGCCAGGAGGGGGAGTAGGTCCCCGGTGCGTACGGCCGGGCCAGATCGAGCGCCTCGCGGGCGAGGTCCAGCGCGTCCGCGGGCGCTCCCAGGGCCATCTTGAAGCGCGCCCGCGCCGCCATGACGTCGGCCTTCTCGGCCGCGGAGGCGCGCTCCCAGGCGGTGTTCAGCGCGTGTTCCGCCTGCCGGATGCGCCCGAGGCCGCGAAAGGCGTAATGCAGTTCCAGGTGGCCCCGGTAGTGGTACGGATCGATGGCGACGATGTCCCGGGCCAGGTTCAGCTGTTCGTGGTAGCGGGTGTTGTGGTAGGCCGTCAGGGCGGGCTCGAACAGCGGCTCCGCCCAGGCCACCGCCCAGCGATCCTCCTCCCAGCGGAGCGTCAGGAACCGCTCGGGCCACTCCACGGTGCGGCCGGGGTCGCGCACGGTGACGCCCCGCACGGCCACCCGCATCACCCCCGGCTCGATCTCCCGGGCGGCGCCTACCGCCTCAAAGCGGACCGTGTGGTCCGCCAGGTACGAAGCGACCGCCCCGCTGTCCATCCGGCGACGGGCCTCCGCCGTCAGGGCGCCCCAGACCTGGCCGGCGTCGCCGCCCGCCAGCGCCTCCATGAAGCGCAGGGCCGCGCCGGCCGCCGCCTCCGCCGTGGGCTCCTCCCGGGCGCAGCCGGTCAGCAACGCGAGGACCACTCCCAACACCACAAGCCAACGGCGCACCAGCGTTCACTCCCGTTCTGCGGCTGCCGCCAGGGCCTTCCGGACCCAGGCCCGTACCTCGTCGGTCAGCGGAATCCGGTCCAGGTCCTCGGGGCCGTACCAGCCCACTCGGTCCACCTCGTGGTTGGCCGTGAGCCGGACGGCCCCGGGGTCCGCCGGGCGGGCGAAATAGATGAGGTCGATGTGCTCGTGGCCGGGCGCGATCTGCTCCAGCTGGACGCCCTCGGGGCGGGCCAGTTGCCGCGGCCCCGGAATGGGGGGAAGGGCGGGCGGCGAGATCAGCCGCACCTCCAGGCCGGCCTCCTCCCGCACCTCCCGCACGGCCGCCTCGTCGGGCAGCTCGTTGGGCTCGATGTGGCCGCCGGGCGGAAGCCACATGCCCAGCTTCCGGTGCCAGAGCAGGAGCACCTTGCCCTCGTGCACCACGAACGTAGCCACGGTGAAGTCGCGCGTCACAGCCGTCATTTCCCTGAACAGCTCCTTCGGGTTGTGCGTTTTCGGGTCCGCCGTCGGGCTTCGATCATAGGCTGGGTCTGTGAGGTGAACCACATGCTGTGGACTCGATTCCGCGGCAAGTCCGCGGCTGTCCGGCAGAGCGCGGGAAGCCTGTTTGCACCCCGGTCCGCCGGGGTCAGGCGGACGGGCGGGTGCCGCTGCGGGGGCCGGGCGGCCCAGCGGACACCGGCTGCCAGGTGAGCGCATAACCTGACGGAGGGGGGTTGCGGCGATGAACTGGGACGACATGGGGACCATGCCCTACGGCGGTACGGCCATGCCCATGGGGATGGACGGCATGCCTTACGGCAAGTGGAACATGCCGTACGGCAAGGGTGGAATGCCCTTCGGCAAGGGCGGGATGCCCTTCGGCAAGGGGGGAATGCCTTTTGGCAAAGGCGGCATGCCCTTTGACAAGGGCATGCCCTTTGGAAAGGGCGGTATGCCGTTCGGCAAGGGCGGGTTCGGCAAGATGCCCGGCTGGGGCGGCGTCCCCGGCGGCGGCTTCGCCAAGCAGTACCCGCCCGGGATGGTGGGCATCCCTTACGGCTTCTACCCGGGGTATGGCCTGGTTCAGTAGCGGAACCACATGAGGGGCGGCAGGGCCGGTTACGGCGCCTGCCGTCCGCCCGTTTCGGCGCGCCGCCCGAGCGGGTGCAGCCGCCACCCCATATGACGCATCTCGGACAGGATCAGATGCAGCTGCAGCCCGTACTCCCGCCGGTCGCGCCGGTCGATGAGGGCGGACACCAGGCCGTCGAACGCGGCCAGGGCGGCCTCGCACTTCCGGGCGGCTTCCCGGTCGACGGCCGCGCCCCGCAGGACCCCGTCCAGGACGGCGCCCTTGTACGCCTGCAGCGCCCGCATGGCCGCCGCCAGCGCCTCCCGCTCGGGGCCGTACCCGACGCCGCCCATGTCCGCCGCGATCCGGTGGATGACGGCCACGGCCGCCACGAACCCCTCCAGCACGGCGTGGGCCTCCCGCAGCGTCTCGGCGTCTTCCGCCCGGCCCTCCGCCTCGGCGAAGTCCAGGAGGGTCCGGGCGGCGGACAGGCGTCTCCGGGCCTCGTCGGCGTCCTGGCTGAGCTGCGCCGCGGGGTAGTCCTGCGGGTGGCTGAGGCTGAGAAGCAGCCGGTCGATGCTGGCGTCCAGCTCCCGGTTGCCCTCCGCCAGCTCGGCGCGGGCCCGCCCCAGGGCGTCGGGCGGATGGATCAGCCGGTTGACCAGGAAGCCCACCGTCATCCCGACGACGATGGGCGCCATGCGCGCAAGGGTGTACAGAAGGAAGTCGTGCTGGGGACGGTCCAGGACGAACAGGACCACGACCACGGCGAGGCCGGCGGCTTCCGTGAGGCGCATCCGCACCAGGATGCCCAGGGCCAGCACGGCGCCCAGGGCCATGGTGAGGGGGTTGACCGGCAGCCACAGTCCCAGCAGCGTGGCCACCGCCCCGGCCACGGCGTTGCCCACCAGCTGCTGCAGGAAGGCGTTCTTGGCCTGCGTGATGGACGGCTGCACGGCGAGCACGGCTGCCACCGCGCCGAACGTGGCGTAGGCGGAGCCGAACCAGTGCAGGAGGGCCAGGGACAGGAAGACCGCGACGCCGGTCTTCAGGATACGGGCGCCGAAGAACGGCTGGAGCACGCGCAGGGGCAGATCCATCCACCATCACCTTATCCAGCAATTGACATCAAAAGCAGTGGCTGGTACAGTATGAAATAGCAAAAACAGGGAGGGAAGGGCCGGTGAGCCGCGACCTGCCCAGGCCGGCGGCCGGGGTGCCGCCGCTGCTGGACGTGCATTTCGAGGATCCGACCGCGCCGGAACGGCTGGCGGCTGCCATCGCCAGGCAGTTCCGGGCGCTCCCGCACCCTGAGCGGCATCTGCCGGTCTTCTTCCTGGTGGGCGCCACCAGCTCCACGGGCGACTCCCTGGGGCCGTTCACCGGATGGTTTCTGCGGCGCAAGGGCTTCCGCGGCGAGCACGTGGGAGACCTCGCCGACCCGGTGCACGCGACCAACTTGCGGGAGCGGCTCGCCGAGGCCCGGGCGCGCGCCCTGCGCCGGGAGCGGCTGCCCTACATCATCGCCGTCGACGCCGCCGTGGGCCGGCCCGGGCGCATCACGGTCAACCGGGGGCCGCTGAGGCCCGGCGCTGCGATGGGCAAGGCCCTGCCCCAGGTGGGCCACCTGCACATCATGGGCGGCATGGCCAACTTCCCGTTCATGATCTGGTTTACCGACCTGGACCAGACCGTGGGCATGGCCGAGGTGATCGCCGACGGCCTCCTGGCCTTCTGGGCCGCCTACGAGTCGGGGGAGCTGTTCGGGCGGCCCTCCGTCGCACGGACCGGGCTTGCCTGAGGGGCGGCGTTCACGATCCTGCAGGAGTTCGCCACCGCATGGGGTGAACCCTCTTTGCGCGCCCTTGACGGTGCCTTTCAGGATGGGTAGACTGTTGCCAAAACCAGACACGCCAGGGTAGGAGAGGAGACCGCGACGGTGCAGCAAGATATCGAACGCGTCCTGATTACCGAGGAGCAGATCCGGGAAAAGATCAAGGAGCTGGGTGCGCAGATCTCCGAGGACTTCCGGGGGAAGGACCTGGTCGTTGTCGGCATCCTGAAGGGCGCGGCCCTCTTCTGCGCCGACCTTTTCCGGGCCATCTCCATTCCCGCGGAACTGGACTTCATGCGCATCACCTCGTACGGCGCTGCGACCAAGTCCACCGGTGTGCACAGGGTACTGCTGGATCTGGATTATACCCTTGAAGGGCGTCACGTGCTGATCGTTGAGGACATCGTCGACACGGGGCTGACGATCAAGTTCCTGAAGGAGTACCTGTCCCAGCGCGGGCCGGCGTCGCTCAGCGTGGCCGCCCTCCTGGACAAGCCCTCCCGGCGCAAGGTCGAGGTCACCATCGACTACCGCGGCTTCGAGGTGCCGGACTTCTTCGTGGTCGGCATGGGGCTGGACTACGCCGAGAAGTACCGCAACCTGCGCGACATCTGCATTCTGAAGCCCGAGATCTACAAGTCCTGAGAACGCGCGCGGCGGAAGGAGAAACGGCATGAGTCAGCAACGGGACCTGATCGTGGTTGTGGACTTCGGCGGGCAGTACAGCCACCTGATCGCGCGTCGGGTGCGGGAGGCGCAGGTGTACTGCGAGATCTGGCCGTTCACCGCACCGGTGCAGCGCTACCGGGAGGCCGGGGTGAAGGGGATCATCTTCTCCGGCGGCCCGGCGTCGGTGGAACAGGCTGACGCGCCCCGCATCGATCCCGCCATCTACGAGCTGGGCATCCCGATTCTCGGCATCTGCTACGGGATGCAGCTCATGGCGCTGCAGCTGGGCGGCGAGGTCCGTCGGGGGCAGCAGGGCGAGTACGGCCGGGCCACGCTGCGCCTGGCCGACGCGGAGCATCCGCTGCTCAGGGGACTGGGGCGTGAGAGTCTCGTCTGGATGAGCCACTTCGATTCCGTGACGAGGGTGCCGTCCGGCTTCCGCGTGCTGGGCGCCACCGAGAACACGGCCGTGGCGGTGATGGGGGACGACGCCCGACGGCTGTACGGCGTGCAGTTCCATCCCGAGGTCGTGCACACGGCCCAGGGCCGGGAGATCCTCCGAAACTTCCTCTTTAATATCGCCGGGTGCAGGGGGGACTGGACCACCGAGTCGTTCATCACCCGCCAGGTGGAGGAGATCCGCCGGCAGGTCGGCAGCGGCAGGGTGCTCTGCGCCCTGTCGGGCGGCGTCGACTCGTCGGTCGCGGCGGTGCTGGTCCACAAGGCCGTCGGCGACCAGCTCACGTGCATCTTCGTCGACCACGGCCTCATGCGCAAGGGCGAGCCGGAGCAGGTGGTCCGCACCTTCCGGGACCACTTCCACATCCATCTGGTCCACGTGGACGCCTCCGAGCGCTTCCTCAGCAAGCTGAGGGGCGTGACGGACCCCGAGCAGAAGCGGAAGATCATCGGCAACGAGTTCATCCGCCTGTTCGAGGATGAGGCCCGCAAGCTGGGGCAGATCGACTTCCTGGTCCAGGGCACCGTCTATCCCGACGTCATCGAGTCCGGCACCGAGACCGCCCGGGTGATCAAGTCCCACCACAACGTGGGCGGGCTGCCGGAGGACATGCGGTTCCAGCTGATCGAGCCATTCCGGCAGCTGTTCAAGGACGAGGTTCGCGCCGTGGGGCGCGCCCTGGGTGTGCCCGAGGAGATCGTCGGCCGCCACCCGTTCCCCGGGCCGGGGCTCGGCGTCCGGGTGCTGGGGGAGGTCACCCCCGAGAAGCTGGAGATCCTCCGGGAGGCCGACCGCATCTTCGTCGAGGAGATCCGGAAGGCCGGGCTGTACGACGAGCTCTGGCAGGCCTTCGCGGTGCTGCCGGACGTCCGCAGCGTCGGGGTGATGGGCGACGAACGGACGTACGCTTACCCCGTTGTCCTGCGGGCGGTGACCTCTGAAGACGCGATGACGGCCGACTTCTACCGGTTGCCCTGGGATCTGCTGGAGCGCATTGCCAGCCGCATCGTGAACGAGGTGCCGCACGTCAACCGGGTGGTGTACGACGTCACCTCGAAGCCGCCGGGGACGATCGAGTGGGAGTGACATACCGGGTCAGCGAGCCGGGGCCATGGGCCGCCGGCTCTGTCGTTGGCGGCTTCTGGCAGATCCCGGTCCCCTTGACGCACCGAACGTTTGATGCTATTTTCATGCTGAACGCGTTAGCACTCTCCGGCGTTGATTGCTAACGGGGGCAACGCCCGTATGGTCAGTGGTTCGGGGTCATGCGGAGGTGACACCCCGTGATTGATGACCGCAAGAACAAGGTGCTGCAGGCCATAATCGAGGACTACGTCGCCACCGCGGAGCCGGTCGGGTCCCGGACGATCGCGCGCAAGTACAATCTGGGCGTCAGCCCGGCGACGATCCGCAACGAGATGTCGGATCTGGAGGAGCTCGGCTACCTGGAACAGCCGCACACATCGGCCGGCCGCATCCCCTCGGATCTGGGATACCGGTATTACGTCGACTGCCTCATGCCCGAGCGGCCCATCAACCCTGCGGAGCAGGAGCTGATCCGGAGCACCTTCCAGCGCAAGATCCGCGAGCTCGACACGCTGGTGCGGGAGACGGCGCGGCTGCTCTCGGAGACCACCCATCTCACCGCCGTGATCTCGGGCCCGCAGTTCGAGAAGGCGGTCTTCAAGGAGATCCGGATCGTGCCGCTGGGCAACGACCGGGCACTCCTCATCTATATCACCGACAGCGGCCTGGTGGAGAACCAGGTGGTGCAGGTCCCCCTCCAGGTCACCATGCTGGAACTGCAGCAGGTGGCGGAGCTGCTGAGCGAGCACCTGCGGGGCAGACGGGTGGAGACGCTCTCCCGTACGGCCCTGCAGAGCCTGCACCGGGAGCTCTCCCGGTACGGCACGCTCCTGGAGCAGGCGCTCCACTTCCTGGAGCAGAAGCTGGAGCCCGGCGACCGGCACCGGCTCTACTTCGGCGGCACCTCCCACATGCTGGACCAGCCCGAGTTCCGCGACGTGCAGAAGCTCCGCGGGGTCCTCTCCTTCCTGGAGCAGGAGGAGGCCGTGGCGGCCGTGCTCGGCCTGGACCGGCTCACCGAAGGGGTGGAGATCCAGATCGGCGAGGAGATCCGCCTGCGGGAGCTGGCGGACTGCTCGGTGGTGACGGCGACATACCGGGTGGGGGACAGGATCATCGGCAAGATGGGCGTCATCGGCCCGCGGCGGATGGAGTACCCCAAGGTGGTTTCGATCCTCAACGCCATCGCCTCCTACCTCAGCGAGATGAACCGGCTCTTCTAGCAGCGGAGGGCCCGGGGCGGGAATCGCCCCGGGCCTCTGCGCGTCCTGGCTCAGGGCTTGACACGGGTAGAGGTGGGTGCTATGTTCATTTGTGGATGCGTTAGCACTCAGGTAACGCGAGTGCTAACAAGAGAGAAGAGGTGACCGGCAGCAGTGGCGGAAGACATGAAGAAGTCCCCCCAGGCAGAGGATCCACCGGAACAGCAGGCCGCCGGCGAGGCTGAGGCGGCTCCGGCACAGCCGGCCGATGCCGCTGGCGGCGCCGGCGCGGAGAGCGGCGCTCCGGAAGCGGGTGCGGATTCGGAGGCCCCCGCCGAGGCCGCTGTCGACGGCGCACCTGGTGAGGCCGAACCCGAAGCCGACCGGGTGGCCGAGCTGATGGACCGCCTGATCCGTCTGCAGGCGGATTTCGAGAACTACCGGCGCCGGGTGCAGCGGGAGAAGGAGGAGATCGCGCAGTACGGCACGCAGCGGCTGCTGATCAACCTCCTGCCCGTGCTCGACAACCTGGAGCGGGCGCTGGCCACGCCGCCGAACCCCGGCGACGAACGGCTGCGCCAGGGCGTCGAGCTGACGGCTCGGTCGTTCCTGGAAGTCCTGGCCAAGGAGGGTGTCAAGCCGATCGAGGCTGTCGGCCAGCCCTTCGACCCGCACCTGCATGAAGCGGTGATGACCGGGGACGACCCCGACAAGGAAGAGGGCATTGTCCTCGAGGAGTTCCGGAAGGGGTACATGCTGGGCGACCGCGTCATCAGGGCGAGCATGGTGAAGGTGAACACCCGAAGTTAGCGGGCAGACCAGTGGAGTGAGGAGGCTTTTCCGTACATGGCCAAGGTAATTGGCATCGACCTCGGCACCACCAACTCGGTGGTGGCCGTGATGGATGGCAGCGAACCGACGGTGCTGGAGAACCGGGAGGGCGACCGGACCACCCCGTCCGTCGTCGCTTTCACCAAGACCGGCGAGCGGCTGGTGGGCAAGGTGGCCAAGCGGCAGGCCATCACCAACCCGGACCGCACGATCATCTCGATCAAGCGCCACATGGGCAGCGACTACAAGGTCCGGATCGACGACAAGGCGTACACGCCGCAGGAGATCTCCGCGATGATCCTCTCCAAGCTGAAGGCGGACGCGGAGGAGAAACTGGGCGAGAAGATCACCCAGGCCGTCATCACGGTGCCCGCTTACTTCACCGACGCCCAGCGGCAGGCGACCAAGGACGCCGGCACCATCGCCGGCCTGGAGGTCCTGCGGATCATCAACGAGCCGACGGCCGCCGCGCTGGCCTACGGCCTCGACAAGGGCGAGGACCAGCGGATTCTCGTCTTCGACCTGGGCGGCGGCACGTTCGACGTCTCGATCCTGGAGCTGGGCGGCGGCACCTTCCAGGTGATCGCCACCGCCGGCAACAACAAGCTCGGCGGCGACGACTTCGACGAGCGCATCGTGAACTACCTGGCCGACCGCTTCCAGCGGGAGCACGGCATCGACCTGCGCAAGGATAAGCAGGCCCTGCAGCGGCTGCGGGAGGTCGCCGAGAAGGCCAAGATCGAGCTCTCCTCGGTCACCACGACCAACATCAACCTGCCCTTCATCTCCATGACCGCGGACGGCCCGGTGCACATGGACGAGACGCTGACCCGGGCCAAGTTCGAGGAGCTCACCGCCGACCTGGTGGAGGCGACCATGGGGCCGACCCGGCAGGCGCTGCAGGACGCGGGCCTGGAGCCGGGCGAGATCGACAAGGTGCTGCTGGTGGGCGGCTCCACCCGCATCCCGGCGGTGCAGGAGGCGGTGCGCCGCTTCTTCGGCAAGGAGCCCTACAAGGGCATCAACCCCGATGAGGTCGTCGCCATGGGCGCGGCCATCCAGGCCGCCGTCATCAAGGGCGACGTCAAGGACGTGCTTCTCCTGGACGTCACCCCGCTGTCGCTGGGCATTGAGACCCTGGGCGGCGTGTTCACCAAGCTGATCGAGCGCAACACCACCATTCCGACCCGCAAGAGCCAGATCTTCTCGACGGCTGCCGACGGCCAGACCCAGGTGGAGATCCACGTGCTCCAGGGCGAGCGGGAGATGGCGGCGTACAACAAGACCCTCGGCCGGTTCATCCTCGACGGCATCCCGCCGGCGCCGCGGGGCGTGCCCAAGATCGAAGTCACCTTCGACATCGACGTCAACGGCATCGTCCACGTCTCGGCCAAGGACCTCGGCACCGGCAAGGAGCAGAAGATCACCATCCAGTCCCAGACCTCCATGTCCAAGGAGGAGATCGAGCGGGCCATCAAGGAAGCGGAGGCCATGGCGGCGGAGGACAAGAAGCGCCGCGAGGAGGCCGAGATCCGCAACAATGCCGATGCCGCCGTGTACAATGCGGAGAAGCTGATCAAGGAGTCCGAGGGCAAGGGCATCGACCCGTCGCTCATCGACGCGGTGAAGGGCGCGATCGAGCCGGTGAAGGAGGCCCTGAAGGGCACCGACGTGAACGCCGTCAAGCAGGCGACCGAGAAGCTGACCGAGGCGGTCTACAAGCTCTCGTCGGCCATCTACGAAAAGACCGGCTCGGCCGGCACGGGCGCCGGTTCCCAGGCGGGCAGCGCCGCCGGTTCCGGCGACGGCCAGTCCATGGACGCCGAGTTCAAGGTCAAGGACGAAGACAAGTAGGTCTGACGGGACGAGTCTCCGGGAGGGGGGCCGCTTGACAGCCCCCCTCCTGTCACTTGCTCCGGACCCGACCAGGTGGTAATTTCTAAGGAGTAGGGGGGTGGACCGACTGGCCAAGCGCGACTACTACGAGATCCTTGGCGTTCCCCGGAACGCCACCGAGGCCGAGATCAAGAAGGCCTTTCGGAACCTCGCCCGCAAGTACCACCCTGACGCCAACAAGGACGACCCCGACGCGGCCGAGAAGTTCAAGGAGATCAACGAGGCCTACCAGGTCCTCTCTGACCCGGAAAAGCGGGCCCGCTACGACCAGTTCGGTCACGCGGCGGAGCAGATGGGCGGGGCCGGCGGCAACCCCTTCGAGGGCTTCGGGGGCTTCGGCGATTTCGGGGGATTCAGCGACATCTTTGAGATGTTCTTCGGTGGCGCCGGTCGGCAGCGGAACCCCCGCGGGCCGGTCCGGGGCGCCGATCTGGAGTACGAACTGGAGCTGACCCTGAAAGAGGCGGCCTTCGGCTGCACCAAGGAGCTGCGGGTGCCGCGCGTCGAGGACTGCGACACCTGCCACGGTTCCGGCGCACGGCCGGGCACCCAGCCGGTGACCTGCCCCAAGTGCGGCGGCACGGGCCAGGTCCAGATGACCCAGCACACCGTCTTCGGCCGGTTCGTCAACGTGATGACCTGCGATCGGTGCCGCGGCGAGGGCAAGATAGTCGAGTCGCCCTGCCCCACCGGCCGTGGCCGGGGGCGCGTGCAGAAGACCCAGCGGGTGGAGGTCAAGGTGCCTGGCGGCGTGGAGACCGGCACGCGGCTGCGCATGCCGGGTTACGGCGAGGCCGGCGAACGCGGCGGCCCCCCGGGAGACCTGTTCATCGTCATGCGGGTCCGCCCCGACCGGCGGTTCCGGCGGGAGGGCGACGACCTGTTCACCACCACCGAGATTTCCTTCATCCAGGCCGCGCTGGGCACCGAGATCGAGGTGGAGACCCTGGACGGCCCCGAGCTCATCAAGATCCCTGAGGGCACGCAGCCGGGGGACACCATCCGGCTGAAGGGCAAGGGCACCCACCGCTTGCGGGGATCCGGCCGCGGCGACCTGCACGTGGTCATCAGCGTGAAGACGCCCGGGCGGCTCTCCGAGAGGGAACGGGAGCTGCTGTTGGAGCTGGCTGCCCTGCGCGGCGAGCGGGTCGCCGGAATGACGGAGAACAAGGAGAAAAGCTTTCTGAAGAAGATGAAGGACGCCCTCGGCGGCCGCTGAGGCTGCAGGCGGGCCTCCTCCCGCGACCGGGGGAGGCCCTGCTGTCATTGCGCCGGGCGCGCCGGGGCGATGGGGAGGAGATGCGACCGTGCCGCGGCTGAACCGCCGAGATCCGCTCCTCGACCCCCTGCTGCCCCCTTCGGCCTGGGAGATCGCCCGCCGGAGGCGCAGGGTGGGCCGCTGGGTCGCCCTGGCCCTGGCGGCGGCGCTGGTCGGGCTGGGCGCCTGGGGCTGGCTCACCTTCACGGACCGGACGCGCAGCCTCCCGCCCGTGCAGGTGGCAGAGGCGGCCGGAGAGGCCCTGCTGCGCGCGGCGCGCTACGACTTCCGCGCCGCGGTGACCGGCAGCTCTCCCGACGGTTTTTTTCCCAACGCACAGCTCGCCGGCGAGTTCCAGGCCGAGCCGCTGCTCCTGCACCTGCGCGGCGAGGTGGGCAGCGGTGCGGCCATGATGCCCATCGAGTACTGGCTCTCGGGGGACGCCCTGTTCGTGCGGCAGGCCAGGGGCGGCTGGGTCCGGTCGCCCACGGCGGACGTCCCGGATGTGGTCGCCTTCCTGCCCGAGCAGCTGGCGGCACCGCTGCTGGCCGGTGTGAACCGGGCGGAGCTGGTGGGTCGGGAGCGGGTGGACGGTGCGCAGACCGCGGTGCTGGCGCTGGATCTTGATCCGGCGGTCATGCAGGTGGCGCCGCCCGGGCAAGATGAACGGGTGGAGTACCGGCTGTGGGTGGACGTCCGGCGCCTGCGCCCGGTCCGGATGGCCATCCGGGTGGAGCGCCCGGCCGATGCCGGCTCCAGCTTCGATTACCAGCTCGATCTGACCTACCCGGCCCCCGGGTCGCTGTCGCTGCCCGACGAGGTGCTTCAGCCGGCCGGGCCGGGCGAGTGAATGGAGGAGACGGCTTGCGATACCTGGAGATCCGCATCCGCTGCCAGCGTGCCGCCGCCGACGCCGTGGGGAACCTGCTCCTCACGCTGACCGGCGCCGGCTACGCGGTGGACGACCCCCTGATCGTGGAACAGAACCGGTCCCGATGGGACATGACCGACCTGCCGCCCGGCGACCCGGAGTGGGTGACGGTTTCCGGGTGGCTGCCCGAGGCGGGTGACGTCGAGCAGCAGCGGCTCCGCCTGGAGACCGGGCTGGACGAAATCCGGTCGCTGGGGCTGGGGGCGGTGGATCCGGCCCGCTTCCGCTGGGTGGAGGAGGAGGACTGGGCTCACGCCTGGAAGGCCTACTTCCGGCCGACCCGCGTCGGCGACCGGCTGGTGGTGGTCCCCGCCTGGGAGGAGTACGCCCCGCAGGAGGGGGAGCTGCCCATCCGGATCGACCCGGGCATGGCGTTCGGCACGGGGACCCACGCCACCACGGCGCTCTGCATGCGCTGGCTGGAGGAGCTGGTCACGCCGGGGAGCCGGGTGATCGACGTCGGCACCGGTTCGGGCATCCTGGCCGTGGCGGCCAAGCACCTCGGGGCGGCGGAGGTGGTGGCCATCGACGTGGATCCCGTGGCGGTGGATGCCGCGCGGGAGAACGCCGGGCGCAACGGGGTCGAGATCGACGTCCGGCTGGCGACGCTGGACCAGGTGGCCGAGGGCGAGGCGGACCTGATCGTGGCCAACATCATCGCCTCGGTCATCGTTGACATCCTGCCGGACGTGGCTTCCCGGTTGAAGCCGGGCGGCCGTTTCCTGGCCTCGGGAATCATCGCGGCCAGGAAGGAGGCCGTCACCGAGGCGATGACCGACGCGTGGCTCCTGCCGGTGGGCGCCCGCGAGCAGGACGGCTGGGTGGCGATCCTGGCGATGAAGCCATGACGCCGCGGTTCTTCCTGGAGCGGGTGGAGGGCGACGAGGTGGTCCTGCCCCGCGCAGACTCCCACCACCTGCTGCGGGTGCTCCGGGCCGGGCCCGGGACGCCCTTCGTCGTCCTCTCCGGCGGCATGGCCTACGACTGCGTGCTCCACCGGGTGGAGGACGGCCTGGCCCGGGGGCGGATCCGGGCCGCGGAGCCGGCCGCCGGCGAGCCGGCCATCCGCATCACGCTGTTTCAGGGCCTCGCCAAGGGGGAGAAGATGGAGCTGGTGCTCCAGCACGGCACCGAGCTGGGGATCGCGGAGTTCGTCGCCGTGGCGGCGGCGCGCAGCGTCGTCCGGCTGGACGAGCGCAAGGCGGCCCAGCGGACCGAGCGCTGGCAGCGCATCGCGCGCGAGGCGGCGGAGCAGTCCCGGCGGGGGGCGGTGCCCACCGTTGCTCCGCCGCACACCTGGAAGGAGGCGGTGGCACGCATCCCGGAGTTCGACCTGGCCCTGGTGGCCTGGGAGGGCGGGGGCGAGCCGCTCCGGGCGGCGCTGGAGGCTCGCCCGGAGGCCAGGGATATCGCGGTGTTCATCGGCCCGGAGGGGGGCCTGACCGCCGAGGAGGTGGAGCTGGCCAGGCAGGCCGGTGCGGTCCCCGTCACGTTGGGCCCGCGCATCCTGCGGACGGAGACGGCCCCGTTGGCCGCGGTCGCCGCGATCCTGTACGCGCGCGGCGAGTGGGGCTGACGGGCTAAAGCAGCCGGAAGAGCCCCTCGGCGTAGGCGACGCCCGAACGGCCTGCCATGATGCGGGCCATCAGCCGTACGGCCCCGTCGGTCTCGGCCTCGTCCAGGTACACCATCTGGCTCCGGTGCGCCCGGACCGCCCGCACCTTGTCGTCGATCACCGGCGAGATGTCCACCAGCACATCCGGATGGCGGGTGCTGTAGAAGTAGACCTGCGCACCGCTCACGGCGCGGGAGCGGGCCAGGTCCATCACGGCGCGCCCCAGGGCCTTGTGGTCCCGGTGGGCCATCTGGGGCACCAGCTCCTTGGGGTCGAAGGCCAGCACCACCTCCGGCCCGGCATGGTCCCAGGCCCTGGCGAGCAGCCGCTCCAGACGGGGATCTTCGGCCAGGCCGAAGTCCGGCAGGCCGAGGAAGTGGACCGCCTCGTAGCCCTGCAGGCGCGCGGCCTGCCACTGCTCCGCCTGGCGCTGTTCGGCCAGATCCCGCCAGTTCCCGCGCTTTTCGCCGTCGGTGAGCACCACGGCCGTGATGCGGCTCCCCGCCAGGGCCATCCGCCTGAGGGTGCCGCCGCAGAAGAACTCCAGGTCGTCGGGGTGCGCGGTGAAGGCCAGCACCCGCCGCGGCGTGCTCACCAGCAGTTCACCCTGCGCGCGGGCCAGCTCGGGGTGATCCGGCGCGACGAGGCAGGCGGCCATCCACTCGACCCAGCGCAGGCTCCCGAACCGATAGAGCCCGGAGAACAGCCGCCGCTTCACGGCGAGGGTGCGGTCGGGCCGGGCCTCCGCATGCTCGGGCATGTGGCCACCTCCTCATACCAGCCGATAGAAGGCTTCGGTGTACAGGGCCGGCACCCGCCCGGAGTAAAGGCGGCTGACGAAACGGCCGAAGGAGTCCACGGCCCAGTCCGGGCCCAGCAACTGGCTCCGGTGGGCCTTCACCGCGTTCAGCTTCTCCTGGAGCACCTCGGTGATGTCCACCAGCACGTTGGGCTGGCGGGCGGCGTAGAAGTAGATGCGTTCGCCCCGCCACACGGAGCTGCGCGCCCTGGCCAGCACGGCGGCGCCCAGGGCGAGGTGGTCCGGGTTCTGGGCGAGCGGCGTCGGCCCCTTGGGGTCGAAGGCGAGCACCAGCTCGGGGCGGGTGCGCGCCCACAGCTCATCCAGCGCGCGCTCCAGCTCGGGCCCGGGGCGGATCCCGCCGTCGGGCAGGTCCAGCTGCACCAGCTCCGCCCGGAGGATCGTCGCCGCCTGCTCGGCCTCCCGTGCCCGGATCTCGCCGATGTTGGCCCGGTTGGTCGCCTGCTCGCCCCGGGAGAGCACCGCGAGGGTCACGGCGCTGCCGTTCTGGGAGAGCAGCCGGAGGGTGCCGCCGGCGAACAGCTCCAGGTCCCCCGGGTGCGGGCCGATGGCCAGCACCCGCCAGCGGCGGCCGACCATCTCCAGCCCCGCCTGCAGGGCGACGCTGGGGTAGTAGGGCTGCTGCATCCGCCGCCAGACCACCCAGGCCGTCGCCACCGCGCTGCCGGCGATCAGCCAGGGCAGTACCGGTCCCGATCGTCGTTCCACTGCGCTCACGGCCCCTCTCTCATCGCTCTTCGGGGGTAGCATGCGCCGGCGGGGCCGGTTTCACGCAGAAGGGGAGCGGCGGAGCCGGAACCGGCGGTGTGCCGGGGGCGTCCAAGTAGCGTGGTTCCCGCGCAGGGCGAAACGACAGTCGTCGGGCGGTGGATAAGCTAGTGACGGTCGGAGGTGCTGCCGTGGAACCGCATGAGCGTTTTCAGGCCTACGAGCGACTCCTCTTCCGGCGGAACGCGGCGGCCTGGACCACGATCATCGCCGCGTTCGTCGTGCTTCCCCTGGCTGCGCGGGGCTGGGACCCCCGGGTCGCAGGCCTGGTGGCCCTCGGCATCTTCGGCGCATACATCTGGTTTATCTGGCGCCACTGGCGCTGCCCCCAGTGCGGACACCCCCTGGGACGTCCGGCCCGGATCATGCGGTGCGCCTGGTGCGGCGCCCCACTGACGCCGGACACCCCGGGCGGCGGCGCCAGCGGCAGATGACCCACTACCCCACGCAAAGAGGCGATGCAACCCATGTGCGCGAAGACCCGCGTTTACCTGCTTTTCGGCGGCCGATCCGGCGAGCACGAGGTGTCGCTGATGTCGGCCAGGAACGTGCTGGAGGCCCTGGACCGGAGCAAGTATGAGGTCATCCCCGTCGGCATCACCAAGGAGGGTCGCTGGCTCCAGGTGGGCGACCCGCTCCGGGCCCTGACCGAGGGGGTGGCGGCGGCGGGCGGCCGGCCGGTGGGGCTCCTGGGCGACCCGTCGTACTCCGGTCCGGTTCCCCTGTCCGACGGGCTCAGGCCTGCGGCCCACGACGGGCCCGTGGTCTTTTTCCCGGTGCTGCACGGTACATACGGCGAGGACGGCACGATCCAGGGGCTGCTGGAGATGGCCAACGTGCCCTACGTGGGCTGCGGCGTGCTGGCGTCCAGCGTCGCCATGGACAAGGGCGTGGCCAAGGCGCTCTTCCGCCAGGCCGGCCTCGAGGTGGGCCCCTACCGGGTCTACCTCCGGCGCGACTGGGAGCGCCACCCCGAGCAGATCCGGGCGGACGTCTCGGCGCACCTCCGCTACCCGGTGTTCGTCAAGCCGGCCAACCTGGGCTCGTCGGTGGGCATCACCAAGGTGAAGCGGCCGGAGGACCTGGACCGGGCCATGGATGAGGCCGCCCGCTTTGACCGGCGGATCATCGTCGAGCAGGGCATCGACGCGCGGGAGATCGAGGTCGCCGTTCTGGGCAACGACGACCCCATCGCCTCCGTCCCCGGCGAGATCCTGCCGGGGGCCGAGTTCTACGATTACACCGACAAGTACTTCAGCGGCGCGTCCCAGACCCGGATCCCGGCCGACCTTCCCGACGACCTGGTCGAGGAGTTCCGGCGCCAGGCGGTGGTGGCGTTCAAGGCCATCGACGGCTCCGGCATGGCCCGCGTGGACTTCTTCCTGGAACGGGGCACCAACCGCATCTTCATCAACGAGGTGAACACCATTCCCGGGTTCACCAACATCTCCATGTACCCCAAGCTCTGGGAGGCCTCGGGCATCGGTTACGGCGAGCTGCTGGACCGGCTGATCCAGCTCGCCCTGGAGCGGCATGCCGACAAGAACCGAAATGCCACCTCGGTTTAGACCGTGGAGGAATTCCCAGCGGCGGGGAAGAATAATTCGACAGGGACTGATCAGAATAAGCGGGTGTGTCCTGCGGGCGCAGCCCGCGCGATGGAGTGAGACCGATGGCCCACGACTGCGTGTTCTGCAAGATCGCCGCCGGCGAGATCCCCTCCAGCAAGGTCTATGAGGACGAGCACGTCCTGGCCTTCCGCGACATCAACCCGGTCGCTCCTGTCCACGTGCTGGTCATCCCGAAGCAGCACGTGCCCTCCGTGGCAGAGTTCGGGCCGGAGCATGACGAACTGCTGAGCCGGCTGTTCTCGGCCGTCCGGAAGGTCGCGGCGGAGACCGGCGTGGCCGAGACGGGCTATCGGGTGGTAACCAACGTCGGGAAGGACGCCGGTCAGCAGGTGTTTCACGTCCACCTCCACGTGCTCGGCGGCCGTCCGCTCGGGCCGGTGGCCTGAGGAATTGACATAAGCTTTGGCGCCGCGGTATAATCGCGGAGCGTGTTCTTTTTCCCCCAGGTCCAGCGGAGGGGAGGGAAGTTCGGATGTCCGAGGTCAAAATCGGCAAGAATGAGTCGCTGGATAGCGCCCTTCGCCGTTTCAAGCGCCAGCTGCAGCGGGCCGGCGTGCTCGCCGAGATTCGCAAGCGTGAGCACTATGAGAAGCCCAGCGTGAAGCGCAAGAAGAAGAGCGAGGCGGCTCGCAGGCGCAAGTACCGCTGAAGAGCGAAGGAGCTGGCTGCCCATGAACCTGAATGAACGCCTCACCGAGGACATGAAGGCTGCCCTGAAGGCCGGCCCGGCCGGCAAGGCGCGGCTGGAGACCATTCGGTTTCTGCGGGCGGCGGTGAAGAACGCCGAGATCGAGAAGCACGCACCCCTCTCCGACGATGAGATCCTGGGCATCATCACCAAACAGGTGAAGCAGCTCCGCGAATCGCTGGCTGACTTCCAGCGGAGCGGCCGGCAGGACCTGGTCGAGAAGACCGAGGCGGAGATCGCCGTCCTGTCGGAGTACCTCCCGGAACAGTTGAGCGCAGACGAGGTGCGCGACCTGGCCCGCAAGGTCATCGCCCAGGTGGGCGCCCAGGGCGCCCGGGACATGGGCAAGGTCATGGGCCCGCTGATGGCCCAGGTCCGCGGCCGTGCGGATGGAAAGATGGTCCAGCAGATCGTCAAGGAGTTGCTCGGGTAGCAGGCCAGAGCCCCGATGGATGCGGCGCATCCGTCGGGGCTTTCTTCATGTCGCTCGCGAAAGCCGTTTCCGGCATGGTATAGTGAAGGTAATGCCGTCGCGACGAGGAGGGTGGGCCGTGTCCGCCGGGAAGCAGACCGACCGCCGCGGTTTTTTCCGGGAAGGGTTCCGTAGCCTCCTGCGCGCCTTCGCCGAGACCGCGCAGGCGGCGGCCGACGAGGCGGCGGTGCGCGGCGCCGGTGGCGTTCGCTGGCTGCGCCCGCCGGGGGCCTTGCCCGAGGCCGCGTTCCTGCTCACCTGCACCCGCTGCGGGGACTGTGCCCGCGCCTGCCCCGCGGGCGCCATCCGGCTCCTGCCCGAGTCGGCGGGCGCGGCCGTGGGCACGCCCTTCATCGACCCGCTGATGCAGCCCTGCGACCTGTGCGGCCGCTGTATGGGCGCCTGCGGGCCGGGGGCCCTGGTGCCGGTTGCCGAACCCCGGCAGGTGCGGATGGGCGTGGCCGTGATCGATCCGGCCCGGTGCTGGGCCGTCCAGGGGTCGATCTGCGATCTGTGCTGGCAGCGGTGCCCCTTTCCGGACGAGGCGATCCGCATGGTGGACGGAAAGCCGCAGGTGCAGCCGGAGCAGTGCACCGGGTGCGGCCAGTGCGCCTACGTCTGCGTGAGCACGCCTCCGGCCATCACGATTCAACCTCGCAGCTGATCAGGAGGAGTTGGATGTACACACTGCGCATGGTGCCCACCGAGCAGGCCGTCGGCCTGATGTACGCCCACGACCTGACCCGCATCGTCCCCGGGGAGGGGAAAGGACCGCGGTTCCGCCGCGGGCAGGTCGTCCGCCCCGAGGACGTCCCGGTGCTCCTGGCCATGGGCAAGGAGCACCTCTACGTCTGGGAGCCGCATCCCGGCATGCTGCACGAGGAGGAGGCCGCCCTGCGGCTGGCGGAGGCCGGCGCGGGCGGCGGGCTGCGCTGGGATCCTCCCGCGGAGGGGAAGGTGAGCCTGCGGGCGGCCTTCCGGGGCCTGCTGCGGGTGGATGCGGCCCGGCTGGAGGCCATCAACGCGATCGGCGACATCACCATCGCCACGCTGCGGGATGCAACGCTGGTGGAAGAGGACACCGTTGTGGCCGGCTGCAAGGTGACCCCGCTGCTGGTGGCGGAGGAGCAGATCCGGCGGGCGGAGGCCATGGGCCGCTGGATCGAGGTGAAGCCGCTGGCGCCGCTCAGGGCGGGCCTGGTGGTCACCGGGAGCGAGGTGTACAAGGGCCGGATTCCGGACAAGTTCGGACCGGTGGTGGAGGAGAAGCTGGCCCGCTTCGGCTGCCCGGTGGTCTACAAGGCCTACAGCAACGACCAGGCGGAGATGACCGCCGCGAAGATCCGGGAGGCCGTGGAAGCCGGCGCCCAGATGGTGCTCTGCACCGGCGGCATGTCGGTGGACCCCGACGACGCGACCCCGGGGGCGATTCGCCGGGCCGGCGCCGACGTGGTGACCTACGGCGTGCCTTTCCTGCCCGGGTCGATGTTCCTGTTCGCGTACCTGGGCGACGTGCCCGTCATGGGCCTGCCCGGCGCCGTCATGTGGGAGAAGGTGACGGTGTTTGACGTCGTGCTGCCGCGGGTGCTGGCGGGCGAGCGGCTGAGCAAGGCCGACTTCGTCCGCCTGGGCCACGGCGGGCTGCTGCCCAGGGAGTAAGGGCAGCAGCCCGTCCGGCGCCCTGTGGCCCTGCGGACCTGGCCGGCGCCGCACCGCGTGAGGAGGAGGGTTTCTGGTGGCTGTATCCAGGGAGACCCGGCCCGAGAGCCGGAGGGGAGCGGATGGCGTGGTCGTGAAGCGGGCGGTCTGCCCCCACGACTGCTGGGACACCTGTTCCATGCTGGTGCATGTGAAGGACGGCCGGGTGGTCCGGGTCATGGGGGACCCCGACCATCCCGTGACGCGCGGCTACCTCTGCGTCAAGACCAACCACTACGAGGAACGGGTATACAGCCCCGACCGGGTGCTGTACCCGATGAAGCGCACCGGCCCGAAGGGCTCCGGGCAGTTCGAACGCATCTCCTGGGACGAGGCGCTCACGACCATCGCCGACCGCTTCCGCGCCATCATCGCCCAGTACGGTGCCGAGGCGATCCTGCCGTACTCCTACGCCGGCACCATCGGCACGCTGCAGTACGGCTCCATGGACCGGCGGTTCTTCCACCGGCTCGGGGCCAGCCAGCTGGACCGGACCATCTGCTCCGCGGCCGGCGAGGCCGCCATCAAGTCGGTGATCGGCGCCAAGATGGGGCCCGATCCCGAGGACATGGTGCACGCCCGGCTGATCGTCGCCTGGGGCGTCAACGTGACCTCGTCCAACCCCCACCAGTGGCCGATCATCCAGGAGGCCCGGCGGCGGGGGGCCAAGCTGGTGGTCATCGACCCGTACCGGTACAAGGGGGCGCGGGAGGCGGACTGGCACCTCTCCCCCCGCCCGGGCACCGACGCGGCCCTGGCCCTGGGGCTGATGCACGTGCTGGTGCGGGAAGGCTGGATCGACCGGGATTACGTGGAGCGGTACACGGAGGGGTTCGAGCAGCTCCGGAGAAAGGTGGCCGAGTGGCCGCCGGAGCGGGCAGCCGCGGTCACCGGCATCCCGGCGGGCGACATCGAGCGGCTGGCCCGGCTGTGGTGGGAGAGCCGCCCCGGCGTGCTGCGGGTGGGGTATGGCTTGCAGCGACACACCAACGGAGGCTCCACCGTGCGGGCCATCTGCATGATCCCCGCCCTCACCGGCCACTGGCGGGACCGGGGCGGCGGGTTCCTGCTCTCCAACTCCGGCTCCTACGGCCTCAACTCCTTTGCCCTGCGGCGTCCTGACCTGATGCCGTCCCCGCCGCCCCGGACCATCAACATGATCGAGCTGGGCAAGGCCCTCACCGAACTCACGGACCCGCCGGTCATGGCGCTGTTCGTGTACAACTCGAATCCCGCAAGTGTCGCGCCGAACCAATCGAAGGTCCTGGCGGGTCTTTCACGTGAAGACCTGTTCACCGTGGTCCACGAGCAGCTCTTCACGGACACCTGCCGCTGGGCGGACATCGTGCTGCCCGCCACGACCCAGTTCGAGCACACCGACCTGATGACCTCGTACTGGCACCTCTACGTGCAGCTCAACGAGCCGGTCATCGAGCCGCTGGGCGAGGCGGTGCCCAACACCGAGCTCTTCCGCCGGCTGGCCCGGGCGATGGGGTTCACGGAGCCGTGCTTCCAGGACAGCGACGAGGAGCTGATCCGGCAGGCGCTCTCCGGCGGCAGCCCCTTCCTGGAGGGGATCACCCTGGAGCGGCTGAGGCAGGAGCGGTTCATCAAGGTCTCCCGGCCGGCGGCGCCGTTTGCCGAGGGTGGGTTCGCTACTCCGTCGGGGAAAGTGGAATTCTATTCCCAGGCCCTGGCGGACCTGGGGCTGGACCCCGTGGTGGAGTACACGCCCCCGGCGGAGTCCGCCGACGGCTCGCCGGAGCTGGCAGCCCGGTACCCGATCGCCCTGATTACGCCGGCCGCCCACCACTTCCTGAACTCCACCTTCGCCAACCTGCCGCGGATGCGGGAGCGGGAGGGGGCGCCCACCATCTTCCTGAACCCACAGGACGCGGCCGCCCGGAACATCCGCAGCGGTGATTGGGTGCGGGTCTTCAACGACCGGGGTTCGGTGCGGCTGCAGGCTCAGGTCGGCGACTGGTCGCAGCCCGGTGTGGCCGTCTCGCCCAGCATCTGGTGGTCCCGCCACATGCCCGACGGCGTCGGCATCAACGTGCTGACCACGGACCGGCCCACTGACATGGGCGGCGGCGCCTCCTTCCACACCAACCTGGTGCAGGTGGAGCTCTGCGATTCGCCGGACGGACAGGTCCGTGACGACGACCCATCCCGTTAACCGCCGGGGTGATCCGCGGCCCCCGGCCCACCACCTGGAGGTGATGCCCATGCGCCAGCGAAAGGCTTTCTGGCCCGCCCTGGCCCTCTTGCTGGGCCTCATGCTGACGCTTGCCGGGGCGCCCGGCGCCCGTGCGGAGAATGGGTCCGGTAAGGTTTACGTCCTGCGCATCGACAACGGGCAGGTGATCGACCCGGGCCTGGCGCAGTTCGCCGACCGCGTCTTCGACGAGGCGGGGGCGGATCCGGATGCCGTCGCGATCGCGGTGGTGCTGGACACGCCGGGGGGCTACGTGGAGAGCGCGGCCCGGATCAAGGACCGCCTGCTCCATCCTCCGAACGGCCTGAAGACCATCGCCTACGTCGAAAACGACGCCGTCTCGGCCGGCGCCCTGATCGCCACGGCCGCCGAGTACCTGTTCATGCATCCGGGCGCGGTGATCGGCGCCGCGGAGCCCCGCAACGCCCTGACCGGCGAGACCGCCGACTACAAGTCGCTCTCCGTGGTCGTCAACTACTTCACCTCGGCGGCGGAGTACCGGAAACGGGACCCGAACATCGCCCGGGCATTCGTGGATAAGGACCACCCCATGCCGTGGCAGACCGATGTGCTGCTCACGCTGGACTACCAGAAGGCGGTGGCGACCGGTTACGCCAACGGCGTGGCCGACAGCCTGCACGACGCCATCCGCCAGGTGGGCGTCGCCCGGTTTGAGCTGGTGGAGCCGCAGTGGACCTTCTCGGAGCAGGTGGGGCGGGTGCTGACGACGCCCTGGGTCGCCATCCTGCTGCTGGTGGTGGGCGTGATCGCCTTCGGCATCGAGTTCATGCAGCCGGGCCTCACCGGGCCGGCCGCCCTGGGCATCGTCTGCCTCACGCTCTTCTTCCTGGGCAACGCCCTGGTGGGTACGGCGGGCTGGGTGGAGATCGCCCTCGCAATCAGCGGGCTGGTGCTCCTGGGGGTGGAGCTGTTCACGCCGGGCTTCGGCATCTTCGGGCTGGCGGGCATCGCAGCCTTCGGCGGCGCCATCTTCCTGGCCGCCCCTTCAGCCGGGCTGGCCTGGCGGTACCTGACGTGGACGACCGTCGCCTTCGCCGTGGTGCTCTTCGCCCTGATCCGGGCCATCAGCCGGCGGGGGCTGGGCAAGGTGCTGACGCTGAAGGACTCCGCGAAGGACTGGTCGGTCCAGGCCGAGGACCGCAGCCGTCTGGTGGGGCGGGAGGGCGTGAGCCTGACCGTGCTCCGGCCGGCGGGCACCGCCATCTTCGACGACCAGCGGCTGGACGTGGTGACCGAGGGGGAGTTCGTCCCCGCCGGCGTGCCGGTGAAGATCGTCCGGGTCGAAGGAACCCGCATCGTCGTGCGGGCGATGGCCAAATAGGTGAGGAGGGTTGTCCATGCCTGGACTCGGTTATCTGATCCTTACGTTTGTGGTTCTGCTGCTGCTCGTCCTGTTCTTCAGCTTCGTCCCCGTGGGCCTCTGGATCTCGGCCGCCGCAGCCGACGTGCGGGTCGGCATCTTCTACATGATCGGCATGAAGCTGCGCCGGGTGCCGCCCCACCGCATCGTCAACGCCCTGATCAAGGCCGAGAAGGCCGGGCTCGAGATCAGCATCGACAAGCTCGAGGCGCACTATCTGGCCGGCGGCAACGTCGACCGGGTGATCGACGCCCTGATCGCGGCACAGCGGGCCGGGATCGACCTGGTCTTCGAGCGGGCGGCCGCGATCGACCTCGCCGGGCGCAACGTGCTGGAGGCGGTGCAGATGTCGGTGAACCCGAAGGTCATTGAGACCCCCGTGGTGGCCGGCGTCGCCCAGGACGGCATCGAGCTCCGGGCCAAGGCGCGGGTGACGGTGCGCGCCGACATCAACCGGCTGGTCGGCGGCGCCGGCGAGGACACGATCATCGCCCGGGTCGGCGAGGGCGTCGTCTCCACCATCGGTTCGGCCGCGAGCCACAAGGAGGTGCTGGAGAACCCGGACATGATCTCCCGCACCGTGCTGGCCAAGGGGCTGGACGCGGGCACTGCGTTCGAGATCGTCTCCATCGACATCGCCGACGTGGACGTGGGCGCCAACATCGGCGCCCGGCTCCGGGCCGACCAGGCCGAGGCGGAGAAGGTCATGGCGCAGGCCAAGGCCGAGGAGCGGCGGGCCATGGCGGTGGCGGAGGAGCAGGAGATGCGGGCCGAGACCCAGCGCATGCGGGCCAAGGTGGTCGAGGCCGAGGCCGAGGTGCCGCGGGCCCTGGCGCAGGCGCTCCGGGAGGGCCGGATCGGCGTGATGGAATACCTGATGATGCAGAACCTGCAGGCCGACACGGCCATGCGGGAGGCCCTGGGCGGCGGCCCGCGCGGCGGGCAGCCGGGCGGCCAGGACCAGAAGTAGGTGATGCGCCCTGGAAGATCTGCTGTGGCTCATCGTGCTCATGATCCTGGGCGGCGGCTGGGCGAAGGTGAAGGAGCGGTTGGAGGGCGGTTCTCCGTCTTCCCGGCGCGCCGCCCGGCGGCGGCACGAGCTTCCGGACGCGGGGTTGCCTGAGCGGCCGGGCCGGCCCGGCCGCGGGCCGGCGGCTTCCGACGTGGAGCGCCGCCTCCCGGCGCCGGCAGGCGCCGGACGCCCCCCTGCGCCGGAGGTCGCCCGGACCGAGGCCGCGGGCATGGAGGGCTTCCTGACGGAGGGTGTCCGAACGGAGGGCTTCGGACCCGAGGGCCTCCAGACCGAGGGTCTCCGGCAGGAGGGGTTCGAGTCCGAGGGCGTCGGGTCAGAGGGCGTCTCCCGGGAGGGGCTGCGCCCGACGGTTGCCCCCTCCGCCCTGCGGAGCTCCCTGCAGCGGTCTGCGGGCGGCGACGCCGGGGGAACGGCCCGGGCTCCCACCGGGGCGGATGCCGGTCCGGCGGTCGATCCGGGGGAGGCGGCGGCGCTGCTGTCCACCCGGGAGGGGCTGGCCCGGGCCGTGCTGCTGGCCGAGGTGCTGGGCAAACCCAGGGCCCTGCGGCCGTACGGAAGGTGATCGGGACTGGCGTGTGCGCGGGCGGGGCCCGGCCGAACTGCCGGGCCCTGCCCATTCTGCGCCAGTTCGATCCGTTGCGGCGCGACGGTGGCGGCCGTGCCTCAGTGCACCACCTCGGAGAGCACCGGTGCCAGGGCGTCCAGGAGCGCCCGGGTCCAGCCGGCGAGCCGGTCCGGCAGCCCCTCGCCGGCCAGGTCCGTCAGGGGGCGGGCGACCTGCACCGCGGCGGTGTAGGCTTCCCAGTCCACGGCATGGATCCGGGAAGGGTCCAGGTCCCCGACGGGGATGTGCCGCTCATCCGCGGCGGACCAGAGCCGGAGCACCGGCGGCGGCGTCAGCCGGGCCAGCGCCCTGGACAGGCCGCCTTCCTCCGCCAGGGCAAGCTGCAGCCGACCGTGGGCCCCGCCGCCCGGCTCGAACCAGAGCGCGATCTGCAGCTCGCCGGCCCCCAGGTCCAGCGCCACGCGCAGGAAGTCGCCACCGCCGGAGCCGACCGCGTAGTCCCGGAACCAGTACCCCGCGAGCAGGTCCTCCGGGCGGGCCGTGCGCAGCAGGGGCCACGAGGCGGCGAACCCGGAGCCGACCTGTTCGAACAGCTCCCCGACCCGCCGGTGGAATGCGCTGAGCTCCCGGAAGGCCCGGGGCGCCCGGTCCAGCGCCTCGGCGTCGAATCCGCGGAACCAGGTGATGCCGGCCTCGGGCAGGTACGCGCGGAACTGGCGGATGAGGAAGCCGGTCCGGGTGTCGGGGTCGTGCACCGCCGCAGCCTCCTCGAGCCAGCGGTCCAGCCGCTCCCAGGAGAGCCGGCGCACCGGTTCGCCTTCCTCCGCCCCGGGAAGGCCGCCGGGACCCGCAGGTGCCGGGCCGCCGACCAGCAGCCCCTCCGCCGTTCCGGGCGGAAACTCCGGCGGCGGCTCGCCGGGGGCCACCGCCGCCACCCGGATGCGCCGGTCGCCCAGCCGGATCTCGCCCGCGCCCGGTGGACCGTCCGGCGCCGGGTAGTGAAACGACGCCTCCTCGCCCTCAGGCGGGCTCAGGCCCGCGAGGGCGAGGAACCCCTCCAGCACCGACCGGTCCGAGTGCTCCAGCAGCGCCAGGAGCGCCAGCGTCAGCGGCGCTCCGGGCCCGGCCCGGGCAGAAAAGAGGTTGACCAGAGAGACACCCCCCGGGCGTAGTCTGCCCGTCCGATGCCGGTGTCGTACCAACGTACGATCTCACTTGCTCCCGCATGGACGATTTGCGTGCCGCTGGTCCCCGGTACCATGAAGCCAGGAAACGGGGCCGGAAACGGAGAGGGAGTGGTGAGTGTGACCCGGTATCTGTCGCTGCTGCGGAACCGCAACTTCCTGCGCTACTGGCTGGCCGGCGCGCTGGCCCACGTCGGCGACTTCTTCAACACCCTTGCGCTGGTGAAGCTCTTCAGCCAGGATCCGGACCGGTTGGGCTTCTACACCTCGCTGGTGGTCGTCGGCAACATGCTGCCGACCTTGCTCCTGGGCCCTGTGGCGGGGGTGCTGGCAGACCGGCTGCCGCGCAAGCTGATCATGGTGACCGCGGACCTGGTGCGCGCGGCACTGATGTTCAGCATGATGTTCGTGCACGATCCGCTGGTCCTGATCGGGATCGACTTTACCGCCGCCGTGGCCGCCGCCTTCTTCGGTCCCGCCAGTTCGGCGCTCCTGCCCCGCCTGGTGCAGCGGGAGGAGCTGGCCACCGCCGGCTCCCTCAACATCATGACCCAGCGGCTGGCCATGCTGTTCGGCAACGGCCTGGGCGCCGTGCTGCTGGGGCTGGTCGGGCCGGCCGGGGTGTTCGCCATCAACACCGGCCTCTTCCTGGCGTCCGGTCTGCTGCACGCCACCATGCGGGCGCCGGAAACCGCCCCGGCCGAGGCCGGATCCCGCCCGGCCGCCTCGCCCCTGGCCAAGCTGGTCCGGGACCTGCGGGAAGCCGCGGCCGTGGTCCGGGAGCGTCCGAACCTCCTCCACCTGCTGGCCGGCCTCTGCATCGCCAACTTCGGCGACTCGGGCAGCAACGTGCTGCTGGTCACGTTCTTCACCGTCACGCTGGGCGTCGCGGCCGAGCAGCTGGGGTTCGTCATGGCGCTCTTCGGCGGTGCGGCGGTGCTCGGGGCGTTCGCGATCGGGGCCGTCGGCAACCGGGTTCACTGGCGGCACCTGTTCAGCCTCGGCTGCTGCTACGTCTGGTTCACCGCCACCGGGGCGGTGGTGGTCCGGAGCCTGATCCCCAGCTCCGCCTTCCTGCTGCTCCTGGGTCTGGGCAGCGGCGCCATCAACGTGGGGCTGCAGGTGGCCATCGCCGACCTGGTGCCGGACAACGTGCGCGGGCGGATCTTCGGCTCCTTCGGCACGATCAGCTCCCTCATCATGATCGTCGGCACCCTCCTGGCCGGCGTCCTGGCCGACCGCTTCGGGGCAGCCGCGACGATGCTGGGGTACGCCCTGTTCTACCTGGCGGCGGGGATCTACGGCTACCAGAAGCTGCGGCCGGAGCCGGCCCCGGCGGCCCAGGCGGCCGGCGCCCGGGCGGACTGATCGATTTCCGTCCGGGCAGGCGAACGGGACGCGCCGTTGTCCTTAAAGGTATGGTAAGATTGATCATGTGAACCTGCTCGGACGGAGGTCGTAAGGCATGCCTTCCATTCGCATCATGACCGACTCGACGGCAGACCTCTCCCCGGAACTGCTGCAGGCGCACGGCGTCCGGGTCGTGCCCCTGCTGGTGCAGTTCGGGGAAGAGACGTACCACGACGGCGTCGACATGGACACCGGGCGGCTGTTCCAGATGGTGGCCGAGCGGAACCAACTGCCCAAGACGGCCAGCCCCGGCCCCGGGCTTTTCCGCAGCCACTTTGAGGAGGCGACGGCCGACGGCAGCCAGGTGCTGTACATCAGCATCTCGGCCAAGTTCTCGGCGGCCCTGCAGAACGCCCGGATCGCCGCGGCCGACTTCCCCGGCCAGGTGCACGTGTTCGACTCCCGGAACCTTTCCACCGGCATCGGCCTACAGGTGCTGCACGCCTGTGACCTGGTCCGGCAGGGCAAGTCGGTGGAGGAGATCCTGGCCGACCTCGAGACCTATCAGGCAGGCGTGCGCTCATCGTTCGTCGTCGACACGATGGAGTATCTGCACAAGGGCGGCCGGTGCAGCGGCGTCGCGGCCCTGGTCGGCACCCTGCTGAAGATCCGGCCTGTCATCTCCGTCGTGGACGGCGGGATGATCGTTGCCGCCAAGGTCCGCGGGCCCCGAAAGAAGGCCCTGGACTGGATGTTGGAGCGGTTCGCCGAGGACGCCGCCCAGGGGCGGGTGCGCCCGGAGCGGGTCTTTGTTACCAGCCCGGACTCGCCGCACGAGGACGCGCCGTACATGGTGGCCGAGATCCGGCGCATCCTTCCGGAGGTCCAGGAGGTCCTCGTCACCCGGGCCGGCGCGGTCATCGGCAGCCACTGCGGGCCCGGCACCATCGGCATCCTGTACGCGACCCGGTAGCCATGCGGCTGCGGCGGCATGACGCCGCCGGGGATTCCAGCTTCCGACCGTTGACAGTCGGCCCCGGACGGGGTAGTCTAGCTTCCATATGGTGTAAGGCGATGAAGGGGGCGGGGGATGCCCTCCGCTGCGCAGGTTGTCCCGGGCACAGAGAGCGGAACGGACGGTGCGAGTTCCGACCCGCGGAGACCTGCGCATAAGGCCCCGGAGCTGCCTCCCGAACCCCCGGCGCGCCGGGGCAGTAGACGAGGACGGTTTCTCCCCCGATACCGGGAGCCAGGCGTTCTTCGTGCGGGAGCGCCGGGTGAGGTGGGCCGCGCGGGTTCTCCCGCGGCCAAGTTGGGTGGTACCGCGGAGCAGAGGCCTCCGTCCCGACGGCGGGACGGAGGCCTTGTCATGTTTTCCGACTGTGGAGGAGGAGGATTGGCTGTATGCTGTCCCGAGAGGAGCAACTACGGGAGGCGCGCCGGGCCAAGATGCGCACCCTGCGGGAAGCGGGGGTCGATCCCTTCGGCACCCGGTTCGGCGACCGGCGGCTGATGGGCGACCTGCGCCGCCAGTACGGGGAGGCGTCTGCCGAGGAGCTGGACGCCGCACGGATTCCCGCGCGGGTGGCGGGCCGGGTCGTCACCGTCCGGTCCCACGGCAAGATCGGGTTCGCCCACCTGCAGGACGGCTCCGGCCGGCTGCAGATCTACCTGCGGCTTCCGGAGCTGAGCGAACGGGAGCGCCTGGTCTGGGAGCACCTCGACCTGGGCGACATCGTCGGCGCGGAGGGGGTCCTGATGCGCACCCGCACCGGCGAGCTGACGGTGAAGGTGGAGTCGCTGACCATGCTGACCAAGGCGCTCAGACCGCTGCCGGACAAGCATGCCGGGTTGCGGGACGTGGAGCTCCGCTACCGGGAGCGCCACCTGGACCTGCTGGTCAACCCCGAGAGCCGGGCCGTCTTCGAGGCGCGGTCCCGCATCGTCGCCAGCCTGCGCCGCACGCTGGACGAGCTGGGCTTCATCGAGGTGGAGACCCCGGTGCTGGTGCCGCTGGCGGGCGGAGCGGCCGCCCGCCCCTTCCTGACCTACCACAACGCCCTGGACCGGCAGCTCTCCCTCCGCATCGCCACGGAGCTGCACCTGAAGCGGCTGGTGGTCGGCGGCATGGAGCGGGTCTACGAGATCGGCCGGGTCTTCCGCAATGAGGGGCTCTCCACCCGGCACAACCCGGAGTTCACCTCGCTGGAGGCCTATCAGGCCTACGCGGACTACCGGGACATGATGGACCTCACCGAGCGGCTGGTGCAGAACGCGGCCCGGGCCGTGAACGGCAGCCTCCGGGCCGGGGAGATCGACCTGACCGGCCCCTTCCGGCGCATCACGATGGCCGAGGCGGTGAAGGAGGCCACGGGCATCGACGTCATGGCCCTCGGGTCGTCGGGGGACGAGCGGAGGGACGCGGAGGCGGTGCGGGCCGCCGCCGAGGCCGCCGGATACGAGGTGGAGGCTGCGACCTGGGGCGGGCTGCTGGCCGAGCTGTTCGAGCGGTACGCCGAGGACCGGCTGGTTCAGCCCACCTTCGTCCTCGGGCACCCGGTGGAGACGTCCCCGCTGGCCAAGCGCGACTCCCGCGATCCACGGCTGACCGAGCGGTTCGAGCTGTACGTGCAGGGGCGGGAGATCGCCAACGCGTTCTCGGAGTTGAACGACCCGGAGGACCAGCGCCGGCGGTTCGAGGCGCAGCTGGCGCAGCGGCAGGCGGGCGACGAGGAGGCGCACCCGATGGACGAGGACTTCCTCGCCGCCCTGGAGGTGGGCCTGCCGCCGACGGGCGGCCTGGGCATCGGCGTGGACCGGCTGGTCATGCTGCTCACCGGGGCGCCGTCCATTCGCGATGTCATCCTGTTCCCGACCATGCGGAACCGGTAGAGGCCCGGGAGCCGCCGCCCTACCACCCCGAGATCTCCTGCATCTTCTGCCGCAGCCGGGCGGCTTCCTCGCCCTGCATGATGGAGGGCTGTTCGGCCTCGATCCAGACCGGGTGCACCTCCACCTGTTTCACGCCGTCCGGCCCGATGAGGAAGTCGAGGATCATCGACTCCCGGGCGAGGTCGGTGTCCTGCCGGTCCATGATGAAATTGCCCATGCTGTAGGCGATGAACCCGCCGTTGTAGATCTCGAAGCCCTGGATGGCGTGGGGGTGGCTGCCCAGCACCAGGTCGGCGCCCTGGTCCACGATGTAGCGGGCGAGCCGCCGCTGCTCCTCCGTGGGGGAGTTAGTGAACTCGACCCCCCAGTGGAGCGCCACGGCGACCACGTCCGCCACCTGCCGGGCGGCCCGGATGTCCTCGGCCAGCCAGTCCTCCCGGATGGCGGGAACACCGGGACGGTCCTCGGTGGCGGCGAAGCTGCGGGGGTAGTCCCAGTCGAAGAACAGGTCGGCGAACTCGCTGTAGCCCAGGAAGGCGATGCGGACGCCCCGGGCCTCCAGCACCAGGGGCCGGCGGGCCTCCGCCAGGTCGCGGCCGCCTCCGGTCCACGGGATGCCGGCCTCTGCCAGGAGGTCCAGCGTCTCCAGAAAGTTCTCCTCGTCGTAGTCCAGGATGTGGTTGTTGGCCACCGTAACCCCGTCCAGCCCGGCCGCCTTCAGCGCCTCAATGGCCTCGGGCTCCGCCCGGAACCAGATCTGCTTGCCCGGCAGGGGACGGCCCTTCACCCCGATGGGCGACTCCAGGTTGGCAAAGGCCAGGTCCGCGGCGGCGAGGTGTTCCCGCACCTTTGCGACGGGATACAGCGTGCCGCTTTCCCGCATGGCCCGGGCCACACCCCGGGCCAGCATCACGTCGCCGACCGCCGAGAGGGAGGCCCACTCCCCGGCCGGCTCCGCATCGCCGGCGCCCAGCGCCTCCCGGAGGGCGGCGGCCAGCGGCGCCATCCGCCCGGCATCCTCCGGCCGGTGGGCCAGCACCAGCCGGTCGGCGAGCGGGTACTCCCCGGAACGCACGCTCTGCGGGGTCGGGGCGACCCCGTCCACGGGCACCGCCCGCCAGCCCGGCCGCAGGTCCGCGAGCCGGCCCGCGGCCAGCGCGCCCCTCCCCGGCTCGCCCGGCGGGCCCAGCTCGGCCAGCAGGGCGTCGGCCTCCGCACGGGTCAGCGACAAGGGCTCATCCAGCCAGCCCTGCATGATGATGCGTTCCACGGTGCGGAGCGGCAGCGCGGCCAGCGTCGGGGGCGGGTCACCGCGCATCACCGCCGCGTCCGCCTCTCCCCTGGTCAGCGCCGCGGCGGGCTCGGGGGTGCGCAGGACGTGGACGCCGTCCAGCGCGGGGAGGGGGATGTCTTCGGGCGCCGCCAGCACCAGGGGGGGCGGGTTGGCGCCGCCGGCCGGGTCCGCGCCGTGCGGCGAGCCGGTCGGTCCGGGGCCGCGGCTGCACGCCGCCAGGGCGATGAGCAGGGCCAGGAGCAGCGGGGCCGGGGTTCTCCTGGACATGGTTCGGCCTCCTTTGCGGGCGGGATGGGGGAACGGGGCGGAGCGCCGGCGGGACCGCAGGACAGGTCGGGCCTCCGGCGTCCTTCTCCGGCTTCTAGCTCAAGTTTCGCGTGAATAACCCGCACTCCGTACAATGGAAACCCATTGA